>Ga0247608_10006350_pt1 | contig 12469 bp, 11 predicted proteins | sample 176DNAGHGlowgp2_FD_193490 | JGI IMG/M metagenome (GOLD analysis project Ga0247608, IMG submission 193490) | Sheep rumen microbial communities from Palmerston North, Manawatu-Wanganui, New Zealand - 1766 DNA GHGlow gp2 | ecosystem: Host-associated > Mammals > Digestive system > Stomach > Rumen ... | reverse complement strand
GAAGAGTGATTCCGCAGAATTAATAGTTATCTATCAAAAAGACCTCGTAACGAGGTCTTTTTCTATTTCTCTTCACAGAATACAAAATCGATATGATGAGTCAGCGGATCTGCAGCTGCGACCTTGACCCGGACCTTCTTGCCGATACGGTACACCGTTCCCCGAGATCCTTTCGCCTCGAGTTTTCTCTCATCAAACTCGAAGTATTCATTCAGTGAGGAAAACGGCACCATTCCTTCGATGGTATTCTCAAGTTTTACGAAAATACCTCCCGGGCAGGCTCCGGACACTGTTCCCGGGAACTCCTCCCCGACATGCGCCATCATATACTCGGCACATTTAAGATCAACAGATGCTCTTTCCGCATCTACACTGTTCTTCTCCATTTCCGAGCTGTGATATGCCACATCGGCCACTTTTCCCTGGAAATACTGCTTCTGGTGTTTCTGATGGAGCCAGCTCTTGATGATCCTGTGGATATAAAGATCAGGATATCTTCGGATCGGGGATGTGAAATGGCAGTAATACTGCGATGCAAGGCCAAAGTGTCCGACATTCTTCTCCGAATACCTGGCTTTCGCCATACTTCTGAGAAGCAGCTGATTCAGAGCAGGTGCATATTCCTTATCCTTAATATCCTCCAGCATCTCGCTGAAGAACAGCGGTGTTGCTTTGCCGACAAGTCTCCTGTTCTCACCGAACAGACGTGCCACATGCATAAACTCGTTGATCTTCAGCTCATCCGGTTCCTCGTGGATACGATACACAAACGGACTCTCCATCTTATTAAAACGCTCAGCGACCGTTTCATTAGCCGCGATCATGAACTCCTCGATCACGCTGTGGATCGTATTGATCGGATACGGATATACATCGACCGGCTTTCCTTCATCATCAAGCTCCACATGGGTCTCCGGGAAAACGAAATCGATATTACCGCGCTTCTGTCTCTTCTCCTTAAGGATATTCCGGAGTTCCAGAAGCTGCCGGAACATGGACACCAAAGGCTTATAGTCTTCGATGACTTTATCTTCGAAAAGGATCCCGTTGATCTCGTTATAAGACGTTCTGGCATCACTTTCGATAATACTCTCGTAGATATCACTGTCTATGATCGCACCCTGAGGATCAATCTTCATCTCACAAGTTAATGTAAATCTCGGAACATGCGGATTCAGGCTGCAAAGTCCGTTAGACAGGCGCGGCGGCAGCATCGGGATGACGCGGTCAACGAGATATACCGAGGTACCACGGGTCTGCGCCTCGATATCCAGGCAGGAACCATCTGTCACATACTCGGAAACATCCGCAATATGTACCCACAGCCGGTAGCATCCCTTATCGAGTTTCGAAATAGAGATAGCATCGTCAAGGTCCTTCGCCTCTTCTCCGTCGATCGTGATCGTCGTCAGTTTGCGAAGATCTTTTCGCCCATGAAGAAGGGCTTCCTCGATCTGTTCCTCCGATGGAGAAAGCGGAAGACGTGATGCCTCATCTATGACAGATGCCGGGAATACCGGAGAAAGGCCATACTGGCGAAGGATGGCTAACATCTCCACATCATTATTTCCCGGATCTCCGAGCACCTCGACGATACGGCCTTCGTATTCTGCTCGTTTGGCTGACGGATTCAATATCTCACAGACGACCTTCATGCCGAATGGCGCACCATTCAACTGGTTTTTCCGGATAATAATATGTCCGTATGAGGAAGTGGGATAGCCCGGATCCGGGATCACTACACCTCCATCCCTGCTTTCTTTCAGAAGACCTACACACTGGTTTTCCAGTGCCTGCGGTCCACGCGGCGGAAGCTCCGAGATCGTGATCTCACGGGCTGCCGGGATCTTCATTTTAGACTTTTCCGTTTTTCCGCTCGGACGGATCTTAATATGTCTTCGGTTATGTCTTCCCATCGTTACACCTTACTTTCTAAAAAAATGAGCTGCTTACCGGACCGGTCAGCAGCTCACCTGTTCTTTGATTCTGATGTGTATTAAAGACCTCTTGCCAGCACCAGGAAAAGCACTACGGTAAGGACCGCGAAGAGAATTGCTGTAAACAGCGTGATCTTCTTGAGCTTCTCATCCAGAGTTCTGCCCTTCGACTTCTCGTAGAAGGAGTTATTACCGGATCCACCGACAATACCCATACCCTGGTCATTTCCTTCCTGGGACATAACCAGGATGATCAGTGCGATGCAAACAACGATATCAACACATGTAAGTACAACTGCTAATGTATTCATTATATCAGCCTCCAAGACTGTTCTCAATTCTAATAACCGTTAAATATTAACACAAGTATTTTCAGTACGCAACAGTTATTTTCTGTTCTTGATCATCTTATGGATCTCGCTTGCAGTAAACGGGATAAGCGCCAGGAGTACGATTGGGATCCAGAGGGCCGGATTCAGTGCGATGTTATCGAAGATACCATTTACTCCCGGAATATAGATAACTGCCATAAGAAGTGCGATGGAGCCGGCGACAGAGATGTTCATGAATTTGTTGCTGAACACACCGAGCTTAAATACCGAGATTCTCTCGGAACGGGCACCGTATGCACGGAAGAGCTCTGCCAGGATCAATGTGGCAAATGCCATTGTTCTCGCACCCTCAATCGGAGCAATCTCATCTTTGAAGAAGACGGTCAGACCAAGTACAAAGGAAGTAAACACAGAAGCAAAGATTGCCAGGCTCTGTACAAGGATATTGATCTTCATAGACTTATTGATGATCGACTCCGACTTTCTTCTAGGCGGCTGCTTCATGATGTCCGGCTCACCCTTCTCTCTTCCGAGAGCAAGTGCCGGGAAACTGTCCGTTACAAGATTCAGCCACAGGAGCTGGATCGCGGTAAGCGGTGTGCCAATACCTGTGATCAGGGATGTCGGGATCAGGGAGATCAGGAAGATGATCAGGATCTCACCGACATTACAGGAAAGAAGGAATCCGACGAACTTTCTGATATTACTGTAGATAACACGTCCTTCTTCGACTGCCGAAACGATCGTAGCGAAGTTATCATCTGTAAGGATCATGTCGGAAGAATTCTTCGCAACATCGGTACCGGTAATACCCATAGCAACACCGATATCAGCAGACTTCAGAGCCATAGCGTCGTTTACACCGTCACCGGTCATGGAAGCAATATGGTCATTCTTCTTAAGTGCAGTTACGATACGGACTTTATGATCCGGAGAAACACGTGCATATACATTCGTTGTCTCGCAGATTGTCTGGAAGTCCTCATCCGAGACCTTATCGAGTTCAGCACCGGACAGGCTTCCGGAGTTCTCATCCATCATACCCAGGTCATTTGCGATCGCAACCGCTGTGTCCTTATAGTCACCGGTGATCATGACAGCACGGATACCTGCTTCACGGCAGATCGCCATCGCGTCTTTAACTTCTGTTCTTGCAGGATCGATCATACCGACAAGACCGATGAAGCACATATCGGCTTCATGCGCAAAATCCGCAACGATCTCCGTCTTTCCTTCAAAAGAACGGTACGCGAAAGCAAGTACGCGAAGTGCTTTTGTAGCATAACCATGGTTCGTCTCAGCGATACGTTTTCTGATCTCATCTGTCATCGGAACATTCTTCTGTCCGTCGAAGTACTCGATACAGCGGTCAAGAACGATATCCGGAGCACCTTTTGTAAAAGACACGATCGCACCCGGAATGATATTCGGATGATATGTGGTCATCATCTTTCTATCCGAGTCAAAAGGAAGTTCCGCGATACGCGGGTACAGCTTATTTGTTTCCTCCTTAGGAAGACCGGACTTGGCACCCAGTGCGACAAGGGCTGCTTCCGTCGGGTCACCGATGCAGGAGTATCTGCCATCTTCACCCTTCGGTGTAACTGCATCACTACAGAGCACACAGGCCTGGAGAAGTCTTACGAGTTTCGCATCCGGAGTGATTTTTGTTTCATTCTCATCCTGGATCTGGCCATCCGGTGCATAGCCGATACCTGTAACATCGAAGGATTTCTCACCATCAAAGACCTTACGGACTGTCATTTCATTCTGAGTAAGAGTACCGGTCTTATCTGTGCAGATAACATCTACACATCCCAGTGTCTCAACGGCAAGCAGACGGCGGACGATCGCATTTTTACTTGCCATCTTTGTCATACCGAGCGCAAGAACGATAGTTACAACAGCGGCAAGGCCTTCCGGAATAGCTGCAACCGCAAGGCTGACAGCTGTCATAAGAGCCTCTTCCCAAGGTTCACCCTGAGCAAATACATCGACCGCAAAGACGATCAGACAGATCGCGACACAGACGATACCGAGGATCTTTCCGAGCTTGGTAAGATTCTTCTGAAGAGGTGTTTCTTCATTATCAATAGAAGAAAGGCGGCTGGCGATCTTACCCAGTTCCGTATTCGCACCCGTTTCCACAACGATACCGCGTCCGCGTCCGTATGTCACCGCCGTACCCATGTACAGCATATTCTTTCTATCACCGATACCGCAGTCTTCTTCGAGAACGACTGTCGCATCTTTATCTACCGGAACAGATTCACCTGTAAGCGAAGCTTCTTCCACTTTCATGGAGCTTGCTTCCGTCAGACGGATATCTGCAGCTACCAGGTCACCTGCATCAAGAACAACGATATCACCCGGTACCAGCTTGTCAGAATCGATCATCTGCTGCATGTTGTCACGGATGACCTTCGCCTGCGGGGAGCTCATCTTCTTAAGAGCAGCGATCGCTTCATCGGCCTTACCTTCCTGATACACACCGAGGATCGCATTGATGATAACGATCGCAAGAATAACGATTACATCGATCCAGCCGGAAAAGCCGCCTTCCTTGATCGCCATGATCGCAGACAATACTGCAGCTCCGATAAGGATCAGGACCATCGCATCCGCGAACTGGCCTAAGAATCTTTTCCACAGCGGGACTTTCTTTTCTTCTCCTAAAGAGTTGGGACCATACTTGGCAAGTCTTTTGTCAGCTTCTGTTTTGGTAAGGCCGGCCTTTATGTCGGTCTGAAGTTCTTTGATAACACTTTCGGTTTCCTTCGAAAACGGGTGATTCATTTTCCTACCTCCTGCACATATATACGTGCGTATCAAAATATAACATATTAAAAAAATATAGGAAAGTCAGTTTTCAGAAGATTTGTAACTCTATTTCCTGCAAAACCGCAAGATAAAAAGAAAAGAGACCGCCGGTATGACGATCTCTCTTGGTGCCCAGAGTCGGAATCGAACCAACGACACGGGGATTTTCAGTCCCCTGCTCTACCGACTGAGCTATCTGGGCAAATGATAATCGGTCCGATATGGACCGATCATCTTGGCGACGCAGAAGGGGCTCGAACCCTCGACCTCCAGCGTGACAGGCTGGCATTCTAACCAAGCTGAACTACTGCGCCATATTGGTGGAAGATACAGGGCTCGAACCTGTGACCCCCTGCTTGTAAGGCAGGTGCTCTCCCAGCTGAGCTAATCTTCCATCTTTCCGTTTCCGGAGCGCTTTTTCAAGCGCAAGAAAGAGTATACCGAAACCTCGGTTGCTTGTCAACAACAATTCTGAAAATAAGGAGAAGTTTTTTTGCAAATGCTCGAAAAGCACTGATATTCAAGCATTCCGCATCAGAAACTCTGGTCCTTTACGAAGCCCGTAAACGTCACGACGGCCACTTTGTTGCCAAGATCATCGACGATATCCACCTCGTAAAAGCAGGTACTTCTTCCCGATTTTACACATGTTGCCGTGCTTAAGAGCTTTTCGCCCTTTGCAGGGCCGATAAACGAGATATTACTGGAGATTGAAACTGTCATCCGTCCTCCGAAATTCGCAGCGACTGCAAATGTAAGATCCGCAAGAGTAAAGATGGCACCACCCATCACTCCGCCTGCCGCATTCCGATGGACCGGTGTGATGATCATACTGCACCGGCAGACCTTATCCCCTGCCTCTTCGATAATGACTCCCGCAGCTTCCGTCGCAAAACGGTCATTGGCAAAGGTCTTTCTCGCCCATTCCAGATCTCTGTCTTCCACTTTTACAAATTCAGCATCCATAACTTATTCTCCTAATAAAAATCTTATCCGATAATCTTCATTATATATTCTGCGATAAAGACAGTTCCACATGCACCGATGGCAACTGTAAGGAGTTTCTTCTCAAACAGCGACAGTATGACTGCACAGGCAAGTCCCAGTATTGCGGACAGAAGATGCGCCGTCGAGTAAAAGATCGCAGGGATCGTCATCGCAGACAGTACCGCATATGGAACATAATAAAGGAAAGAACGGATGAACCGGTTCTCGATCTTCTTTCTGCAGAGCACCAGCGGCAGCATACGGATCAGATACGTCACGCCTGCCATAACCAGCAGATACAGGAAAAACACATCTGTTCGGATCATGCGCTCACCGCCTTTCCTGTATCCTCCGCACCTTTATCAGAGGGATCTTTTTTCTCATCATCCGGAATCGGCGCGATCCACGCGAAAAGCACTCCAGATACGACGGCGCAGATGATGATCGCTATCCCCGAGGACACATCCGAGAGGACCGGAATGTAATAAAATGCAGCGGACAATGCCATCGCCAGAAGGCAGCACAGCGCCACGGGATGATTCTTTTTGGCAGGCGGGATAATGATCGCTATGAACATCGCATAAAGAGCAATTCCGAGTGCTGACACTGCAATTTCCGGAAGGATATCACCTGCCAGTGCGCCCAGGGCAGTTCCGATCGTCCAGCCCCAGAAAGGCGAAGTGATAAGGCCCATCATATAAGGTGTTTCCAGATCTTCTTTCTGGCTTATTGCGACGGCGAAGATCTCATCCGTTACACCAAAAGCGATCGCTATGCGATGCAGAAGCTTCACACGCGGACTCATCTTCTGGGACAAAGAGACAGACATCAGTGAATAACGGAGATTGATAACAAACTGCGTCAGTACCATCTCCAGAAGCGGAAGACCTCCCACGATGATCGGCACACCGGCCAGCTGTCCGGCAGATGTCACGTTTGCCACAGAGACCAGGATCGTCTGCCATATAGAAAGGCCTGCACCTACGGCAAAGATACCGAAGGCAAATGAAACAGACAGGTACCCGAGGCAGATCGGGAACCCGTCTTTTAATCCGCGATGATATAGCTTTCGGGAGTTCACGAAGTAGCGTCCCTCACTTTACCGAGAAACGGTAGCCGCAGAGGAAGCCCTTGACTTCATCCTTATCGATGACCGCCGAAGCAAAATTATCGTGATGGATAGCATCCGGGAACATCTGCGTCTCGAGGCAAATCGCTTCGTACGGATGATAGTGTACGCCGCCCTTTCCGACTTCGTTAAGATTACAAGCACAGTAGAGCTGTACGCCCGGGAAGTTTGTAAGTACTTCCATTTTTCTGCCGCTTCTAGCCGATTCAACAGATGCAACCAGAGAAACCTGATCCTGTGTCGTCTTCAGTACATAGTTCGAGTCAGCGCCGCGGCTGCAGTTGAGCTGCGGGTTGGAAGACGTCTCCACAAGTACTTTTTCCGTCGCGCAGGGAGTCCTGAAATCAAACTCGGTGCCGGCAACATCGATAAACTTACCATTCGGTACATTATCCATATCCTTTTCGGTCACCTGATCCGCATCGATCCACAGGAGCTGCTCGCCGATCCTTCCGGCCGCCTGGCCGTCGATATTAAAGTAGGAGTGGTTCGTCGGCGCGAAGATCGTTTTCTTATCGGAAACCGCGCGGTATGTAATGATGAGAGTTCCGTCCGTCGCCCAGGTATAGAGGACTTTCATATCCATATTGCCAGGAACACCGCAGACACCGTCTGCCAGAAGGAAAGACATCAGCACGCCTTCCGTCTCGATCGTCCAGTTATTCTTGATCTTAAGATCCCCGATAAATGTCTCCGCTTCGTCGCGGCTTACGATCTTTCCTTCCCAGAAGCTGTTCTGGAAGTTGCCCGGTCCGCCGTGAAGGTTATTCTCGCCCTCATTCTTCGGCAGCTGATAGTCCACGCCGTCGATGGTAAAAGCACCGCCCTTGATTCGGTTCGCGGTACGTCCGATGATCGATCCGTGACCGGAGCCGGATGCCTGATAGGCAGCGATCGTATCAAAACCGAGTATTACATCGTCGATTTTTCCATCCTTATCGAGCACTTTCAGCGTGTGGATCAGTGCGCCGTAATCGATAATGGAGAAGCTCTCTCCGTTCGGTCTTGTAATCACATATTCATTGACGGCTCTTCCGTCTTTTGTCGTATCAAAAAGTACTTTTTCCGCTGCCATAAAGGTCACCTCACAGTAAGATTTTATACCGCTAATATTATTGCGTATTTTCCGCTGGAAAGTCAATTATGAATCTGCTAGAATACCTCATATCTTAAGACATATTTAAAGATCCGAAAGAAAGAAGGCGAGCTTTCTTGAGCGCAAAATGGCGTAAGTTCTTATCCTACTACCGCCCGTATATGAAAGGCTTTATCGCGGACATGTGCTTCGCGCTGATCGGAGCTGCCACATCACTTGTTATTCCTCTGATCATCCGCTACATCACCGGAACGGTCCTTTCGGACGGCTTTGCACATGCAGGACAGACGATCGCCTGGCTCTTTGCACTAATGCTCCTTCTTCTCCTGATCGAGTTCTTCTGTAATTACTTCATCGCATATGTCGGCCATATGGTCGGCGCCAGGATGGAATATGATCTGAGAAATGAGCTTTTCACGCATTATCAGAAACTGTCTTTCCGTTTCTACGACGACCAGAAGGTCGGATCTCTCATGTCCCGCGTAACGAATGACCTTTTCGAGATCACAGAGCTATACCACCACGGTCCGGAAGACCTCATGATCTCCGCTATCAAGCTTCTGGGTTCTTTAGTTATCTTATGTCTGATCAATGTTCCTCTGGCGATCGTTGCCCTTGTGCCGGTCCCCTTCATGATCGTATTTGCCTCGATCCTGAACCGGAAGATGAAGCGCACATTTAAGAAAAACCGCGAGCGTATCGCCGAGATCAACACCCGCATGGAGGACAGTCTCTCGGGGATCCGTGTCGTCAAGTCCTTCACCGGAGAAGATATGGAGATCCATAAGTTCACCGAAGGGAACGATCTTTTCCTCATGAGCAAAAAAGACAACTACCGCTACATGGCGATCTACCATGCAGTCCTCTGGGCTTCCACCGGACTGATCACCGTCACCGTTGCCGCCGTCGGCGCGTGGATGATCGGGAGAAACAGCCTGACTCTTCAGGATCTGATCGCTTTTCTTCTTTACGTCAACAACTTCACCGAGCCGATCCGAAAGCTTGTCAGCTTTACCGAGCAGTTCCAAAATGGCATGTCCGGATTCGAGCGTTTCTATGAGATGATCTGCATCGAGCCGGATATTGAAGATGCTCCGGATGCCAAAGATCTGAAAGATGTCCGTGGAGATATCGACTTTGAAGATGTGAGCTTTGCCTATAACACCACCTCGTCGAAGAACTCGAATGTCTTCACCGGACTGAATCTGCATGTGGATTCCGGCGAATATGTAGCCCTGGTCGGTCATTCCGGTGTCGGAAAGACCACGATCTGCAGCCTGATCCCGCGCTTTTACGAGCCTCAGCAAGGCCGGATCAAGATCGACGGGACAGATGTTTCTTCTGTCACGCAGAAATCGCTGCGCCGTCAGATCGGTATCGTACAGCAGGATGTCTATCTCTTCGCCGGAACCGTACTGGAGAATATCCGATACGGACGGCCGGATGCGACCTTCGAGGAAGTGGTAGATGCGGCCAAACGCGCCAATGCCCATGATTTCATCATGGAGCTTCCGAACGGTTACGATACGGATATCGGACAAAGAGGCATCAAGCTCAGCGGCGGACAGAAGCAGCGTCTTTCCATCGCGCGTGTTTTCCTGAAGAACCCGCCGATCCTTATTTTTGATGAAGCGACCTCTTCTCTCGACAACGAGAGTGAGCGCGTCATCCAGGAGTCACTGGAAGAACTTGCCAAAGACCGGACCACACTGGTCATCGCGCACCGTCTGTCCACGATCCAGAATGCCAAGCGCATCCTGGTACTCTCTGAACACGGCATCGAAGAAGAAGGCACACACGACGAACTTCTAAAGAAGAACGGCGCATATGCCCGTCTGTATCACACAGCAATATAAATCAATAGAAAAAGAAAACAAAACCGGCAGGGTCAGTGTTCGAGCAGTATATCGGCAAACCGGCCCTGTACTGCTTTCTGAAGGTCATCCGGTGCCAGGTGGATCTGGGTGCCGAGCATGCCGCCGCTCACGATGATCGTATCAAAAAGCTGCGCCGTTTCATCGATCACAGTCGGATACTTTTTCTTCATTCCGATAGAGGTCACTCCTCCGCGAATATATCCGGTAACCGCCATGATATCCTTGACATGCACCATCTCCAGGGACTTTTCCCCTACCGCTCTGGCTGCTTTTTTCATATCGACCTCTTCCGCGATCGGAAGTACGAATACGAAGTAATTCTTTGATTTCCCCTGCATGACCAGTGTTTTAAAAGAACTTTCATACGGCTGGCCCAGCATATCCGCGATATGTACTCCGTCGATAAACTCGTCGCAGTCATAGTAAAACGGCTCGTAAGGGATCTTTTCCTTATCCAGGATGCGCATGGCATTCGTTTTATTTTCCTTCTTCATATAAACTCCTCGCGTATTCTATCATCCGAAATAGTTCCAAAGCTCCGCGGTAACATCCGAAGCCAGAGGGCGGATTGGTGTTCCCGTGAACGACTGGATATTGCAAAGAACGATAACGACTTTTCCCGTCTCGGGATCCACTCTTACATTCGTGTTATACCCCAGCGTCATTCCGGAGTGCTCAATATATCCGCCCCAGATATACCAGCCATAGCCGTAGCCGAATGTTCCGCCGTCGAAGATCTTGTTCCAGCTTTCTTCTGTCAGAAGCGCATGCTCCATGACCTTCTGTTCCCACTTGAGCAGGCCTTCCGCTGTTCCGGTCATTACGCCGACTGCATAACTCAGCGTCTCATGCTGATGCGGGAAATCAAAATGGAAGAGTGTAAAGTCCGTTCTTCCATTGGAAGTAAGGTGTCTGATATCCGGATAGAGTTCGTTCAAGCCAAGAGGATCAAGTATATTTTTATGAATATAGTCTTCATAAGAAAGACCGCTCAGCTTCTCGATGATCATTCCGAGGAAATAATAGTTCGTGTTCGAATACTCAAGTTTCGTACCCGGTGTAAAGTTCAGATCGTATTCGGAAATACGTCTCACCAGGTCATCTTTCTCCAGAGGAGTCGTCGCGACTTCTCCCAGCATGGACTGAAGCGAGAAAAAGCTTGAAATGGAAACATTCTTCAGGTCATCCATAGTGAATCCCAGAACACCGCAGTAAAGGTAATCCGGAATTCCGGATGTCATATTCAGGAGCTGATGGATCGTGACGTCTTTTGCATACTTATACTCGGGGATATACTTATCAAGAGTATCTTCGAGGCTGATTTTCTGCTGTTCGACCAGCTGCATGATCGCCACCGCGGTAAACTGTTTGGTGATGGAACCGAGCTCAAATACCGTATCCATCGTATTGGGGATGTCTTTGTCCCTGTCCGCATCTCCCGCCGCATGTGTATATACGATATGGTCATTCTCGTAAACCAGTACAACGCCGTCAAATTTCACGGAAGAAAGATAATCGTCCGCTTTGCCGGTGTCAAATGTCCCGGGTACTGATGTGATCGATCCGGAGGATGTATCTGAAGTAACCGAAGTGGCAGAGAACGAAGTATCCGTGGTACTTTCCGAAGTGCTCTCGGAAGTTTCACTCGCAGTGGCAGATCCGGTCGGTACAGAACCGGGATCGGAAGTCTCGGATGAACTCTCTTCCGCTTTCGAAGAAGTTGTTTCCGAATTGTCGTTTTTCTTACTGCACGCACAGGTGAAAGCGATCGACATAACAAGTGTCCATGCTAAAATACGGTAAAATTTTGCTTTATGATCACGCATCTGTATTTTGACCTTCTTACCAATGTCTTTTTCCTAATGTAGGTAGATTTTCGCATAGAACAGGAACTATTTCAATGTCTTTTTTACGCACAAAAACGCGTCTTAAAAACACCTTTGTGCTAAAATAGTAATATCAGTTAAGGAGGTCCGCAGAATGATCTTTTTCTATACATCTTTCGAGTATTCCCACAAGGCTACTTTTTTCGCGATCCTGATGGATCTTATCGCCTACGGACTTTCGATCGCCGCCATCGTTTTCTTCGTTTTAGCCGGGAAGTTCGGTCTTTCGAGTGTCCTGACAGGTATCCTTTGTATCGTGCTTGCTATCTTCTTTTATTTCTTTCTCGGGAAAAAAGTCGGTGCTTCTATCGCGAAGAAGGATTTTCAAAAGAAGATCCGCACCAATCCTCTCGTTGCGTACGAATATGTCAATGACGGCAGAGCTTCTTATGAGGAGATCGCTGC
>Ga0247608_10006348_pt1 | contig 12472 bp, 10 predicted proteins | sample 176DNAGHGlowgp2_FD_193490 | JGI IMG/M metagenome (GOLD analysis project Ga0247608, IMG submission 193490) | Sheep rumen microbial communities from Palmerston North, Manawatu-Wanganui, New Zealand - 1766 DNA GHGlow gp2 | ecosystem: Host-associated > Mammals > Digestive system > Stomach > Rumen ... | reverse complement strand
GTTTGGGAGAACCGCTATGCTGCCTATCGCCAACGTGAATGGATGCGCACAGGAGAATGCGCTGATTGTAAGTATTTCCGCTATTGTCAGGGAAACGGCATGCATCTGCGCGATGGAAATGGCAAACTATTGCTCTGTCACCTCCATCGCTTGCAGGAAACCTGATTATTTCTGCTTACTCAGACGTTCGTATTCCTCTCGGGCTTTCGCCATATCGTCCAGGAATTCCTTGCTGGTGTGCAGACGGGCAAAACAGGCTGAGGCCAACGCGATGGAGGCATTGACGTCGCTCTGCCAGTGATAGCCTAGGATCACACGGCTCTGTCCCCATTCATAACCCAGCTTCATCAGGGCATCCTGAGCAGCGGGATTCACCTCGCTTAGCAACAAGGCCATACTCCAGCCTCGGATGGTATGTCCTGAGGGATACGAGCCTGTGTTGCGCAACTCCTCCTCCTCTTGAGGATAGGCTGTCGATTCGTTCATCCTGACAAAGGGTCGTTTGCGCAAATAGGTCTCCTTGGGGTGATTGGCACTCAGACGGATGGTGGGAATCGCCTTGAGAAGCATCTTGTAGATAGCTGGTGTCGCCTCCCTCGAAATGGTCATACCGAAGGGCTTGCTGAAGCAGGCAGCCATCTTGGGAACACTTGTGACAACATGATCGATGGCCTCCTGACCGCGTTCTGTATTGCGTAAGGTCTTGCCCCACATATATTGGGTAAGGTCGTAAACGAACTGTGTCGATGCAGTGTCGGGCGGTGCTGGGAGGAAGGCAACGGCATTAGGCATTTCATCAGCGGTGAAATAGGTGCTCTTAAACTGAGCACAGACATTTGCAGTGGTCAGGGCGACTGCAAAAATGGTGATAAGAATTCTTTTCATATTGTTTTTTTGATGATTTCTGTCAGATATTGATACCGAAGTTCTGTTTCAGTTCGCTCATCACGAAGGTACTTTCGATAGAAGCCAGGCTATCTATCTCACCCAGTTTGTTGAGCACAAACTCCTGGTATTGCTTCATGTCACGCGCCCGTACCTTTAATAGATAATCGTAGGCTCCCGAGGTGTTATAGCACTCTGTGACTTCAGGTATGCGCTGGATGCGACGATTGAATGCATCGGCTATCTCGTGGTTGATCTGCTTCAGTTTGACTTTGCAGAACACTTGCAGCCCCTGACCTAATTTCTCCGGATCGAGGATAGCCACATACTTCTTGATATAGCCTTTCTTTTCCAACCGTTTTTGGCGCTCAAACACGGGTGTTGGGGTCAAATGAACGGCATCGGCCAGCTCTTTTGTGGTCAATTTTGCGTTTTTTTGCAGCGTTTTCAGAATCTGCAGGTCGGTTTCGTCGAGTATTTCCGCCATAATTTGGAGTTTTATTCTGTTTGGCAACCTTTAGGAAGCCAGTTTTGGAATGATTATCTTTTTCGGCTGCAAATATAGTGATATTTTCTGAATTGTGCAAGAAATTTGGAAGATATTTCTAAACTTCGTACCTTTGCACCGTCGAAAAGACAAAAGAAAAAGTAAAATAATAACAAATAAATCAAAAGAAAGGATAAGGTTATGAGTAAAAAGAATTATCGTTTTGAGACTTTACAACTTCATGTAGGCCAGGAACAGGCAGACCCCGCAACCGATGCTCGTGCCGTGCCCATCTATCAGACCACCAGTTATGTGTTCCACAATTCTCAGCATGCAGCCGACCGTTTCGGCCTTCGCGATGCAGGTAATATCTATGGTCGTCTGACTAATTCCACTCAGGGCGTGTTCGAGGATCGCGTCGCTGCCCTCGAGGGTGGTGTAGCTGGACTCGCTGTCGCTTCTGGTGCTGCTGCTATCACCTATGCTCTGCAGAATATTGCTCAGGCTGGCGATCATATCGTGGCTGCCGATAACCTCTATGGCGGAAGTTACAACCTGATTACTCACACGCTCGCAACACAGGGTATCACTAACACTATTCTTAATGTGAACGACCTCGAGGCCCTCGAAGCTGCTATCCAACCCAACACAAAAGTCATATATGCCGAGACTTTCGGCAACCCCAACTCAGATGTGCTCGACCTCGAAGGTGTAGCTGCTGTGGCTCATAAGCACGGGATTCCGTTTATCGTCGACAACACCTTTGGTACACCGTATCTCATCCGTCCATTGGAGCATGGAGCAGACATCGTGGTGCATTCAGCTACGAAGTTCCTGGGTGGTCATGGTTCAAGCCTTGGTGGTGTCATCGTCGATGGTGGTAAGTTCGATTGGAAACAGAACGACAAGTTCCCCACACTCTCTAAGCCCGATCCCTCGTATCATGGCATCGTCTTTGCTGATGCAGTAGGTGCAGCAGCTTACGTCACCCGCATCCGTGCCGTCATCCTGCGCGATACCGGTGCTGCCATCTCGCCCTTCAATGCTTTCATCCTCTTGCAGGGTGTTGAGACCTTGAGTCTGCGCGTGGAGCGTCATGTGGAGAATGCCCTGAAGGTGGTCGATTTCCTGAAAAACCATCCGAAGGTGGCTGCTGTCCATCATCCGGCTCTCGAGAGCCATCCCGATCACAAGCTCTATCAGAAGTATTTCCCCAATGGTGGCGGTTCTATCTTCACCTTCGAGATCAAAGGAGGACAGGAAGAGGCTTGGAAGTTCATCGATGCATTGCAGATCTTCTCGTTGCTGGCTAATGTGGCCGATGTGAAGAGTCTGGTGATTCATCCTTATACCACCACCCACTCACAACTCTCGCCTGAGGAACTGGCTGAGCAGCACATCACGCCCTCGACCATTCGTCTGAGCATTGGTACAGAGCACATCGATGACATTATCGACGACCTGTCACAGGCTTTCGACAAGATTTAAAAGGGAACTACGAATTTCGCGAATTTTACGAATTATTACTATGCGCAGTCAAAATTCGTGAAATTCGTGAAATTCGTAGTAAAAGATCTGCAAATGTTCAAAATTTGTTTGTAACTTTGCACCTAAGAAACTAAACGACATGGGAAAATATATCTTAGCAGATAATCAGGAACTGACGCGGTTCGCGTTAGAAAGTCTGATTCGTTCGAAGGGCGAGGACGACATTTTCAAGGCTAGCGACAAGGCTGGACTCGTTCAACTGTTGAAGGAGCACGAGAATGCTGTCGTATTGCTCGATTACACGTTGTTCGACTTTGCTGATGAAGACCAGCTCCTGATTGTTGCAGAGCGTTTTGCTTTGTCGGAGTGGATCCTCATCAGCGATGAACTCACCCCACAGTTCCTGCGTCGTGTGGTCTACTCGTCCCACCAGTTCAGCATCGTTTTTAAGGATGGCCCGTTGAAGGATGTCCGCGACGCCCTCGATGCTATTAGCCGCCACAACCGTCATATCAGCCAGCGGGCGCTGGAGGTGATTATCAACCACCAGCAGGAAGAAGAAAACCAGCCCAGTATCCTCACTGAGACAGAGACGGAAATCGTTAGGGCTATCGCCCAGGGCAAGACCACCAAGGAGATTGCCAACGAGCGTTTCTCAAGTGTCCACACCATCACCACCCACCGCAAGAACATCTTCCGCAAATTGGGTGTTAACACTGCTCATGAAGTCATCAAGTACGCTCTGCGAGCAGGATTGGTAGACTCGTCAGAATTCTATATATAAAGGAAATCGGGAAATTTATCTGTACAAACTGTTAAACAATATTAAAAGCATCGCCCATCCCTGCAAGATTTCTGCACTTTCGTGTTTATATATATGATAATGTGTAATTTTGCAGAAAAGAAGGAGTATGAAAAAGAATCTTATATTATGGATGGGCGTTGTGCTGATGATGACGGTCGGCACAAGCAGTTGTAGTAAGAGTGACAGTGAGGACATAGTAAACGAAGAGGTTACGGATAACGAACCGCTGTCGAACGAGAACAATGAGTTCAAACCCATTGACCTCACGCGGGCCGAACAGGAACTGGTGACGGCCAACAATGACTTCGCTTTCAACCTGTTCCGCAAAGCAGGTCCTCGTATGACAAATGGTGCTGCCGGTCCTTGCTTTACTGAGCCGAATAAGAGCACCATCCTCTCGCCAATCAGCATCACCTATGCCCTCGGAATGCTGAACAACGGTGCAGCTGGTGAGACACAGGCACAGATCAATAAGGTGTTAGGTTTTGGAGAGACTGGTGCCGATGGTATCAATGCCTTCTGCAAAAAGATGCTCACTGAGGCTCCCAAGCTCGACAAATTGACGAAGGTGATGATTGCCAACACCATCTATATGAACCAGGGTTATCAGCTAAAGCCAGATTTTGTGACCAAGGCTAAAGACTATTATGATGCAGAGCCTGAGACGCGCAACTTTGCTGATGGCAAGACGATGGATGTAATCAACCAATGGGCCAGCGACCATACGGAAAAAATGATCGACAATGTGCTCGATAACGATGAATTTGACCCGACAGCTGTGAGTTACCTGCTGAATGCCATTTATTTCAAGGGCGCTTGGGCGGAGAAGTTCGATAAGGCTAATACGAAAGATGAGGCCTTCACTAATGAGAATAATCAGGAAGTGCAAGTGCCGATGATGCATCAGGAGCACGAGTTCAACTATACGGAAGATGAGGATTGTCAAGCGCTCTGTCTGCCCTACGGCAACAATGCCTATCGCATGACTATTCTATTACCGAAGGAAGGCAGGACCGTATATAGTTTGGCCCAGAAGCTGACCACTCAGACCTGGCAAAGATACCAGTGGATGGGAACTGCTATTGTGGACGTGAAATTACCTCGCTTCGAGTCAAAGACGAATGTGGACTTGAAACCAGTGATGATGGCCCTCGGCATGCCCAACGCCTTTAGCGACTATTTAGCAGAGTTCCCTCATTTCTGTAATGTCCCGACATATATTGGCCTGATGAAGCAGGTGGCCCGTATCAAACTCAGCGAGGAGGGCACAGAGGCTGCTGCCGTCACGGTGATAGGAATGTATGAGAAGGCAATGCCTCAAGAACCCAAGCACGTGAACTTCCATGCCACGCATCCGTTCATTTACATCATCAGCGAACAGTCGACAGGCGCCATCTTCTTCATTGGACAATATATGGGCGATTAAAAATATGTCGAGAGACCTATGGCGAAATACCGAAAGAGATAGATTATCTGATAAGACGTATGAAAAAAGGTGTTATATTATTGATATTCTTTGTTTGCGGCATAGCAGACATGATGGCGCAGGAACAGAAAAGCAAACTGTCGATAAAGCCGATGGTTGGTATGAATCTTTCTAATTTCAGTAATGCTACCATTGACATGTATCATATGAAGGTAGGGTTGACGGGTGGTGCCGAACTTGAGTATGGCATCAATCCTTGGTTGGGGCTGTCACTCGGGTTGATGTATTCTCAACAAGGAGCGAAAGTAGATGGTTCTTTTGATGGGATGGTCATTGATGAAAAGGGAACTAGATGGTTCACCAATACTCAGATGGATGGAAAACTGAAATGCGATTATTTGAACCTGCCCATGATGGCCAATGTCTATATTCCCGCTATAAAGGGATTAGCCGTGAAAGCCGGTGTTCAGGTAGGTATACTGACAAGTGACAAAATGACTACAGATGTCATGCTTACTATGATAAATATGGATTTCAACTCTGGCTATTTCGAATTAAATGAGGCTCCCCAACTCAATCAGTTAATGACTTATAACACTAACATCTCTGACGTATGTAAGTCTGTTGACTTTGGCATTCCTTTAGGCTTGTCTTATGAGTATAAGAATATTGTTTTGGATGCCAGATATTATTTTGGTCTGACAAAGATTGACAAGACAGACGACCCCGACAGTGCCCGTAATCAGTATCTCAGCATAACGTTAGGCTATAAATTCAATCTAAAATGAGAAAGAACTCTTTTATATGGATTAGCGCCATACTGCTGATGGCTGTTGGCATGAATGGTTGCAGTAGTGACGATAGTGATGATGGCAATAGCAACAAGAGTGGCGGCAACTATATCATAACTAGTCAGCCATCAATGATAGGTATTACGTACGCCATCCTGGGAGGAGAGTTCTATCCTGAAAATATTCCTTCGGCATACAGCAGCGCTCCCACTAAAGCCATTAGTCTGGGAATAGAGGTTTCGATGACGGATGTGTTCAAAGATGATGAGGTATATACAGCTTACTCCAGAGGTATCGAGGGTAACCACATGGAAGTAACCGTTCATGGCCTCAGTCCCAATACAGAATATTTTTATCGTGCCTTTCTCGATGTGGGCACTATGAAACTTTATGGCGAGAAAAAGACGTTCAGGACTTCGGCCTTGCGGTTCGCCTGGAATGTAGAGGATGCCACAGACATCACTTTTACAGGCGCTTCTGTTAAGGTGAGTTATATAGAATCAACACCCTCGACCTCAGCAGAGGATTTCAGAGACATCTCTTATGGCGTAGCCTATTCTAAGGATAAAGATGCCTTCTCAAAGATACAAACCTTGAAGGACAACCCGGAACAGACAGGACTTTTTCTGAAGCCGTTGAATGTCGGCAACAATGGCGTGACGGTTACTATTGAAGGTCTTGAGCCTGCCCAGACATGCTACTATTGTGTCTACGCAGCAGTTGCCGGACAAATGGCCTGTCAGTTCGGACCAATAAAAAACTTTACAACCTTGGCCATTGAACCATCGTATTTGGTAACCCACGAAGCCACAGAGGTGGGTTGTTTCTCTGCTACACTTAAGGCCGTTACCACTTTGCCCTCGTTGATTGCCAGCCTATACCCAGAGACTAAAGATATCAGTTATGGTATATCCTACGTACAAGAGGCTGCCTATCCTGGCAATAGCTATCTGCCTAACGAAATCTTTCCCAACATTGCCACTAGCGTGACCATCAGCGATGGCACTATCATCGCGCAGTTATCAAACCTTGAAGCCGGAACAAAATATATCTTCCGCCCGTATGTGTACATTGGTTCTTTGGGGATTGCTGGCGACGTGAAGAGCTTCAAGACCAGTACGCTGGAGGGAGAGTTGAAGATTGATGCCGTCGATGCCAAGTTCATTTCTGCTGATGTGACTGGCCACACAGAGTTGCCGAGCTCTATAACAGGCGTCAGCTATGTCTTCAACTATGTTGCCACAGACATCAGTTATCCTTCGCAGCAAAATGTTGCTATGACAGTTGAAGACAACCGTCTGTCGGCTGTCGCTCGAGGGTTGAACCCTGGCCACAAATACGAGTGTTGGATTTCCGCCAATATGAATGGTCGCACCATTGCCAAAAGCGAGAAGAAGACATTCAAAGCGCAGGATCCTGGCGACTATATCTACCTGGATGATGCTACCGACATCACTTCCACCTCGGCCGTCATCAATTGCAAACTTGATCCCTACGCTTTTGAAGGCGAGAATTTCACCTATATCTATTATGGTAAAGATAAGAATGACCTGACCCAACTGTCGACAGCAACTGCAGACGGTGATCATTTCTCAATAAAACTCACCAATCTGCTGCCGAATACCACATATTATTATCGAGGCTCTGCATTGTGTATCCTCAGTTTTGGCTATGGCGACTGGTTCTACTCGAAAATGAAGAGTTTTACCACTCTGCCTTAGTGTATCACTGAACAAGGCTATCAAGGACATTGACGAATTCATCGAGAAAAAATAAGGCAATAAGTATAATAGAACTGTTCTGCATCCTTTGGCTTTTCTGCCTGAATAAGTGGCTCTTCTCGTCGGATAAGTGGCACTTGCTGTGCACACATTAACTAAAAACAACTTGGAACGAATGAACAGAATCATAAATCCTACCATATTAATTTTTTAACGCCTTAATAATTATTAGGTAAATTATGCGATAATTCAAATTAAATGCGTACCTTTGCAGCAAACTTTTCGATACAACAAAAGCAAATATGAATAATAACAATACTGACCCCACCCCTGGCCCCTCCTCTCCCTTGTAGGGGAGGGGCCAGGGGTGGGGTCAGAGTAATTAGTTATATAAGAAGCAAACTTGACAAATGTAATATGAGAATCAGACATCTTTTAACATTAGTGGCCCTTGCCCTGACTGCACAGGCCAACGCAGAGAATTATCGGGACATGAGTCCCTTGAAACTCGAAGTACCCGAGATGAAAGTAGAATTGGTGAAACAGCCCTTACAGCCACTCACCGCTCAGCCGCTCAACACTGACATTGACATGGCAGACTCGTGGAAGCCGGACTTCAACTTTTTTAAGCAGAAGACCAATCCCGGTGTCAAGCCCTATAAGTTCATGGGCGACCTGACCTTCGTAGGCATTCCCTTGTTCGTTGCCGGTTGGGCTATTAAGGGTGACAAGGCCATGTTCCGCGTCAATCAGAAGACCGAGCAGGGCGGAAAAGAGAACACCCAGCTTCTCACCGATTTCAAGACTAGTATCGACGACTATACTCAATTCTTCGGCCCTGCCATGGTGGTAGGATTGAAGTTGGGCGGCTATGAGGGCCGAAGCGACTGGCCCCGCCTGTTGGCCAGTGCCGGCATGTCGTATGCCATCATGGCTGGTTTTGTCAATGGCATCAAGTATACGGCCAAAGAGATGCGTCCCGACGGCTCTACCGCCAACTCGTGGCCTTCAGGCCACACGGCTACAGCCTTCGTCGGTGCCACACTGCTTCATAAGGAGTATGGTCTGACGCGCTCACCCTGGTGGTCGGTTGCAGGCTACGGTGTGGCAACGGCAACGGGCGTGATGCGCGTGCTCAACAACCGCCACTGGATCAGCGACATCATGTCGGGTGCTGGCATCGGTATCATGTCTACCGAGTTGGGCTATGCCCTGTGCGACCTGATGTTCAGGGGAAAGGGATTGCTACGCAATGATCTTGCACTGGACAGCCAGAATCCTTCTTTCTTCAGCATCTCCATGGGTGTGGGACTGGGCCATAAGGACCTGGAGTTCGTCGACGCCGAGGGCGATAAAACAGGCCTTAAGTTCCGTGCTGCCACCGTGGTTGATGCCGAGGGGGCCTACTTCTTCAACAAATATGTGGGAGTAGGCGGCCGCCTCAGAGTCAGGGCACAGTCGGTCAAGGACTTCAGCGACTTCGCCAGCATCGTGTCTGAAGAGGATTATTATGCATGGCAGGGACTACAGCCCTTCTACGAGGATCGCTTCCCCGCCGACTACACGGGAACACTCGATGAAAACGAGCTCACCTATTTCAGCAAACTTGGCTATCAGATGCCAGAAAGCAACTGGGAGGCCAATGCTCCCGTCACAAACAGCTACGGCATCGTGAGAAGCGACCACATCACCGAGTTCACCGGCAGTGTCGGTGTCTACTTCAACCTGCCACTCGGCAGTCACTTCTCCTTAGGCACCAAGGCGCTCATCGGACGTTCCATCACGCAGGAGCTCGACATCGACGGGCATGCTGAAGGCAACAAGAAGGACATCAGCTACACGATGACACTCGACAACAAGCACAAGGATGCGTTCGGCGATCCCATCATGTCGCTCGACGAACTGCAGTACCCCAACAACACGGGCGAAAAATGGACCGACGACTGGGAATACCTCACCGTGGGTGCCAAGTCGAGCACATCGTTTGGCACGGGGCTCTCGCTCACTTATCGCTACAAGTCCAACTTCTCATGGCGCATCTTCTGCGACTACGACTATACCCGCAAGGACTTCACGGCCAAGTACGACCCCTACCACTTCGTTCAGAAAGGCCTGACCTCCGGTGCCGGCCTACTGCTTGACACTGCATTGGCAGCCTCAATGGGAGATTATGCCGACGGTATAGGTGTGGAAGCCAGAGAGTACAAGACGCGCAAGCACATGAACTACGTCACGCTGGGTCTCTCGTTCCTGGTGAATCTGTAAGTCGCATTGTCAGTTGAGTGGGTCAGACGGTTCTCTGACCCACTTTTGTGTAATCGTTGATGTTAATAATTCCTTTCATTTGAAAGAAAGTGAAGAGGCACCTCTTCACTTTTTCATTTCACGGCCTGCTTAATATCCTCCAGCAGATCTTCGCCGGCTTCGAGGCCGATGCTTAATCGGACAGTCGTATCGAGTACAGACATCTCCGCACATTGTTCAGCGGTGAAGAGGCCGAAGATGGTAGAGGCGGGATGGATGGCCAGCGATTTACGGTCGAAGAGGTTTGTGGCGCGACGGATAATCTGCAGTTTGTCGATGAACGCCCATGCGGCTTCCTTCGATTCGAGGTCGATGGTAAAGACGGCACCAGGTAACGGGCCGAACTGCTCATGAGAGAATTCATAGAAAGGATTATTTTCAAGACCCGTATAGTTTACACGTTTGATTTCCGGCAACTGCTGGCACTGACGAGCGAGCCATAGTGTGGTCTCTGCCTGCCGACGGAATCGGATGTCGAGCGTATCGAGACCGAGCGTCTCCATATAAGCCACCTGAGGCGTCATCAGTCCACCAAGATTCGTTATCAATTCAGTCTTCACACGGGCCGTAAAGGCCAGCTTCTTACCAACGCGCTTGGTGCGAGCCTGTAGGGCAGGGGAGGGTGCTTGGCTCCAGTCGAAGTGTCCGTAGTCGATGAGCAGTCCGCCCAGGCCTGTGCCACCGCCTGAGATATACTTTGTGCTTGACACCACCTCGATATCAACACCGAAATCGACAGCATGGAAGATAGAGAATGGCACGATGGTAGTATCTGCAATGAGTGGTACGCCAGCCTTGTGGGCAATATCGGCCAACTTGCGGATATCAGCAACAAATAACTGCGGATTGGTGATGATCTCGAAGAACAGAGCGCAGGTTTTGTCGTCGATCTGTGCCTCCACCTCCTCAGGCTTTGTGAAATCGACAAAACGTGGCTCTACGCCGAACGTACCCAACGTGTCGCGAATCAGCGAGACGCTGTTGCCAAACAGATGTTTTGAGGCTACGATGTTGAGTCCTGCTGCGCTGACAGCCGTCAGGGCGTAGTGGATGGCCGTCATGCCCGTGTTAAGTGCCGTCACACTCACGGCTCCTGTCAACTGTCTGACGCGCTCCTCCAGATAGGTGGTCGTGGGGTTGGCGATACGGGCATACGACGGGGCCATGGAACGACCGCAAAATGCGTCGCCCATGGCCTTGGCAGACTCAAACTCAAACGCCGCCGTATAGTAGACGGGCATCGACAATGCCCCGTATGTATCAGGTTTCTGATACTTCGTCGTCAGTATTTTCGTTTCGTACTGCATTATCGTCCTATAATCTTTTTGACTGCAATCACGAGTTTGTCCACATCCTCGCGGGTATTGTAGAGTGCGAAGGTAGGACGGACGCTCATCTCATAACCCAAGGCACGAAGGGCGGGCTGGGCGCAGTGGTGACCGGCACGCACTGCGATGCCCTCCTTATCTAATAACGTACCTGTTTCGGGGACGGGGATGCCATCAAGCACAAAGCTTACGACTGATACGCGGTTCTTAGGATTGCCGATAAGCGTCAGACCAGAAATCTGGCCAAGTTGCTCGCGGGCATACTCGGTGAGCTGGTGCTCATGGTGCTCGATGTTACGGATGCCGAGATGGCTCACGTAGTCGAGAGCGGCACCCAGTCCGATGGCGTCGGCCACATTGGGTGTACCTGCCTCGAAACGAGCAGGTGGCACATTGTATTCCGTGCGCTCGATGGTCACATCCTTGATCATATTGCCACCACCCTGCCAAGGTTGCATCTTGTCGAGCAGTTCCTTGCGTCCATACACCACACCGATACCGTTGGGACCATAGATCTTATGACCGCTGAACACGAAGAAGTCAGCACCAAGGGCCTGCACATCCACAGGTGTGTGGGCTATCGACTGTGCGCCGTCAATCAGCACGGGAATCTGGTGTGCATGGGCGATATCGATAATACGCTGCACATCGTTGATGGTGCCGAACGTGTTGTTCACATGACCCACACTCACAAAACGGGTTCGTGGCGTGATGAGTCGCTCGAACTCCGAGAGTATCAGGTCGCCGTTCTGGTCTGTTGGGATAGCCTGTAATGTAGCGCCCTTCTCCTGAGCAACGCGCTGCCAAGGAACGATGTTCGCATGGTGGTCGAGCTCAGAGACGATGACCTCGTCGCCTGGTGTCAGGAACTGCCGTCCGTAGGTCTGCGCCACGAGGTTGATGCCTTCAGTGGTACCGCGTACGAAGATAATCTCCTCGCTCGTAGCGGCGTTGATGAAGCGCTGCACCTTCTCACGGGCCTCTTCGTAAGCATCCGTCGCACGGGCTGCTAATGTGTGCGCCCCACGGTGGATGTTCGAGTTATACGTACGGTAGTAGTCCGAAATCTTGTCGATCACCTGATTCGGCTTCTGTGTCGTCGCACCGTTGTCGAGCCACACGAGGTCGTGGCCGTTCACCTTCTGATGGAGCACGGGGAAGTCCTTCTTGATCTGCTCCGAATTCAGCGTGTCGGCCTCCTCGTAGTGCAGGTCGCGCAGTTTCTGCGTCTCAGGGA
>Ga0247608_10006347_pt1 | contig 12473 bp, 9 predicted proteins | sample 176DNAGHGlowgp2_FD_193490 | JGI IMG/M metagenome (GOLD analysis project Ga0247608, IMG submission 193490) | Sheep rumen microbial communities from Palmerston North, Manawatu-Wanganui, New Zealand - 1766 DNA GHGlow gp2 | ecosystem: Host-associated > Mammals > Digestive system > Stomach > Rumen ... | reverse complement strand
CTAAATACGAGGGCAATAAGAATAATTTTCCGCGACGCAACCATTTTGTGCGGGGTTGTGGATTTTCATTCTTTAAAGCAGGTGTTGTTTAGTTGTATTTTCCTAATTCGGGCAAAAATTTGGTAAGTATGTCTTTTTGCCGTACCTTTGCAGCGTGAAAAGTAACAGAAAAACATTATAAACCAAAGAGAAGAAAGGAAAATGACAATGAGTACAAACAAGAACTATCGCTTTGAGACGCTTCAGCTGCATGTAGGACAAGAGCAGCCCGACCCCGCTACCGACGCCCGCGCGGTGCCCATCTACCAGACCACGAGCTACGTGTTCCGCAACTCGCAGCACGCTGCCGACCGCTTCGGCTTGCGCGATCCGGGCAACATCTACGGTCGCCTGACCAACTCCACGCAGGGCGTGCTGGAAGACCGTGTGGCCGCCCTTGAGGGTGGCGTGGCCGGCCTGGCCGTGGCCAGTGGCGCTGCCGCCGTTACCTATGCCTTGCAGAACATTGCGACTGCTGGCGACCACATCGTCGCTGCCGACAACCTCTACGGAGGGTCGTTCAACCTCATCACCCACACCCTGAAAAGCCAGGGCATCAGCAACACCATCGTCACCGCCAACGACCTGGAAGCCCTCGACGCAGCCATCCAGCCCAACACGAAGGCCGTGTTCGTAGAGACCTTCGGAAACCCCAACTCCGACGTGACCAACATCGAGGGCGTGGCCGCCGTGGCCCATAGGCACAACATTCCCCTCATCATCGACAACACCTTCGGCACGCCCTACCTCATCCGCCCCATTGAGCACGGTGCCGACATCGTGGTCCACTCTGCCACCAAGTTCCTTGGCGGACATGGCAGCTCGCTCGGAGGCATCATCGTCGATGGGGGCACGTTCGACTGGAAGGCCAATGCCGACAAGTTCCCCACACTGGCCAAGCCCGACCCCTCCTACCACGGTGCCGTCTTTGCCGACGTGGCCGGCCCGGCTGCCTTCGTCACCCGCATACGTGCCGTCATCCTGCGCGACACGGGAGCAGCCATCTCGCCCTTCAACGCCTTTATCCTGCTGCAGGGTGTCGAGACGCTCAGTCTGCGTGTAGAGCGCCACGTGGCCAATGCCCTGAAGGTGGTAGAGTTCCTGAGCAACCATCCCAAGGTGGCCAAGGTCAACCATCCCAGCCTGCCCAACCACCCCGACCACGCACTCTACAACAAGTATTTCCCCAATGGTGGCGGCTCTATCTTCACCTTCGAGGTGAAGGGCGGTCAGGAGGAGGCCTGGCGATTCATCGACGCGCTCCAGATATTCTCGCTGCTGGCCAACGTGGCCGACGTGAAGAGCCTCGTGATACATCCCGCCACCACCACCCACTCGCAGATGACCCCCGAGGAGCTTAGGCAGCAGCACATCACCCCGGCCTCCATCCGCCTGAGCATAGGCACGGAGCACATCGACGACATCATTGAGGACCTGTCGCAGGCTCTCGACAAGATTTGACCGAGGCAGAAAGTTAGAGGCAGTAAGCGAGCGGCAACAAGCAGCTCCTTACCGCTTCGCCACCAACAAAGAATCCAAAACCACATAAGAACTATGGCAAAAATAGCAAGTAAGTTGACCCAGCTCATTGGCAACACTCCGTTGCTTGAGCTCAGCAAGTATTCAGAGGCTAAGGGCTTGGATACGCCCGTGATAGCCAAAGTAGAGTTTTTCAATCCCGGCGGCAGCGTCAAGGACCGCATAGCGCTGGCCATGATCGAGGATGCCGAGGCCAAGGGGCTGCTCAAGCCCGGTGCCACCATCATCGAACCGACCAGCGGCAACACCGGCGTGGGTTTGGCCTTGGTGAGCGCCGTCAAAGGCTACAAGCTCATCCTCACCATGCCCGAGACCATGAGCGTGGAGCGCCGCAACCTGGTTAAGGCCTACGGTGCCGAGGTGCGTCTGACCAGTGGCAAGGACGGCATGCCCGGCGCCATTCGCGAGGCCCTGGCCCTGCGCGACCAGATACCTGGCAGCGTCATCCTCCAGCAGTTTGAGAATCCGGCCAACCCTGCCAAGCACTATGCTACGACCGGCCCTGAGATATGGAGCCAGACCGATGGCTCGGTAGACATATTCGTTGGCGGCGTGGGCACTGGCGGCACCATCTCCGGCGTGGCCAAGTACCTCAAGGAGCACAAGCCCTCGGTCAAGGTTGTCGCCGTGGAGCCTAAGTCGAGTCCCGTGCTCAACGGCGGGCAGAGCGGCCCCCACAAGATTCAGGGCATTGGCGCTGGCTTCGTGCCCAAGACCTACGACGCCAGCCTCGTCGACGAGGTGTTCGACGTAGACAACGACGATGCCATCCGTACCGGGCGCGAGGTGGCCCAGCAGGAAGGCCTGCTGGTGGGCATCTCCTCGGGTGCCGCCCTCTATGCCGCCCTCCAGGTGGCCGCCCGCCCCGAGAACAAGGGCAAGCGCGTGGTGGTGTTGCTCCCCGACACTGGCGAGCGCTATCTCTCCACCGTGCTCTATGCTTTCGAAGAATATCCCCTGTAAGTTTGTACCATTGCATTAACCTTGTTGTCTGTCAGGCCTCTGCGGTGAGGCTTGGCAGACTTTTGTTTGCCAGGCGTTGGGCCAGGGAGAGAAAAAAAAAGCTTCCTTTCGGCTGTGTTTCCCCAAAAAATGCTTACCTTTGCCTTCAAAATCTTAGAGAAGAGCATGACCTACAATGAACTGTGGCAGCAGCTGCTGCCAGTCTGCGACGAGGGCGAGGCGCGCGCCGTGGTGCGCTGGCTGCTCGACGTGGCCTTTGGGCTGAGCCTCACCGACATTGTCTGCGGGGCTGTGGAGCGGCTCAGCGCCGCCGACGAGCGTCGGCTCATGGCCTGCATGTCGCGTCTGGCGCAGGGCGAGCCGGTGCAGTATGTGGTGGGCAAGGCCGACTTCGGGCCGCGCCAGTTTGCCGTGACCCCCAGTGTGCTCATACCCCGCCCCGAGACCTACGAGCTGTGCCAGTGGGCTGTCGAGGTGGGCCGTGGCCAGGGTGAGGGGGCCACCCTGCTCGACCTGGGCACAGGCAGTGGCTGCATAGCCTGTACGCTGGCAGCCGACTTGCCGTTGGCCAGCGTCACGGCGTGGGACGTGTCGGCCGAGGCCTTGGCCGTGGCCCGGCAGAACGCCGTGCTCACGGGCGTTGCCGTCAGCTTTGTCAGGCAGGACATGCTCCTTGCCCCGCCCGCCCACGGCTTGTGGAATGTCATCGTGAGCAATCCGCCCTACGTGTGCCACCGTGAGCAGCAGCAGATGGCGCTTAGCGTCACTGGCTATGAGCCTCATCTGGCACTTTTCGTGCCCGACGACGACCCGCTGCTGTTCTATCGCGCCATAGCAGCCTATGCTGCCACGGCGCTCAAGCCGGGCGGCAGCCTGCTGCTCGAGGTCAATCCGCTCTATGCCCGCGACGTGGGCCGTTTGCTCTCTGTCGCTGGACTGTGCCACGTTGAGCTTCGTGCCGACCAGTTTGGGCGGGAACGAATGATTAAAGCCATGCGACAACCATGAAAGAAGTAACTGAACAGGGCGCTTTCCTACAGCTGTCGGCCCTCTGCGCCCGGGCCGAGCACTGCGAAAAAGAGCTGTGCGACAAGATGCTGCGCTGGGGCATGGATGCCGAGGCGCAGTCGCGCGTGATGTCCCGCCTGGTGGCGGGTCGCTTTGTCGACGACGAGCGCTATGCGCGCGCCTTCGTCAACGACAAGGTGAAATACAACAAGTGGGGTCGTCGCAAGGTGGACCAGGCACTCTGGCAGAAGGGCATTGGCGACGACATACGCCGCCGTGTGCTCGACGAGGTGCCCGACGAGCAGTATCTCGCCGTGCTGCGTCCGCTCTTGGCGCAGAAGCGGTCAGCCATCAAGGCTTCCAGCGACTATGAGCTCAAGCAGAAGCTGCTGCGCTTTGCCCTTTCTCGTGGCTTCGACTATGAGCTGGCGAAACAGTGTCTCGGAGAAAGTGAAGAATGAAAAATGAAGAGTGAAGAATGAAGAGTGAAGAATGAAGAATCTTCCGTCGGTCGGCGTTGCAGATTCTTCATTCTTCATTCTTCATTTTTCACTCATTTCACCACAACCTTTCTGCCTTCTATGATGTAGACGCCCTTGTTGAGCTGGCCTTTGCCGCTCGGCTGGGGCGTGAGCTTGCGTCCGCCCAGGTCGTAGATGCCACTGGCCTTGCTGCTGGCTGGTGTGTCGGCCTGCAGGCTGCTGATGCCCATGCTTTGTGTGAGCGTTACGCTGGCCGTGGCGTCGGGGAGGTAGATTTCCTCAGCCGAGCTGTCGGCGAAGAGCGTGTGGCGGAGCTGTATGTGGTGGGTGGTGAGCGTGGCGTAGAGTTTGGCGTGGACGGGAATGGAGAGTATCAGTCCGTTGGCCAGCGGACTGAGGCTTGTCGAGGTACACACCAGGGTGTACACCTTGCGACTGTCTTCGCCGTCGTCGGTGGTGCCGGTCAGCCTTGCCCTCACAGTGCGCCCGTCGCCCTGGTATCGTGCCGGCAGCTGGCAGTCTATCTCCCCGTCGTCGTTGGTGGCCAGCCTGAAGCCGGCGGGCAGCACCATCTGTAGCTGGTAGGCCGTGAGGTCGTTGCGGTCGGTGGTGAGGTTCACGTCGAGCATGAAGGTTGTGCCCTCCTCGACGGTGACGCTGTTGCAGCTAATCTTGCTGCCACTGCTTCTGCTGGTGGTTTGCCAGAAGTCGCTCACCACGAGCGGGCTGCCTATGGGCTGCTGCTGTATGAGGCTCACTGTCTGCTCGGCATCGTAGTAGTTTACCGTGCCGTTGTGGTTGACGTCGGCCTCGTCGAAGTGGAAGTTGCCGGTCTCTATGCCGTTGGCATAGCGTATGGTCTCCACGGCGTCGGCCACGCTGAGCCTTCCGTTCTGGTTGACGTCGCCCACGAAGAGCTTCACGCTCAGTGCGGCTATGTCGTTGCTCTGCTTCACCTCGCCGTGGTTGTCGCTGGTCTGGTAGGTGAAGTATATGTCCTTGAGCGACAGCTCGTAGGTGCCCGTGGGCCAGCTGGGGGGTGCTGCCACGGTGATGTAGGCCAGTGTGTCGGCCAGTGTCAGGGCCTGTGCGCTCCTTGGCGTTATGTTGAGGCTGTAGGTGCCGTTGTTGGCTGCTATGCAGCTCAGTGTGTGGGTTTTCTGGTTGCTCTGGCTCAGCTCCACGCGGTAGGTGTTGTCGCTGTTGGTGCTGATGGCCATGCCTTCGGGCAGGCTTAGTGTGGCCAGTGCCGAGGTGATGGGCATGGTGCTGGTGATGAGTATGGGTATGCGGTGTTGCTGCGCCCTTTCGAGGGTCTGGTCGGCTGCGTAGAGTCCGTACTCCTCGATGTGCTTGAACTGCGCCCATCCCTGCGTGCCGAGGTAGTCGTCCTTGCTGCCCTTGGGCACGTAGACGGTGGCGTTGGCCAGTGTGGCCGCCTCAAAGCCCTCGGTGGCCACGGGCTGGCCGTTGCAGATGATGGTTTTCAGGGCTGTGCAGTCGCTGAAGGCCTGCTTTCCTATCTTGGTGAGCATGTAGGGCAGGTTGACGGTGGTCAGCCCGTGGCAGCCCAGGAATGTCCAGTCGTCGATGGTGCGGACGCTGAGCGGTAAGTCGATGCCTGTGAGTGAGCTGCTGCCGAGAAAGGGTCCGTGGGTGAGCCTGGTCACTCCGTCGGGCACGCTGTAGGTGCCGCCCTTGGCGTTGGGGAAGCATACTATCTGTGTGTGGTCCTTGCTGAAGAGCACTCCGTCCTGTGCGGCGAGGCTGTTGTTGTTGCGGTCTACCTGTATGGCCTTGAGCCTGTCGCAGAACACAAACTGGTTGCTGCCTACCGAGGGTAGCTTGGCTGGCAGGGTGACGCTTTCCAAGGCGTTGCTGCCGTAGAAGGCCTGTGTGGCTATGGAGTCGGTTGTGGCGGGCAGTGCGTAGTCGCCGCCTCGCCCGCCGGGATAGGCCACGACGGTGGTGCGACTCTTGTTCATGAGCACTCCGTCGGTGGAGGCGAAGTCCCTGTTGCCCGCCTCCACGTAGATGCCCTTGAGCGCCTGGCAGAAGCTGAAGGCTCCGTCGCCGATGGTCGTGACGGTCGATGGCAGGGTTACCTCTCTGAGCCTGCTGCACTCGGCAAAGGCCCAGACGCCTATCTCCTGTAGGTTCGTGGGCAGGTCGATGGTGGTGATGGCTGTGCATCCGTAGAAGGCCGCGTCGCCGATGGTCGTGACGGTCGATGGCAGTCTGACCTCGGTCAGCCGTGTGCAGTGGGTGAAGGCCCAGCGCCCTATCTCGGTGATGCCCTTGGGCACGGCGTAGGTGGTGTATCGCCCGGCGGGGAAGGCTATGAGCCTTTGCTGCTGCTTGTCCATGAGCACGCCGTCCAGGGTGGTGAAGGCCGTGTTGTCGTCGGCCACGTCGAAGCGGTTGAGGAAGGGGCACCTTACAAAGGCCTCGCTGCCTATCTGTGTCACTGTGCGGGGCAGGCTCACGGCGTAGAGCTCGCTGCAACCGTAGAAGGCGGCGTCGGCAATGGCTGTCACCTGCCAGCTGCTGCCCTCGGCGCTCACGCTCTCGGGTATGGTCACTGCGCCCATGTATTGCCGGTCGCCACTGGCGACGGCAAGTTCCGTGGCCGTCACTTTGTTGTAGTATATGCCGTCGGCCTCTATGTCGTAGGCCTCGGCCCGCAGCCCTGCGCAACAGAGCAGGATGCACATTGCAAGAATTCTTTCCATCGAGTTTTCTGTTAATGGTTATTACACCGCTTTACAGTAGGAGGCGACGTGTCTCACGTCGCAATCCTGCAGATTGTTGCGGCGTGAGACACGTCGCCTCCTACTTGTTCGCTGCAAAGTAAGCAAAAAAAATCGAACCATGCAACTTTCTGACAAAAAAAATGCGTCATGCCGCTCTTTTGTCTCAATTATTGTTTATCTTTGCCCTCAATAACAAGTCCATCGTGCCTATGCGTATAAGTTTCTGGAGCCGTTTGCTCGACACCATCTCGCCCCGCCACTGTCTGGTGTGCGGCCGGCGGCTCACGGTGACCGAGCAGTCGCTCTGCGTGGGCTGCAACCTCCACTTGCCGCGCACCGGCTTCCACCTGTCGCCCACCGACAACGTCATGGCACGCCTGCTGTGGACGCAGACCACCGTGGAGCGTGCCTCGGCGCTCTTCTACTTTGAGCCGGGGGGCGACCTGGCCGAGCTGGTGTATGCCCTGAAGTACAACGGTCGCCCAGAGGTGGGTCGCGCCTTGGGCGCGCTCATGGGCGAAGAGCTGTTGCCGTCGGGCTTCTTCGGCGGCATAGACCTCATCGTGCCCGTGCCCCTGGCCATGAGACGGCAGCTCCATCGCGGCTACAACCAGAGCCGCGAGCTGGCCAAGGGGCTGCGCCAGGCCACGGGGCTGCCTCTCTGCAGGCCGGGCGACTTGGTGCGCACGCGCTTTGAGCGCAGCCAGACCCAGCTCACCCATCAGCAGCGGCATCAGAACGTGAGCGGCGTGTTCAGTCTCAGGCGCGCCCAGGCCGTGGCGGGGCACCATGTGCTGCTCGTCGACGACGTGATGACCACCGGCGCCACACTCGCCTCCTGTGCCGGCGAGCTGCTCAAGGCTCCCGGCGTGACGGTGAGCGTGCTCACGCTGGGCTTCGCCCGCCAGCTGTGAGCGAAAAGGGCGATTTTTAGCATTTGTAACTCGCTGATTTCCAGGAGTGCGCGGATGCCGGGCAAAAAGCACTGACTATTGCGCGAAAAGCACTGACTATTTTCCGAAAAGCACTGACTATTTTCCGAAAGTCAGCCCCTGTCTACAAAAAACAGCCCCGGCTCGGAAAAAATCGCTGAAAAATGCGGTCGTTTCATTCTTTTTTGCTATCTTTGCACCGTAGTTTTTCACATAAAGCCTATAACCATTCATGCACACCATAAAACACTTTTTCGCGGTGGCAACACTCATGTTTGCCTCGTGTCTTGCGGCATGGGCCAGCGACGACTACAAGAACGACACCGACTACCTGGCCCTGAGCGACTCAGTGACCAATTCGTTTAACACGGGCGACAGCATAAGCTTCTTCAAGCACATCGTCAGCCTCGAGGACTACCTGCTTGGCAAGGCAGACCTGCACGCCTACTACACCCAGCGGTGCAACGAGATTGTGTTCCTGCTCAACAAGCAGAACGTCATCGAGGCCTACAAGTTGGCCATACGCCTCTCGAAGGAGCTGCGCAAGAAGAAGCTCGACAAGGAGATGTACATGGCCGTGAACATGATGGGCCACATCTACCACTACTGCGGCAACCGCGACATGGCCAAACAGTGTTTCTGGGAGGTGATACACCGCATGGAGCAGGCCGGCTACCAGGAGAGCCTGCCACCCATCTACATGAACCTGGTGGGCGTGGAGATGGAGCTGGGCAATGCCGGCCAGGCCCTGGTGCTGCTGGGCAAGGCTGCCAAGATAGCCGCCGAGGTGTCGCCCAACCGCCTGTTCGACATCGAGACGCGCCGCACGCTGGGCTACTTCCGGCAGGGCGACGCCAACAACTTCCTCATAGGCTACCGCCACTATCGCGACGGCGTGGAAAACAAAGGCTACACCTCGGTGCACGGCCGACAGCTGGAGATATACTACCAGGCGCAGATGGGCCACACCGACAGCGCCGTGGCCATGGCCCTGAGAGACCTGGGACAGACCGACCGCTACAGCGTGGCCGCCGACATCTATGCCCGCGACAACCGCTGGCACGAGGCCTACGACGCGCTGAAGAAGAGCGTGGAGACCAGCGACTCGGTGAACAGCATCATACTCAGCAGCAGTATGCAAGGCATAGAGAACGAACTCGACCTGTACGACGCTGAGCGCGAGACTGCCCGCTTGCGCATTATCACCCTGAGTGCCATCAGCGGACTGCTCATACTGCTCGTCGTGGCGCTCATCTATATCATGTTCAGCCGCAGGCGGCACATGAAGGAGCTGCGCCAGGCCTACGAGCGCGTGCTGGAGTCGGACAACATGAAGTCGGCCTTCATACGCAACGTGAGCCACGAGGTGCGCACTCCGCTCAACATCATCGGAGGCTTCACGCAGGTGCTCTCCAAGGAAGACGACACCATGACCACCGAGGAGCGCAAGAACATTGCCTCGGCCATGCAGCGCAACACCAACCTCATCACCACGCTCATCGACGAGCTGCTCGAGCTGTCGTTCAGCGAGGCCACCACCAGCGTGAGGCAGACCGACCGCGTGGCTCCCGTGAAGCTGCTGCGGATGGCCATCAGCGAGTTTGGCAATGCGGCCTCCGAGGCCACCACGCTCAAGCTCGACACCAAAGTGCCCGACGACTACACTATGCTCACCAACGAGCAGATGATGAGGCGCATCATCTACACCCTCACCGACAACGCCGTGAAGAATACCTCCCAGGGCAGCGTCACACTGAGGCTCGCAGTGGAAGGCAGCCAGCTCACCCTGGTCGTGGAAGACACCGGATGCGGCATACCTGCCGGCGAGGAGGAGCGCATATTCGACCGATTTGTCAAGCTCGACGAGTTCAAGGAGGGGCTGGGGCTGGGCCTCACACTCTGCCGAAGCATGGTCAGCCGACTGGGGGGTACCGTAGTGCTCGACACCTCCTACGCCGGGCCGGGCGCGCGCTTCGTGGTGAACCTGCCGGTGAACCAGCGCACAGGCACCACCAAGGCGATGCGCAAGAGATATAGTTAGGACAGGCGAATCACGTCGCTGCCGAACATACAAAAAAATGATAACTTCCCCAAAAACAGAACATAAATGAAGAAACTGCTTGTTGTCATCATCCTCCTGCTCGTGGCCGTGCTGCTCTGCATGACGCGACCCGACGAGGATAAGCACAAGGCGGCCATGATGAAGGCCGTGAAGGAATATGTAGACGAGGAGGCCACCAACCGGGGCTTCGGCGACAACGCCCTCACACAGATAGGCAAGACCGTGGTGACCAAGGCCATAGAGACCGCCCTCAGCTCGAAGCTCCAGCTCAACGACTACTACCTGTTCAACACCACCAGCGTCGTCATAGACCACCAGGAGAAGATGCTCAGCTTGGGGCTGCTGGGCCACGTCTTCACCTTCGACAAGGACCGCCTGCGCCAGGAGCTGCAGGAGGCCACCCGCACCAAGGAGGTGGAGTCGGTGCAGAAGGCTGCCGCCAAGGAAGAGGCCAAGGCTCTCAAGGCTCAGCTCAAGGAGGAGGCCCGCAAGGCCCGTGAGCAGGCCCGCGAGCAGCGTCGCGCCGAGAAAGAAGCCCGCAAGGCCCAGCGCCGTGCCGAGAAGGAGGCTCGCAAGGCCCAGCGCCAGCGCGAGAAGCAACAACGTGAGCAGGAAGGATAGCACCGTGCGCGTACTCATAGTAAGCACCACCGAGCAGATGGGCGGCGCAGCCGTGGCCGCCAGTCGCCTCACCGCCGCGCTCAACAACCACGGCGTGAAGGCCAGGATGCTCGTGCGCGACAAGCAGACCGACAGCCTCACCGTGGTGCCCCTGCCCAAGTCGTGGCTCCACAGATGGCATTTCCTCTGGGAGCGCTTCGTCATATTCTGCCACCTGCACTTCAACAGGCAGCACCTGTTCGACGTCGACCTGGCCTGCAGCGGCACCGACATCACACGCCTCGAGGACTTCCGACAGGCCGACATCATACACCTGCACTGGGTCAACCAGGGCATGCTCTCACTCGGAGGCATACGCAAGATACTCAACAGCGGCAAGCCAGTGGTGTGGACCATGCACGACATCTGGCCCGCCACGGCCATCTGCCACCTGGCTCTCGACTGCCAGCGCTACAAGACCCGCTGCCACCACTGTCGGCTGCTGCCATCGGGTGGCAGCGACAACGACCTCGCCGCCCGCGTGTGGCGGAGGAAGCGCAACGTGCTCTCCAACGACAACGTCTACTTCGTGGCCTGCAGCCGATGGCTGGAGGGCGAGGCCAGGCAGAGCGCACTGCTGGCCAACCACAAGGTGACAGCCATACCCAACCCCATCGACCAGCACGTGTTCAGGCCCATCGACCGCCAGACGGCCCGCCGACAGCTCGGCCTGCCCACCGAGGGCAGGCTCATGCTCTTCGTCTCGCAGCGAGTCACCAATCGCTACAAGGGCATGGACTACCTGGCCCAGGCCTGCCGCCGGATGGCCCAAGACCATCCGCAGCTGGCCAGCCAGACGGGCGTGGTCATACTCGGAAGCCATGCCGACGAGGTGGTGGACCAGCTGCCACTCAAGGCCTGGCCCCTGGGCTATGTGAGCGACGAGCGCCGACTGGCCATGGTCTACAGCGCGGCCGACGTGTTTGTGCTGCCCTCGCTGTCGGAAAACCTGCCCAACACCATCATGGAGGCCATGGCCTGCGGCGTGCCCTGCGTGGGCTTCAAGGTGGGCGGCATACCCGAGGAGATAGACCATACGAGAAACGGATACGTGGCCGCCTACCGCGACGCCGACGACCTGGCGCGCGGCCTGCACTGGGTGCTGGCCGAGGCCGACCACGACGAGCTGTGCCGGCAGGCCGTGGCCAAGGTGAGCCGATGCTACTCGCAGTCGGCAGTGGCCATGAAGTATGTAGAGGTGTACAACCAGGCCATGGCCCTCAAGCACTATAAACTCTGAGCCTTCATGATCACCATCACCTACATCACCATCACCTACCAGGCCGAGACCACCCTGGGGCCTACCCTCGACAGTGTGCTCGGCCAGGACTATGAACACATAGAGCACATCATCGTCGACGGGGCTTCGACCGACGGAACTCTCAACCTGGCCACCGACTATGCCCACCGCTCCGACGCGAAGGCTTGCGGCCATCGGGTGCTCATCACCTCGGAGCCAGACCAGGGCATCTACGATGCCATGAACAAAGGCCTGCGCTCGGCCACGGGCGACTATGTGTGCTTCCTCAACGCTGGCGACAGGCTGCCCACCACCCACACGGCCAGCGACATTGCCCGTGTGGTGGAGCAGGCCGTGGATGCTGCCATGCAGCAGCCAGCAGTGGTCTATGGCGACACCGACATCGTAGACCAACAAGGGCGATTCCTGGCCCATCGCCACCTCTCGGCACCGGAGAGGCTCGGCTGGAGAAGCTTCTGCCGGGGCATGCTCGTGTGCCACCAGGCCTTCTATGCCCGCAGCGACTATGCTGTGCAGACACCCTTTGACACCAACTTCAGATTCTCGGCCGACGTGGACTGGTGCATACGCATCATGCGCCAGGCCCACCACGACCGGGCGCCACTGGTCAACGCCCACGCCGTGGTGGCCCACTACCTCGGCGAGGGCACCACTACGCGCAACCACAAAGCCTCGCTCCGCGAGCGATTTGCCGTCATGCGGCGCCACTACGGGCTGCCACTCACGCTGGCCATGCACGCATGGTTTGTCGTGCGCAGCCTTCTGCGCAAGTTG
>Ga0247608_10006344_pt1 | contig 12479 bp, 13 predicted proteins | sample 176DNAGHGlowgp2_FD_193490 | JGI IMG/M metagenome (GOLD analysis project Ga0247608, IMG submission 193490) | Sheep rumen microbial communities from Palmerston North, Manawatu-Wanganui, New Zealand - 1766 DNA GHGlow gp2 | ecosystem: Host-associated > Mammals > Digestive system > Stomach > Rumen ... | reverse complement strand
AGTACTGGTTACGTATCCAATTAATATACCGCTAGGAAAGTTATCACTTAAACCAGTTGTTGTTACTACTGCATTCTCTGGTATTTCTCCAGAATAACTTATACCTTCTATATTATATACTCCATTCTTTTCATCATATCCTTCTAATATACCATTAGCGTACTTATTATTACCTAAATCGATTTTAATAGATATTTTTGTTTTTAATGTTTTTCTTGTTAATAATTGCACATTAGAACTATGATTACTTACTTCAGATATATATCCTATTAAACCATTGTTTATCACAACTGCCATTTTATCACGGATACCATCTTTTGATCCTTTATTTATAACAAATTTATCATACCAATATCCTACATCTCTGCTTACAACAGTAGCATTAATTCTTTCATATTCATTTAAACTTTTATTAATACTTAGTACTTCTTTTAATTCATTATTTTCTTTTTCTAATTCACTTATAGTAGCATTCTTTTGTTCTATATTTTCTTTTTCGCTTTCTAATTCTTTATACTTTTTATATATGTTTTCTTTATCTTTATATATTTCTACTTTATCTCTTACAAATTTTATTGGTGCATAAAAAGTTTCACCTAAAAAAACAACTGTATCCTTAATTCCTTTTTCAATAAAATTAAGTTTATTATCTTTTTTTATTGATACACCAGTGAATATCAATAATATAATTATTACTATTAATATTATTACTTTTACATATGTAGGAATCTTAGATTTACCATATAATTTCATATAATCACCTATCAATTATTTATTATACTAAATGTCAAATACTTTTAAAAGTTAAATATCACCATTTTCTAAAAAACTATAATAATTATTTTTTCCTATTATTAAATGATCAATTACTTTTATTCCAAGTAAATTACCTATAGATATTAAATTTTTAGTTAACTTTATATCTTCTATACTAGGACATAAATTATCTGATGGATGATTATGAACACATATGATTGCTGAAGCACTATAAAAATATGCTTCCTTAAATATTTCTCTTGGATGAACTACACTATAATTTATTGTTCCTATAAATAATAATTTTTCATGAATTATTCTTTTAGAATTATCTAAATATACACAATAAAAATGTTCTTGTTTAGCATCTATTAAAAGATTTCTATAATATTCAAATACTAATTTTGAACTATTTAATTTTCTATTAACTATTCCTCTATTATAATTAGTTATTCTTTTTCCAAGTTCTATAGCAGCTAATAAAACACAACTTTTTTTTATGCCTATACCTTCTATTTTAGTTAAATTATTATAATTAATATTTTTTAGTTCACTTATATTATTTAGTTCACTTAATATAATACTTGATAATTCTTTAGCTGAATATTTTTTTGTACCATTCTTTATTAATATAGCAATTAATTCTTCATTAGTTAAACTATATACACCATTATTTATTAATTTTTCATATGGTCTTTCTTCAATTGGTAAATCTTTTATTTTAACTGTCATTAATTACCAGTTCCTCATATTTAGAAAGTATTTGACTACATACTTCTTCAATTACTGTTAACTCAGAAGTATTTTCAAGTAGTTTATCAGCTGTCTGTAAATATTTAATATAATTACTATTAGTAATAGTAAATTCCTCATATGAGACTTTATAATTAATTCCTTTAAAATAATCAATTAATTTATCTCGTATAAACTCATTAGATGTAATGGCAATATAAGCACTGTATTTATTATCTCTTTCTAAATAAATATAATTAGGTAAAGATATAGTATTTTTTTCTAAATCTTCTAAAGAATTATAATCACCATATTTAATAAAGTATGCAGTTATTCCCTCTTTAGATACAGTTTTAATTCCATTATATCCATTATATTCCTCTAATACAGTCTTACTTAATAAAAACCCTATTACTAATCCTAAAGTAATTGATACAAAATACTTTTTCATATTATCACCATCTTAAATATAATATTTTAACTTGTCTAATAATGTCGATATAGACAATGAAAGATTAACATATTAATAATATTTACACAATTATACATTTTTCAAATATTACTCATAAATAAAACAAAAAAAGAGAAATTATTTGCAATATTTCTCTTTTTGAATATTAATTACTCATTATTATCATCATCTGCATATTTTTTAAGAACTTCACGTGGTTTTGAACCATTTTGTGGTCCGATGATTCCTCTATCTTCAAGTAAATCAATACATCTTGCAGCTCTATTATATCCAAGTCTAAATCTACGTTGAATAAGTGATGTACTTGCTTTTCCTTGTTCAATTACAAAGTCAACAATCTCATCATATAATGGTTCCTCAGTAGCATCTCTTACACCTTTTCCTTCAGGTATAGTATCGCTTGCTCTTGATTCTTCTTCATCCATTACTAAAGTTTCATCATAATGAGCTTTTTGTTGTCTACATACGAAATCAACTATTTCTTTTGTTTCTTCTTCAGAAATAAATGTACCTTGAATACGTACTGGTTGACTTTCACCTTGTGGTAAATATAACATATCTCCTTTACCAAGTAATTTTTCTGCACCAACCATATCAAGTATAGTTCTAGAGTCTATACCACTTGATACTGCGAATGAAATACGAGATGGTATATTTGCTTTAACTACACCAGTGATTACATCTGTAGATGGTCTTTGTGTTGCAACTATTAAATGTATACCAGCAGCACGAGCCATTTGAGTAATACGCATGATAGAATCTTCTACCTCTTTTGCAGCAACTAACATTAAATCAGCCAACTCATCTATTATTACAACTATATAAGGCATTAATTTTTTCTTTTCATTATCCGGTAATGATTCATTTTCTTTCTTAATTCTATCATTATATGTATTTATATTTTTATTTCCATTACGTTCAAATATTTCATATCTATTTTCCATTTCTACAACTATCTTCTTTAAAGCAATATTTGCTTTTTTAGGATCAGTTATAACTGGAGTAAGTAAATGTGGAACCCCATTATAAATTGATAATTCAACTTTTTTAGGGTCAACAAGTACTAATTTTACTTCATCAGGTTTAGAACGCATAAGTATTGTAGCTAAGAAACTATTAATACAAACAGACTTACCACTACCAGTAGAACCAGCAACAAGTAAGTGAGGTGTCTTATTAATTTCCATCCACATTGGTGTACCCATGATATCTCTACCAAGTACTGCCAATAATTTTTTCTCATGATTTGGATCAGCCTCTTGGGCACTAGCTAATATTTCTCTTACTGTTACCATGGTAATTTTTCTATTAGGAAGTTCAACCCCTATAGTACTTTTACCAGGTATAGGAGCTTGAATACGTACATCTTTAGCAGCCAAGTTAAGAGCAATTTCTCTATTTAAACTTAATATTTTATTTACCCTTGTTCCTGCTTTTATTTCAAGTTCATATTGTGTTACAGAAGGGCCTACATGAGCAGATACAACTTTACCTTCTATACCAAAATCTTTAAGTACTTGTACAAGTATTGGAATATTGTGTTTAATTTGATCTTGATTTTCCTTATTATTATTTTTTGATGCTTTTGTAAGTAAACTAAGTGGTGGATATTCCCATTGTTTAATTTCATCTGAAGATTCAGATTCAGTTGGTTGTGATGCTACTACTGGTTCATGTGATTCTACTTCCTCTTTTACTTCTGCAACTGTTATTTCAGGTTTAGAATGTATCTCTTCTCTTTTAATAACAGTTCTATGATCTTCATTATCACCTATATCAGTTACTTCAATTTCATCATCATCTTCATCATCTTCATCATCATCACTTGATGAATTTCTAACTGAATTTTGAAGACTTTCTTTAATAGTATGCATTTTATCTTTTGTATTTCTAAGTGCATCATATAAAGAAACACCTGTAAACATAATTAATCCACATATAATAAGTGCTATAGATACAACTACTGTTCCATCTATTGTAAGTAATGATACAAATACACTAGCTAGTAATGCTCCAATCATTCCTCCACCAACATTTGGACTTAATGTAAATGATTTTCCACTTTTAATAAAAGTTACAATGCTTTTTGTTGTTTCATCTAATACTTTAGGCGTATCCGATATTTTAAATGATTGATATTCTTTTAAGAAACTTAAATGTGACATTGTTAATACTGCAAAAATTATTATATATAATCCTAATAATTTAGCTGTTAGAAATACTGGTTTTTTTCGGGTAAAAATCATATATAACCCACATATACCAACTAATATTAATAATAAAGCCCACCAGTCACCCACTAAGAATGCTGCAAAGCCTCTTATTATTTCTGCTACAATTCCAAATGGTAAACAACCAATTAATGCAAATAAAACAAGTCCGATTCCTTTTAAGTCTACTAGTAAATCTGTATTCTTTGTTTCACTACTAGTAGATTTCTTTTTTTTCTTGGGCATTTTATCACCTATCCTGTAATTATAGTATAACACAAATAACAACTAAATTCTACAAAAAAAGAACTAACTATTGTCAGCTCTATTTTCTGTATCATCAACATTATCATTATATATATCTATTACTTTAGGTGCAATAAAATATACAATGGCAGCTACTATTGCTATTATAATTACATATTTAAAAAAAGGACTTTTTAAATGTGGATCTGCACCTTGTTTACCTATCTTTGGCATCTAAGTACCTCCCTTACTATATATATTTTACCACAAAAATAATTTTATTCATATATTAATTTAGTTTGAATAATATTAAATAGAATATGGAGGAAAAAATATGGTAAATAAAAAAGGTGTTTGGTTTTTATCCTTATTTAGTTTAATTCTAATTTTAAGTGTATATTATATAACCATGCCATCAGAACTACTTATATCAACTAACACAAGTAATGAAATACTAGAGCCAACAATAAAAACTGAAGAAAGTTCTATCTTAATGGCGTTAAGAGTTGAAGAAGATGAAAATATCGAAAAAGAAGTTGATTCATTAAAAAAAATTATAAGTGACGCTAATAGTTCTATTGAAGATAAAAATGCAGCATTTGAAAAAATGAAAGAATTAAAAAGTAATCGAAGTAAAGAAGAAATACTCGAAGAAAAAATCAAATCATCTTTTAATTTAAATTCTTTCATAAAAGTTGAAGATAAATTCATTAATGTAACAATTAACGATAATAACCATAGTACAGAATTAGCAAATAAAATAATGAGATGTATTCAAGAAGAATATAAAGAACAAATGAAAATAAGTGTTAAATTTCAAAAATAATATTTCACGATTATTTTCTTTTAGCATATAATAAAATGAATATTATATCCACCCTACTAGGAAGTGAGGATTTATGAATAAAAGAATATTAACTAATCGTGAAAAAGAAGTATTTGATTTACTTATTAAAGGATTATCTACTAAAGATGTATCAAAAATATTAAAAATAAGTGAAAAGACTGTAAGGAATCATATATCAAATACTATTCAAAAATTAGGAGTACAAAGTAGAGCGCAAGCTATTATAGAACTATTAAAACTTAAAGAAATAAAATTATAAATGCATTTAATATGCATTTTTTTCATAAACTTAATTAGAGGTGTATTATGTTAAAACATATATGTAAGAAAAAAATAATTATTTCATCAACTATATTAATATTAATCTTTTTACTACATCAAATACCTGAAAAGAAAAAAGATAAAATAAATATAAAAGAAGAAATAAATTATGTTAATTATGAAATGAAAACAAACGAAGTATATTTACTAGATAACAATAATTTACTTAATAGAGTTATGCTTGCTACAAGTAATCAAAATATAGAATTAATAAAAGAATTAATAGGAATACTTACTTGTGAAAGCGAATATAAAGATAAAATTCCAAACAACTTAAAATGCATAATTAATAAAAATACAAAAATAAATGATTTAGAACTTAATAATAAAATTTTAAAGTTAGATTTTAATGAATACTTATTAGATACTGAAATAGAAGAAAAAACAATAGAATCTTTAGTTTATACTTTAACAGCACTCGATGATGTAGATAGTATTATTATATATATAAATGGTAAAATATTAACCAAATTACCCAAAAGCAATATAACATTACCAAGTACATTAAATAGAAATTTTGGTATAAATAAAAAATATAATTTACTAGATACTAAAAATATAAATAAAACTACAATTTATTATATTAATAAAATTAATAATGATATATACTATACTCCTGTTACATTAATAAATAATGATTCAAGAGATAAAATAGAAATTATTATAGATGAACTAAGTAATAAATATATAGATAATAATCTAAATAGTTATTTAAATAGTAATACAAAAGTCTTAAATAGTCGTATAGAAAACAATATTATGCATATTAATTTTAATGAAAATATATTAACTGGCTTTGACGAAAATAATATTTTAGAGGAAGTTATTTATACTATTTCACTCTCAATTAATGATAATTATGGAATAAAAAGTGTTTTTTTCGACGTGAATAATAAAGAAATTGCAAAAACTACAATAAAATCTCTTGAATAATAATTTTTTTTGTTGTATAATGTACTTGTTCCTTGTGAACGGGTAATGTCTCAGTAGCTCAGCTGGATAGAGCATCGCCCTTCTAAGGCGAGTGTCAGGGGTTCGAATCCCTTCTGGGACACCATTTAGAAATAAAAAAGAACTTTAAAAGTTCTTTTTTTTGTTTTATTGATAATTATTTGTTTGATTATTATTGTTATTGTTATTATTATTCCATGAATATGAAACTCCATTATTAGGCATATTCATTGGTTGAATTGGTACATTACTGTTATATGGTTGTTGTTGCATACCCATATTATTATTCATAGGTTGAACTGGTTGTCCATAACCAGTTTGTGGTTGATAGTTATTCATTGGTTGATATGCAGGTTGGAAATTATTATTTGAATATTGATTAAATTGTGGCTGAACAGTTGCCACATTTTCACCTTTCATTAATGCTCCTACACATGCAATAATATGTCCAATTATAATTAAATAAAATCCTATTTCTAATTTTACACTTACATAAGATTTATAATAACTAAGACTACTTCCATCCATAATTTTTGATGTATCATATCCATCATAAGCAGTTATACCTAAACCAATAATTAAAGGAATTAATGCAAATTTATTTGCTTTTTTAGTTAATAATAATATTGCTGATATAATTAAAGTTATAATAACAATTGAACCATCTCTATCAATATAATTTACTGAAACACTTTGTCCAAATCCTGAAACAGAGGCAAATGGTAAAAATAATCCAATAGTACCTAAAATACATCCGCCAATTCCTAATATTTTTTTCATACTTACTCCTCCTCTACTATATATAGAATATCATATAAAAATAATTTATACAATTAATTATTTTAACAAAATATAATTTACATGATATAATTATAATGGTGATAAAATGAAGAATAAAAAGAACTTATTTTTTTTGATTTTACTATTAATTGTAATAGGTTGTGGAAAGAAAAATAATAAAGAAAATGAAAACCCAAAAATTGAAAAAGTTGAATATAAAGAGAGTATTATAAAGATTAATACTTCTTTAGAAGATGAATTAAGTGATAATAATATTTGGTGTGGAACTTTTAATTTAGTATGGAATTTATTAAAGGATGAATATGTTGGTGGAGATGTAATTGTAAATAAACCAAGTATTCAAGTTGATAACTTAAATAAAAGTACATTTACAAAAAATAATTTAAATGAAAATAGTTTTTATGTAAATTATGGTAAACAAACACCAGAATTAAAAAATGAAATAGAAAAGAATATAAATACTAAATTTAATCAAACTAGTGATATATTAAATAAATTTGAATGGAAAGAAAATTCTGATGATGATTTTATGTACGCTATGTTATATAAAAATTTTAAATTTAAAAACAAATTTAATAAATCAAAAAATACAACATTCAATAACGAAGGAGATTATGAATACTTTGGTATAAATACAGAAAATGAAAGTAGATCTCAAGTTAGAGTATTATATTATAATAATGAAAAAGAAAATGCGATTAAATTACTAACTGATAGTAATGATGAAGTAATACTTGCAAAAGGTGTTGAAGGAAAATCACTTTTTGAAATATATAATAATTTAAATGAAAAAGAAAAAAATTATGAAGGAAATAAATTATTGTTATCTTATGATTCTATATTAGTTCCTATTATTAAATTTAATATATTTGAAGAATTTGAAAGTTTAAAGAATCTAGAATTTAAATATAAAAATGGGGAAAATAGAAAAATAGCTAAAGCAGTTCAAACAATAAAATTAAGTCTTACTGAAGAAGGTGGAGAAATAAAAAGTGAAGCTGGCATTTCTACTAAAAAGAATTCTGTAGCAATTACTGAACAAAAAAATGTTAGAACATTTAACTACAATTCAACATTTGTATTATTTCTAAAAGAAAAAGATAGTGAACTTCCTTATTTTGCAGCATATATTACAAATTTAAAAGAATTTCAAAAATAAAAATATTGGTTTTAACCAATATTTTTTTATATATTTTTTATAAAATTATCTATATCATCTTTTTCAGTAATAACTTCTATACCATTTTCTATTAATAAACTAGTGGTAATTCCATTACCACTTATTTTTTTACCAGTAAATGTTCCATCATATATTATTCCACAACCACAAGATGGACTTTTAGATTTTAATATTGCTTTAGATATATTTAATTCTTTAGCTAATCTTAATACTTCATTAGCACCTCTCTCATACTCCTTTGTTACATCATATCCATCATTTCTAATTACATATTTTTTTCCATTAATTATTTTAATTTCAGATGGTAGCCTAGGGGTGGTAAGACCACCTAATTGTTCAGGACATACTATTATAGCTTTACCTTCTTTTACTAAATTAAATATCTTTTCATTAAAGTTATTACCACCATTATATTTACAATTTAAACCTACTAAACATGCACTTACTAATATCATATTAATCACCTAGTTATATTATACTTAATATATAAAAGGATGTAAATTAATTTACATCCTTATAACTAGATAATGTTACTGTTATTTTCTTTTCTTTATATTCTCTTCCACTAATATACTTAATTGTTAGTTCTACTTTTTCACCTGGTTGTTTAATTTCTAATATTTCTGTTAAATCTGCAAATTGATTTATTTTAGAACCATTAATTTCAGTTATAATATTTCCTATTTCTAGTTTTGCTTTATCAGCACCACTACCTTTTACAATGTCTTTAATATAAATACCTTTAGGCATACCATAAGCTTCGCTATAATCATCTGTTATCATATAACCACTTATTCCTAAGTATCCTCTTTCATCTTCTTTTAATGTTTTACCATTCATTAAATTATTTATTAAATCTTCTACATCTGATATTGGAATAGCAAATCCCATACCTTCAATACTTGCTTGAGATGTATAAACACTTGATGAATATTTAGCAGAGTTTATACCTATTACTTCACCTTTACTATTAAGTAATGCTCCTCCACTATTTCCTCCATTAATAGCTGCATCTGTTTGAATCATTTTATTTGATACATTATCAATTGTTACATCTCTATCTAATGCACTTATTACTCCTGTTGTTACTGATTGACCATATCCTAATGCATTACCAATAGCAATAACACCTTGTCCAACTTTTAAATCTTTACTACTTCCTATTGTTGCTATCTTAATACTTTTAATAGTTTCACTATCTATAGATTTTAATGGTACTGAAATAATTGCTATATCCTTTGATGTAGATGCACCTTTCACAGTTGCATCTACACTTTTATTATTTATAAATTGAACACTTAATTGTTCAGCACCTTCTATAACATGATTATTTGTAAGTATTAATAATTCAGTATCTGTTTTACCTATTATTATTCCTGAACCTGCACCAGTAGTATATCTATTACCACTATTATATCCATAAAAACCAGGTCCATAGTTACCGCTTCTTACTAATGTTTTACTAGTAATAGCAACTATACTTGGCATAGCATTATTTACTACTTCAGATACATCAATAATATATACTCCTTCTGTAGCAGGAGTTACAACATCAGAATGTGCTATTTCTACATCTACTTTTTCTTCCTCATTAGATGTAGTATTACTTGTATCTTTAGTTGATTTATTTTGATTTTTTGTTAATCCCCATGTTAATAAGCCTATGCAAAATAAGAACAATATTACTATCATTACCTTTAAAAATTTAATATCTTTTTGATTTTGATTGTAATTATTATTTGTATTAATAGGATTAGTATTATAATTATAATTATCTTGTGTTTGATTTATATTCTCATTACTTAAATTATCCATTTTCATCACCTTTTCGCTTTAAGTATAGTTCAATATTGTGTCGATTTTGTGAAATTATTAGGAATTTTTTGTTAAAAAAGAAAAGATACTATGAATCTTTTCTCTCTAAGAATTTCTTTCCAGTTTTGTAGCTATAATATTCAGTAGTTCCATCAATTCTATTAGTAAAGTAATTTTCAAATAAATTTAAATCACCTTTAGTCTTAATTATTGATTTACCATTTTCTACATTATATAACATAGCTTCATCATCAACTTTATTGTATGCTATTATCATATCTCCCTTTTTATGTAAGTGATATAATTCCTTAGAATTTGGTAATACTACTTTACCTGTTTTTGTATCTAAAACATTATGTACGCCTTCTTCAACTTGAATATTAAAGTATTTATCAACACTTCCACCTATATTATAATATACATCAGTTAATTTATTTTTCTCTGTTATAAATACAAATTGATTTTCATCTAATTTACCATAAAAATAATTACCATAATTAGTATTTATATTTTTAAATACTTTGTCAGTAATAGGTTTACCAGACATGTTATATAACATATAACCATTATCTACTTTTACAACAACTTTGTCATTTTTTACATAACCATAGTCATTTATACTACCTTTTACTTTAGCAACTTCTTTATTATTCTTATAGAACACTACATTTCCATCACTGTATGCAGCATAGTTTTTAGCAGATGAAAATGCTATATTACGAATATCTTTTTCATTTATTTTTTTACCTTTTTCATCAATTAAATATATTCCATTGTCTGTATAACATCTAAGTCCTTCTTGATAATAAGAAATACTTTTACAAGTATTATCATTACTTGTATTATAAGTTTCTTTTCCTTTGTTTAAAACAATATATTTTTTATTTTCAACTTGTTGATACCATGATGCACAGGATGCTAAAACAATTACATTTCCTTTTTGATCTGTTGAACTAACACATAAGTGATAATCGTCTTCTTTTTCAAATATTTTTTTATTTTTCTTTAAATCACCTATATATGTTTTTTTATTGTAGAATACACTTACAATTCCATTTGTATAGTTAACTGTTGGTGAATCAGCATCTTTTACAGCATCAAAACTAAATATAACGTCACCTTCAAAATCTATTACATAATATTTTTCATTTGAAGATGCAAGTAAAAATTCATCTGAGTCAATATATGTATCAAAATTTACATATCCATCAAAAGTCTTAACAACTTTTCCCTTAGAATTAATAATTGTTGTTTTACTATCTTGTTCATTAACATATAATGATTCTTTTTTTGTTAGTTTTTCAAATTTTCCACAATCAACAACTATTTTACCAGAATCATTTAAAACGCATTTTTTATCATCTAATGTTTCAACTAACATAGAATGGTTTTTGAATGATGCTTGATTAGTTTTAAATTTAAAATCAGTTAATTTTTTTCCGTTAGAATTAAATAAAGCATATCCTTCACCATTTGGATCTTTTAAAAAGAATGCATCAGTTTTTGAAATGTTAAATTTTTCGTTATATAAATCTTCATCTTCTTTTGTACTTTTACTTTTTTTACCTTTAAATATAAAGAATAATCCAACAACCAAAACGACTACTATTAAAATTAAAAACTTTTTATTTAACTTTTTCATATACTACCTCCTTTATCATTATACCATAACACAAAAAAAATATATAATTACTTTATATATTTTTTTCACTAGATATTAATTAGACATATTATCGCCACTTTAATTATATTGTTTCACTATCTATCCAATCTAAAAATTTATCATATCCTAATTCTATATCATAAGCAATTATTTCAGGTAGTTCATAGTTATGATTTTCTAATATTACCTTTTCTATTCTTTTATATAATTCTTTTTTAGTTTTCATTTCTAGTACATATTCTTTTGAATGTTCTATATTACCTTTCCAGTGATATGAACTATTTATATTTGTTATTTGACAACAACTTATTAATCTTTCTTTTAATAATATTTCAGATATTTTATTAGCAATGTCCTCGTTATCAGTAGCACATTTTATTATTATATATTTATTCATAATTTAACTCCTTTTATACATTTTATTATAACAAAAAAGAATAGATATTAAAACTAAAAAAAATGCAATACCCTAATTGATTTATTTA
>Ga0247608_10006343_pt1 | contig 12479 bp, 6 predicted proteins | sample 176DNAGHGlowgp2_FD_193490 | JGI IMG/M metagenome (GOLD analysis project Ga0247608, IMG submission 193490) | Sheep rumen microbial communities from Palmerston North, Manawatu-Wanganui, New Zealand - 1766 DNA GHGlow gp2 | ecosystem: Host-associated > Mammals > Digestive system > Stomach > Rumen ... | reverse complement strand
ACCAATAAACATCAGCTTGTCACGCAAAGGAACCTTCTCCTTGGGGGCGAAGATGGATGCTATCCAGAACAGCAGACATGCTCCTACGACTCTGAAAGTCACCATGGTGATGCCGTCGAAACCATGGGTCATGGCATCTTTGCCGACAGGTGCCATAAGACCCCATCCCGCACATGCTCCAAACATGGAAAGGTGTGCGATAAGGGCGCGATTATTATTTGTTTTGTCCATTTTAATATTTTTTCGCCTGCAAAAGTACACATAATTCGGGAATAATCACTATTTTTGCGATATAAACATATTCGATATGCAAAAGTACGCGGATTATATCAAGCAGATAGAGATTGACTCCCTATGGGGTGGCAGGAAACACATCGTGTGGAACCTTGACCCGAAAGTGAATGTGCTCAGTGGTATCAACGGAGTGGGCAAGTCTACTATATTAAATAAGGTGGTGAGGAGCATCAGTACCAATGGTGACATACATAATCACATGCTTAAAGGCGTTCGCATCATCGGCGAGCCGGAGGATGCCACCCATGTGCGTTTTGATATTATCCGTTCGCTGGACAGTAATATCTCACAGACCTTGTCGGAAGGTGAGGGAGTGATGCGGGAGACACTGTCCGCACTTGCCGGTATGGGGGGCGGGTCGCTGCTTGACCTGCAACTGTATAACCTGCAACGGAAATATCTCGACTATCAGGTGAACATCGGCAACCGCATCATCGAAGAGCTGCAACGGGGTAATATGGATGCGGCACAGCATCTGTCGGAGTCCAAGAAACGCTTCCAGGATATTGTCGATGACTTGTTTAAGGATACGGGGAAGAAGATTATCCGCACGGAGAATGAGATCCGCTTCTCGCAGATCGGTGAGACCTTGCTGCCCTATAAACTGTCCAGTGGCGAGAAACAGATTCTTGCCATCCTGCTGACGGTATTGGTGGAGGACCAGCAGCCTTATGTGCTCCTGATGGACGAGCCCGAGGTGTCCCTGCATATCGAATGGCAGAAACAGCTGATTGATCTGATACTGGAACTCAACCCCAACGTTCAGATCATCCTGACCACACATTCACCTGCCGTGATCATGAGCGGTTGGATGGATAAAGTGACAGAAGTGAGTGATATCACTATATGAGTAACCGTCTGAAAGATAATCTCAACAGCCGCTATTTCGAGGCAGCCAACCAAATGACCTCGAAGAAGGCAAAGCGGCGCATCGTGGCTTATGTGGAGAGTTACGACGATATCTATTTCTGGCGTACTGTCTTAGGCCGTTTTGAGGATGACAAGCGTTACTTTGAGGTGATGCTTCCGTCACATCAGAAGCTGGAGCGAGGCAAGAAGTCCGTCCTCATGAACTTTATCGAGGGGAGGGTAGGCGAGGATATGATTGCCTGTGTGGATGCCGACTATGACTATCTGCTGCAAGGGGCTACGGAGCAGTCAAGGAGGGTGGTGGCGAGTCCTTACGTGTTCCATACCTATGCCTATGCTATAGAGAACCTGCAATGTTACGCTCCTTCCCTGCATGAAGTCTGTGTCGCCGTCACCCTTAACGACCATCGTATCTTCGACTTTACGGATTACCTCACGCAGTACAGCGAGGCTATCTTCCCCTTGTTCATCTGGTCGGTATGGGCTTACCGGACAGGTCATCATAATAAGTTCTCGCTGTCTGACATGGCAAGGGTGATAGACCCGGGAGGCTTCAATGTCTTTGACCCGCAGCCCTCTATTGACCATCTCCGTCAGAAAGTGAACAGGAAAGTCAGACAGTTGCAGGCGGAGTATCCTGACAATAAAGAGCAGTATCTCAAGTTAAAGGCGGAGATCAAGGAGCTGGGTGTAACTCCTCAGACCACCTATCTCTATGTACAGGGGCACTCCTTGTTTGACAATGTGATTGTCCCTATATTAAATAAGGTGTGCAACCGCCTCCGTCTGGAGCGGCAGGATGAGATAGCCCGCACGGCATGTCATCACACGCAGCGCAGAAACGAGATGTCCTGCTATGAGCACTCATTGCAGGACATTCGTCAGATGCTTAAGAAGAATAACGGCTATATGTATGCGGAACAGTTCCGCCGTGTGCAGTCGGATGTGGAAAACTTCCTTACGACAGCACGTAAGTCTCCAGAAACTTAATCGTTCCCTCCGTGCTCACCTCCTTAACGGTGGCGGGAAGGAGGATGGTCTCTCCGGCACGGAAACTGATCTGTTCACCATCCACGGTGAGCGTGCCTTCTCCCTTCATGCCTATCAGGATGACAAAGGAGTCCAGTTCACTGTAGTCCATGGTCATGGGCTCTGTCAAGTCATAGACAGCGGTGTTGAAGTAAGGACACTCCACCAACAGTTGTCCTTCGTTCTTCTGTGGGGTGTAGTTGGTACGGTAATCGTCAAGAACGGTATAGTTGATGCTCTCGGAAGCCTCCTGTGTATGCAGCTGCCGGTAGTTGCCGTCCTTGTCCTTACGCTTGAAGTCGTAGATACGGTAGGTCACATCGGAGGTCTGTTGTATCTCGGCAAGGAAGCAGCCTGCGCCAATGGCATGGATGCGTCCTGCGGGGATGAAGAAACAGTCGCCCTCCTTGACCTCATACTGGGCAAGGGCATCACAGATGGTGTCATTCTCCACCATCTGCTTATACTGCTCAGGGGTAATCTGCAGCTTCAGTCCGTTATAGAGTTTTGCCTCAGGGGCACTGTCCATGACAAACCACATCTCTGTCTTGCCACGGCTCTTTCCCTGACGGTGGGCTATCTCGTCGGTGGGATGCACCTGGATGCTCAAGTCCTGGCGGGCATCAATAAACTTGATGAGCAAGGGGAACTCGTCGCCAAAGCGCTGGTAGTTAGCCTCACCCACCAGCTGTCCTTTCAACTCGTGTACCAGCTGGTTGAGGGAGCGGCCGTCGCCGACGGCAATCGTCTCGTTGTCTTTCACACCGGAGATTTCCCAACTCTCACCCACATTCTCCATGTTCTCATGAAGATTCTTAAAGGGGATAATCTTGTCACCTCCCCAAAGTGTCTGCTTTAATAATGGCTCAAACTTGAAATAGTTCATAGTAATGCTTTTCATTAATTGTCTTTCCAAAATCCTCTGGTGAACAACACCAGCACACTCATAATCTCCAAACGTCCTGCCAGCATCAGGAAGGAGCATATCCATTTGATATAGTCAGGCAACTGGCTCCATGACATCTCAGGACCTATCTGGGTGCCGAGGGTGGGACCGACATTGCTGATACAGCTCAGAGCTATGGTGATGGCATTGGTATTGTCGATTCCCGCTACTATCATGATAGTGGCAGAGAATAGAATCATCAGGCTGAAAATAGCAAAGAAGGCAAGTAGTGAGTTCAGTTTCTGCTGTGATACTGGCTGACCGTTAATCTTCACAGGGAGGACAGCGTTGGGGTGTAATAGCTTGTTGAACTCGTTGCGTAACACTTTGATGACCATCACGCCACGGATGCATTTGAAGCCTCCCGTCGTGGAACCGGCACATGCTCCCAGGAACATCAGTGTTCCCAGGATCACCCATGTGATGTGGGGCCATAGTCCCGCATCGTCATTAAAGAGTCCTGTGGTGGTCATAAATGATACTACCTGGAACAGGGCGCAACGGAAAGCACGCTCCAGCCCGTATCCGTTATGCGACATCAACAGGTACATGATCCATATAGTGGAAACAGTGATGGCAAGGATGTATAGCTTGAACTCAGAACTCTTGAACAGGTTGGCTATCTTTAAACGGAATATGGCAAAATAGAGCATGGTGAAGTTGACACCTGCCAGGAACTGAAACAGGATGGCGACATACTCAATGGCTGGTGACTGAAAGAATGCCGCTGAGTCGTTATGAGGAGCAAAACCTCCTGTCGCCGTCGTCGTCATCGCATAATTGATACTGTCAAACACACCCATTCCCGCAAGATAGAATGCGAGGATGCAGGCAATGGTCAGTGCGGAATAAACAGACCATATCCATTTTGCCGTTGTGGAGAGACGGGGATGCATCTTCGACCTGATAGGACCTGTCGCCTCGGCAGCAAACACCTTCACACTGCCGCTACCCACCATAGAGGGCAGAATGGCAATCGTGAAGAACACAATTCCCAAGGCACCTATCCATTGGGTCTGTGTACGCCAGAACAAGATGGCATGGGGCATCCATTCCACATCGTCGATGACGGTGGCGCCAGTGGTCGAGAAACCTGACATCGTCTCAAAGAATGCGTCTGTCACACTCTCGATATAACCTCCGATGAGGAAAGGAATCATACCGAAGAGACTGAACACAATCCATGTCAGGGTGACCAACAGATAAGCGTCACGACGACTGAGGTTGTTGTTGGCGTTACGCCCCATGAATTTAAGGATGAAGCCACAGCTGTATGTGATCAGCGTAGATAACAGGAACGCCATGATGTCGTCTTCCATATAATAGAAGGAGATACCTGTACAAAGGGTCAGCAGTGATCCTAATAGTAGGAGCAGAGAACCTATAATCTTGTATATCAGGTGGAAGTTTACCATAGCGTGCTTGCTTTGAAGTACTTCTCTACTTTCTTGAGGTTCTGCTCATGGCAGAACACCATGACAGAGTCACCTGCCATAATCTGCGTATTACCATTGACGAGGATGCCTTCCTCGTTACGGACGAGTCCGCCAATCGTCACTCCAAATGGAAGACCTAAGTCCTTCACTGCTTTCTTGGTGACCTTAGATCCTTCTGCTGCCACGAACTCGGCAACATCGGAGTCTACCATCATCAGAGAGCGGACGTTGCTGACATCTGCGTCCAGCATCATCTGGTAGATATGACTGGCTGCCACCGTCTTCTTATTGATAATCGTACCGATATCAAGACTCTCAGCCATGTTCACATAGTCGAGGTTCTCCACCATGGCGACCGTCTTCCTGACTCCCAGCCGTTTGGTAGTGAGACAGGCAAGGATATTGGTCTCCGCATTACCTGTCAGGGCAACAAAAGCCTGGGTGTTCTCGATACCCTCTTCCTGCAACAGTCCAAGGTCACGGGCATCCCCATGGATAATCATGGTGTCTGTGTCGCATAGCAACTCATTCAGTTGCTCACAGCGTCGCTCGCTCTTCTCGATGATTTTCAGGTTCATGTAGTCCGGAAGCGTCAAGCCGACACGCACGGCAGTCTTGCCGCCTCCCATGATGATGACGTTCTTCACATCCGCATAGTGCTCCTTTCCGGATATCTTGCGGATATAGGGGATGTATTCGCTGGTCGTCATGAAATAGGTGAGGTCGTTGACACATAATTTGTCGTTACCACTGGGTATCAGGGTCTCGCCTCCCCGTTTGATGGCTACGATATGGTAAGGGTCGTCAGGACCGCAAAGGTTTTTCAGAGGTTGGTTGAGAATCTCACAGGTCTCTCTGAGTTTGATGCCTAACATAACCAAGGCACCGCCGTGTACGTCCCAGCGTTGTCTGACCCATGACATCTTCAGTCCGTTGGTGATATCTATCGCTGCCAGTACCTCGGGATAGATAAGGGAGTTGATGCCAATCTTATCGAAAAAAGGTTTCAGATGGGGCGCCAGGTATTCGTAGTTGTCAATGCGTGCCACCGTTTTCTTGGCTCCTAAGGCATGAGCAATACTGCATGCATTCATATTCTTACTCTCATCGGGAGTTACCCCGACGAAGAGGTCTGCGGATGCTGTACCTGCTTCCTGCAGTGTCTTGATGCTAGTCGGCGAACCCTGTATCGTCATGATGTCATAACGACTGTCAAGACCGACCAGTCGTGCGGCATCCGCATCAATCAACACACAATCCTGATGATCGCGCGAAAGAAGTTTTGACAGGTGTGTTCCTACGGCACCTGCACCGGCAATCACTATCTTCATGACTCTATCGCTTTTCTGATACTTGCTGCGTCTATTCCTACTATTTGCTGTAGCTCCTTGACGGTGCCATGCTCCACAAACTGTGTGTCGGGCATGCCCAGTCGGGTGATGCGTGGAGAATAACCGTGGTCGTTCATCCATTCCAGGACGGCAGAACCTAATCCTCCGTTCTTGACACCATTCTCTACAGTGATGATATGCTTGTATTTCCTGGCTACTTCCTCGAGGATATTCTCGTCAAGTGGTTTCAGGAAACGCATATCGTAATGAGCGGCTTTCGTTCCTTCAACGGCTTCCGTTACATTATTGCCGATGGGTCCGATGGAGAGGACAGCGATGTCTTCTCCGTCTTTCATCTTCCTGCCAGTTCCCACCTTGATCTCCTCGAAAGGACAACGCCAGTCTAATAAGACACCTCCCCCACGTGGATAGCGGATAACGAAGGGACCTTTGTCTGGCAGTTGTGCCGTGTACATCAACCGGCGTAACTCATGCTCGTCCATCGGGGAGGAAATCGTCAGATTAGGTATCGGACGGAGGGCTGCCAAATCGAAGGCACCGTGATGGGTCGGACCATCTTCTCCCACGATTCCTGCACGATCGAAACAGAAGACAACATGCAGATTCAGCAAGGCGACATCATGGATGATGTTGTCGAAAGCTCTTTGGGAGAAAGCACTGTAGATGTTACAGAAAGGAATCAGCCCGTCTTTTGCCATACCGCCAGAGAACGTGACGGCATGTCCTTCGGCAATGCCGACATCGAAGGCGCGGTCGGGCATCTCCTTCATCATGATATTCATCGAGCAACCGGACGGCATGGCAGGTGTCACACCGACGATTTTCGGATTCTGTTGTGCCAGTTCCAAAAGGGTGTGTCCAAAGACATCCTGATATTTCTGTGGCTTGTTAGGGTCTTTGTCCACCAGACGTTCACCGGTCTCAGGGTCAAACTTGCCGGGGGCATGCCATGTTGTGACATCTTTCTCCGCAGGAGCATAGCCATGACCTTTCTGGGTGTGGAGATGTAACAGCTTAGGACCTCCCATATCCTTCATTTGTCGGAGGATACGGACAAGTTCCTTGACATTATGCCCATCGAACGGACCGAAATAGCGGATGTTCATGCCATCGAAGATGTTCTGCTGATGGGAGATGGCACTCTTGACAGCGTTAGACAGACGGATGAGTCCCTTACGGCGGTCCTCCTCCAGGAATCCCTTGGAATGCATCCATCTGGATACCTTGAAGCGCAAGGCATTGTATGTCTCGTTAGTGTTGAGGTTCAGCAGATATTGCTTCATGCCTCCCACAGAACGGTCGATAGACATGTTATTGTCGTTGAGTATGATGAGCAGGTCGTTGGGGGAGGACGACACGTTATTGAGTCCCTCGAAAGCAAGTCCGCCACTCAATGCTCCGTCACCGATGACTGCCACCACCTTCCGGGCATCGTTCCCCGTCTTCTTGGCTGCCACCGCCATTCCTAAGGCAGCGGAGACAGAGTTGCTGGCATGACCGCAGGCGAAAGTGTCGTATTCACTCTCGTAGGGAGAAGGGAAAGGACGGATACCTCCCAGTTTGCGGTTGGTACAGAACTGTTCCCTGCGTCCTGTCAGGATTTTATGCCCGTATGCCTGGTGTCCAACGTCCCAAACAATACGGTCCTCAGGGGTGTTGTACACATAGTGTAAGGCGACAGTCAGCTCCACCACTCCCAGGCTGGAGGCAAGATGTCCAGGATTAACGGAAAGCTCTTTCACGATATCCTCGCGAAGCTCTTGGCAAAGTTCTGGAAGTTGGTCGACCGACAACTTTCGAAGGTCATCGGGATATTTGATGTGATTTAGTAATTCCACCTTATTAAATTATTATTTGGTTACAAAGGTACGATTAAGTGAGCAAAAAACCAAGAGAATCTTGAGTTTTTTCGAACGTGAGTATCTTCAACGCAGTTAAAGGTACGATTAAGTGAGCAAAAAACCAAGAGAATCTTGAGTTTTTTTCGAGCGTGAATATCTTCGTTTATCGTGTCAGACTGAATTTCATGGATATTCCAAAGTCATGTGTGGTGGTAGGATAGCTGCTTGCTGACAGTAACGGTGTGTTTGTCTGCCTGTCGTAATAAGCACTGAGCGTTAACAGACGGGACAGGGTATAGTCCGCCATGAACGAAATCTTCAATGCCGTATTTCCGCTGTTGGCGGCACTGGTCATGGTGGCAATATCACGGGTGATGGCAGCTTGTTTGCGTAAAGAGAAGTCCAGTCGCAGGTTCAGGTCATGGTTAACGCCTGTCTTGGGAGCCGTGTTCGTTGACGACTGTTGTCTGTTATTCGCCTTCTTCCTACTGCCCCGTTGTGCTTTCTTGATCTTACGGTTTCCATTGCTGCCGAAGATGTTGAAATCGTTGATCTTATATGCAAGACCGATGACCCAGTCGTTCGAACGGCTTTCATTAATCTGAATACTCGTCATGGAGAGATTCAGCACACGGGTGGTACGGTATTCTACCTTTGCGGTGAGGTTGTTGTTGAATGTCACGTCAATTCCCAGCAGTGGCGAGAACGACTCGTTGAGGCTGACAGTAGGAACATTGTAGCCTAACAGGGAATTGGTGCCCGCATTTGCCGTATAGCTTCCGACTGCATAGATGCTCTTATAGGCATGGTTGAGGGTGACGCTCTTAAAGACATCGCGGAACCATGGCAGTTTTGACAGACCGGTATAGCGTACCGTCCAGTTAGGCAGCAGACGGGTCAGCGCAGGGAAGAAACTAAGTCCTCCTCCGCTGCTGGTATACGCATCGAGGAAGGCAGGAATCATCACACTGGCATGATAAGAGTCCACGGAAGTGCCATAATGTGCCTCTGCCCTCTGCTGATATGAGCTCAGGATATTACAGAATCTTTCGAAAGAGGCAGAGTGGAAGCCGTTATTGGCATCTCCCATATTTTCCAATGCTGATTTCAGTGATATGGTTGTCATGGTAAATGTTCCACTTTGTGTGGTGGGCATACCGTCGTACATATACTGGATAGACTTCGCTTTGGTCTCCGTGCGACTGGCATTCAGGTCGATCTTCAAGTCACGTATCGGTTCCAAAGTCGCTCTTATCTGCAAGTCGTTGGTCAGGTTTGTCGTGGCGGGAGTCGCTACATCATCGTTCTTTAACAGCCATCCGTTATCATTAGCCTTTTGCAGATAACTGTCGTCCACCAAGCCAAAGGCGAAGCCCAAGCCTGGTGACATGACACTACCTGTACGCTGTCCAAAGACATCGCCTATATTGGGCAGGAATCCGGGGATAGACATGGAGTACTGGTTACGGTAAGAAATACCGATAGAGCGCACCATCATCAGCAGTCGGGCTCCCGTCTGTGCCGGCTTATACCACCATTGTTTCTCTGAGGGTGGTTTAGGAGCGATGCTCAGCATCAGCTGGATGGTGTCTCTGTTGTTGATACGGATGCGGTTATCATCCAGCACCTTATACTTTAGTTTGTATTTCTTGCCATCCTTGGTACGTGCGGTGACATTGAGTTTCTTCGATTTCTTTCCGTGGTTGACGATGATGGAAGAGTCAGCCATCAGCGTGATCTCCTTCTGCCAGGCATTCTTGTTCTTAGGCAGTATTTTCTCCTCTTTCTTCTCCTGCTTGGCATTCTTGTCTTTTTTCGTTTTCGGCTTTCTGTTGTTATTGGAGCTCTGCGCCTTCTTGAACCGGTCGTTTGCTTTCTTGAGGAACGGTATGTGGTTATAGAGTGTCTCCATGTTGAAGTTACCATTGATATTCAACTGTCGGTTGTTGGCAATGGTATTTCCCAGGTTCGTACCATTCTCCAGATCCGTACCACGTACCCAGTCATACGATGAGTTAAAGGTTGCGTCACTGGTCACCCAGTCGAAGATAGGAATCTTGTTCAGAGGCAGTTGCAGAGAAGCAGTGAACTGCTGCCGGTAATCCAAGGGGACACCCATGTGCATGATGCTATGCCATACCGAGTCTTTCCATGCGTCATACCGGTCAGGATAGAGGTCCTTGTTGATAGGCCGCTCGTCGTAAGGTTCCTTGATCTCCGCATGAGTCGCTGACTGGAAGGTCATGTGCAGGTTCTTGGTCAGGTCCCAACGGATGGAGAAGTCACGGTTCCATAGGAATTGCGAACTCCATGTGACCGGCAGTTTCTGACCGCCCAAATCCTCCATGTCACGTTCCTGCAGCTCATAATAAGAGCGTGTGATCTCCGTGTTGAACGCGATGTTCTGCGGCAGCCAGTTAATACCGAACTGTTTAGGATACTGCAGCCATTTCGACTTTCCTTTAGCCTTCTTGAAGGGCTCCCATGGCTTGTAGACAGGTGAATAGTTGTAACTCAGAGCCCCTCGCCATTGGTCATCATTCTCATAGACTGTCGTCTCACCACTGGAATGGCGGTGTGAGTGACTGTAGGAGAACGAGAAGTTGGCAGGGTCATAAGGCATCGGGTGCCGCTTTGTCTTGATACCTACCCGTACATTGGACAAAGAGAAGTTCGTACTGGTCGTCTTAGTGACGGCAATACTCTCGATGGAGTCACGCTCTTGTTTGCTGCCAGCGGCATCCAGCGCATCCTTCAGTTCCATGTCCGTGTCCAGCGGGTTATATTTCGGGCGTTTCTCCTCCTTAGTGACAGAATAGTAGAGTGGGGCACTTACCTTCGCCTTGTCAGGGAAGAATTTTCCTAACTCCACATTCGCGGTAATGGAGTACGTCTTATAGTCGTCTGTCGAGCGTTGCAGGACACCCTCCTCCAAGCCGCCGAAGCCCGCCGTCATGATCTTTCCTGTCATATTGAGCGAACCCACGTCAGAGAGCTGGACGTTCAAGGCACCACTGGCAGCCCATCCTCCGTTGTCGTTGAAGTCCATCAGTCGTAACTCGTTGACCCATACCTCACCAGATTTCTGTTCATTCGAGATGTTGCGGACACCTACCATGATGGTCTTGATCTCACCCAGCGAGGGATTACCTTTGATGCTGATGGTATTGGCAGGGCGGTTAGGGTCAGCCTGCGAATACAACTGGTTGAAAGAGGTACCTCCGGCAGCCTTCGACTTGTTACGCTCTTTCTTCAGGGCAGTAAACTGTGTCAGGTCCACTTCCAGCATATTGTCCTGTGGCCATACGGTACGGCAGTCCTCTACATTATATTTGTTATAGTCATTACGGTCGGGGGTCAGCGACAAAGGAATCACATATTCATAGTAGTTGTTCTTGTAGTCGCTACCCAGACGCACGAAGAGGGCAAGTTCCCCATTCTTCAGGTTGTTATCGTCAATCAGGTGGTTGGCGTGGTTGAACATCTGCATGTGCTTATAGCGTCGCAAGTCCAGCATGGTGTTCTTATAGACCGCTTTCGACTCACCAGGCGACAGATGCCGTACGGTCATGTTCATGGACTGCTCATTCTCCTCGACGAGCTGAGGCTGTGAGGGGTCGGTGACTCTGCTGATACCAGGAGGCAGTACATAGTTGACAGGGCGTTTGTCGTTGTTCTCCTCGATATTGACGGCACTCACCTCTATCGTACCACTCTCCGAACCCGTCGACAACGGCTGCTGATAGATACGCCATTCCCCACGTACCAGGTCGAGTGATCCGAAACGCAGTACGATAGGACGTTTGAACTGGGTGAGGAACATACGCATGAAGCGCATGCTGGTGAAGTCGTTGATGGTCCCCACACGGTTCTCGTATTGGTCGAGAGGAATGCGGAACTGATACCATTTCACCGTCTCGCGATTACCGTTGCGCAGTTGGACACTCGCCTCACGGACGTTCGTGATAAAGTTGGTTCCCTGCACCATGTCCTCCGGGCGTATGCTCACCTTGTATTGGTAGTAGCGCTCATACTCGTTCAGCGTGTAGTCCTGGTTGATATCCTCCACATCAGGGAAAGTCTTGTAACTCGTGTCGTACCCTTCTGTCTGCTGGTCACTGTCAGGAGAGTTACCTTGTGGCATGTTGATGCGTTTGTAGCGGTCGAGGATGGAAGCCTGTCGTGCGTCCAGGTCAGCACCACGGAAATAGTGGTAGTTATCGTTGGCAGGGTCAGCATTCCATGCCGCGCGGAGACTGTCGTTCACTGATATGCCGTTAAGGAAGTTCGCATATGCCGGTTTCGACCGCTCCTCCTCATCCGTCAGACCGTTGAGACCCACATCTTGTTTGGCTCGCGCACCAGACGAGGTGGCAAAAGCATAGGTCTGTGTGGGCTGGACGGGAACCTTACCCCATGGTGTGTTCGAGAAGCTGCCCGTTCCATCAACAGGCATGCCGCTCTCGTAGAATTTCTTACCGTCCTTCAAGATGTCCTCGCTGACCTCACCTAAGTTGATATACAGGTCGCCACCATATTCCGATGCGTCACTCTGCTGATTGGTGTAGATGAAGGGGTCCATCAGCCAGAACTCGATATACTCCACATTCGCTGTCTCGAAGTCGTTGGTGTCCAGCTTACGCATCATACCACCCCATCGCTGTTGCGGGTTGGTGGGGTTACCGTTGAAGTCAATATCCGTCGACAGGTT
>Ga0247608_10006340_pt1 | contig 12482 bp, 12 predicted proteins | sample 176DNAGHGlowgp2_FD_193490 | JGI IMG/M metagenome (GOLD analysis project Ga0247608, IMG submission 193490) | Sheep rumen microbial communities from Palmerston North, Manawatu-Wanganui, New Zealand - 1766 DNA GHGlow gp2 | ecosystem: Host-associated > Mammals > Digestive system > Stomach > Rumen ... | reverse complement strand
GGCTGCAAAGGTACTACTTTTTTCAGATAGAAGAACAAAAGAAACATAAAAAAACATGTTCTTATGTCCTTATGTCTAAATAATTTGGTAACTTTGCAGCAGTTTATTGAATAATTAAAAGAAATTTATGAGAAAGTTTTTGTTTTTTGTTCTGTTGTTGGGGGGCTTCATTGAAGCACATGCCCTTGACTTGAATGGTAAGTTTCTGTCTCAGAGTGGTGAATTGCTATTCAGATTCACGACTGACAGTTTGTATGTTGACATCGCTCAAAGCCATCGCAATGTCTCTTCGTTTAAGCTAATCAAGAAAAACGAGAGCAAGAAGGCCACAACCTTTAATGCTTATGAGAGCTATCTGGAAAACGGTCATGAGACTTATAGAGAGGTGATGATTCGGGTTACTAGATTAAAGAGCAAGAAATATCTGCTTGAATACTTCGGTAAAGATAAAGACCGGGAGTATAATACCAATGAAAGATATACTATCAAGCCGATTGATTAACTGGCTGTCTTGACCTTGTTGCAGAGATACATACCTGCGAGGATGAGCAGGGTGCCAACGAGGAAATAGATGGTGATTCGCTCGGCCAGGATGAGCCAGGCGAAGATGACTGTGGTGACGGGGTTGAAATAGACGTAGTTAGTGACGATGACAGCTCCTAACTTCTTGATAACCCAGTTCCATGCGAGAAAACAAAGCATGGAGGCAACACAACCTAAGAACAACAGATTGGCCAGAACATCGATCCTCAAGACTACGCTGAGCGAGGGCAGGTCGGGAAAGACCAGAAAATAAGGAATCATTGACAACAGACCGTAGAAGAACACCTTACGGGTGATGAACAATGTGTCATAACGCTGGCCGGCAGGAATCATCAGCAGGGAATAGAATGCCCAGCAGAGACAAGCGCCAAAGGCCAGCATATCGCCTAAAGGGGATAGATGCAGTACGAAATGTCCGTTGAGCACCACAATGCAGACACCGATTGCCGCTATCACTGTACCTACAATCTGAATGCCATGTAGACGCATGGAACGAAAGAACAGGGCAATGAGCAAGGCTGCAATCAGGGGACAGAGACAGACAATCAGTGAGGTGTTGGTAGTGGTGGTGTAGATCATGGCGCTGTTCTCCGTGAGGAAATAGAGTGAGCCACCAGTGACGCCCAACGCTACCATCAACAGTTCGTCCTGCCACACGGAAGCGAACAAGCGGAATTGCTTGCGAATGAGCGAATAGACAAGCAACAGCAGGTAGGCCATGATGAATCGCAACACAAAAATCTGTGCTGCCGTCAGTCCTGCGATGAGCAACAACTTGGTGTAGACAAACGTTACGCCCCATATTGCCACCACCATAAAGGCCACCAAATGATATATCAGTCTGTTCATATAGTCAAGTCGCCTGCAAAAGTACTATTTTTTTTGAAAAGAGAAGGCTTTTTAGACGAAAATTTGTATCTTTGCAATCGCAAAGTAATATTAAACAACTATGATAGAACTGAAGAACGAACAATTGGCGATTCGTGTCGCTGAGATGGGAGCAGAGCTCCAAAGTGTGAAAGACAGTAAGGGTAGGGAATATATGTGGCAGGCTGGTGAGAAATGGCCGCGCCATTCGCCTGTCTTGTTCCCGATTGTATGTAGTGTGAATAACGATACCTATGTGGTTGACGGCAAAGAGTATCACTTGCCTCGTCATGGATTTGCGCGTGATACAGAGTTTACTGTGGTTAGTCAGAATGAGGAGAAGGTAACACTGGCACTGCATGAGTCGGAAGCAACGCTGAAGGTGTATCCCTATCGGTTTAATCTCGCCATCACCTATCGTCTGGAGGGTAATAGAATTCACGTAATCTGGCATGTGGAGAACACGGACAGCCAAGAGATACATTTCCAGATTGGCGGACATCCGGCCTTTAATGTGCCTGGAGGCAAGTTGGAGGGACAGATCAAACTCGACAACAACGAGCCGATGGACGTGCTGAAGAGTTATATCGACGGTAGTCACGATATGGTGGAAGAACCCTTGGAGGCTGATCTGGGCGTGATAGAAATCTGCAACAATTTCTTCCGCAATGACTCGGTGAAGATACATAAGTGTCAGACACACCGGGCTATGCTGATGGATACCAATGGCGAGCCTGCTGTAACGGTGGATTACAAGGCACCCGTCTGCGCCTTCTGGAGTCCATTTGACAAACAGGCTCCGTTTGTATGCATCGAGCCGTGGTATGGTCTTGGCGATCCCCGAGACTTCAAAGGCGAGTTTAAGGACAAGCCCCTGATGAACCATCTGCTGCCTGGCGCTTCGTTTATGAGCAGATACACCATAACGATTGGCTAATCAACCAATATCAACTTAATATACCGACTTATGAAGAAGTACCTGATGATGGCTGTCCTGATGATGGCGGTCGTAAGTGCCTCGGCACAGAGTAAAGCAGAACCTTATTTCTCATTCAGAGAGTTGCCTAACATGCTGAAGTGGTGTCCTGCCCCCCCAGATACTGTCGGAGCGGCTTTTGCCTACGATATCATGCAGTATATGTGGGGTAAGCAGATGCGCCAGAACAAGGAACGTGCCGACATTGCCATACGCGATGCCGTCTATAGCCTCGAATGCATCATGGAGGAATTCAGTGAGCCGCTTGGTCTGAAGATGTCAAAGGAGGAAACCCCTGAGATCTACAAGTTGCTCAAGGATTCGAAAGCCACTTGTGAGAATATTAGCAATTTCCCCAAGTTCTACTACAAGCGCATACGTCCGTTTATGCGTTTCCATGAACACACGGCGACGCCTCAGTTCGAGCCAGACCTCCGTAGGAATTTCTCCTATCCTTCAGGCCATACGATCCTTGGCTGGTGTTCGGCCTTGTTGCTTTCGGAGATTAATCCTGAGCGGGCTGACACGATTCTGGCACGTGGTATGATGTATGGTGAAAGCCGCGTCATCGTGGGGGCCCATTGGCAGAGCGATGTGGATGCTGGTCGTCTGGCTGCCTCTGCTGTTTATTCCCGTATGCATACCAGCGATCGTTTCTTAGAGCAGATGCAACTGGCACGTCAGGAGTTCCGCATTAAGACCGGTCTGGCTACGCCTGCTGAGATAAAAGAATTTGAGAAGGCGGCCAAGAAACGGGCCAAAGCTTCTAAGAAATAAACAATAATCCCTCGCCGAGCGGCGAGGGATTATTGTTTTAATAAGCATGGTCGTTTTTGATATCATCCATATCGAGTTTTTCGGCATCGATGGCACGCCAGGCGTAGACAATGTAAGCCAGGACGAAGGGTACGAGGAGCGAGACATAGAACATCGTGGTAAGCGTAAACTCACTGCTGCAGGAATTCTCGAGCGTCAACGATGACTGGAGATCGGCAGTAGAAGGATAGTAGGCCGTGTTGTTCCAAGCGGAGCAAAGCAGCAGAGCGAGTACGGTAAGTATGGTACCGATACCTGCTGGCCAGATACCTCCTATGTAGTTCTTCGAAAAGACGGTCTTGCCAATGCCATAGAGCACCAGTACTACACCTATTATAAATATAATAAGGAGATACCACATCGAAATGAAGTTGTTCAGGTACTTGTAGGGCTCCATATAGATGAGGCCTGTGGCCGGATCATAGGCGAAACCGTCCTTCAGTAATAGGTGGACAAGGAAGGCCACGAAGAGAATGACAAAGGGTACGGCAGCGCCAATCAGACGTACACTGCCACGAGAGCGGATATCCTCATCGTTCACGTTGTTCATCACATAGAGGATGCCGAGCACACGGGCGAGGAAGACCACTGCGAAGCCGAAGACGAGTACCCAGGGATTAAGCAGGGCATCGAGACCGTGCGAGGCATTGGCCCAGCGGCTGATGATGGGGGTGACGGCATTGACATCAACGAGGTTGTTCTTCTCGATGATGAAGTTCGAACCCTCGAAGAAAGTGGCAACGGCACCTCCCAGAAGCAGCGGTCCTACGATACCATTCAACGTGAGGAAGAACTGAAATGTCTTAGGACCGAGGAAATTGCCGATTTTGTTCTGGAACTCATAGCTGACAGCCTGGAGCACGAAGGTGAAGAGAATGAGCATCCAAAGCCAATAGGCGCCCCCAAAAGAGGTGGAGTAGAACAGGGGGAAGGAGGCAAAGAAAGCCCCTCCGAAGGTGACGAGCGTGGTGAAGGTAAACTCCCACTTACGACCCGTGGAGTTGTAGACGAGACGCTTGCCCTCTTCTGTCCAACCCAGACTGCTGGCCACGGAGTTGGCACCCTGCACGAACAACAGAAAAACTAATATTGCACCAAGCAGTGAAACGATAAAGCACCAATAGTGCTGTAAGAATTCGTATGTCATGATTCAGGTCCTTTCTGAATTTGTTTGAGTAAGATGTTAATCTCTACGGCGAGCATCGTCGTGAAGAGGATGAGGAAGAGGATGAACGTGATGGCGACACTGCTGGCGTGAAGGTCGGAAACAGCAGCCCACGTAGGCAACATATCCTGAATGGTCCAGGGCTGACGGCCGAACTCGGCGACAAGCCATCCGCACTCAGAGGCGAGATAGGCTAAAGGTACAAGGGCGATAGCAGCCCAATAGTGCCATGAAGGCAGACCTGTGAGTCGTTTGGGCGCATCGGCCATTGTCTCGGGCAGCAGACCAAAGGATGCCAGCAGGCGGCGTGTGAAGACAGACAGGAAAGGAATGTCGTAAATCAGCAGCAGCAACACGAGGAAATAGAGGATGAAGATACACCCTAGTCCCACCATGATGCGGAAGGCCCAGAAGTTGATGGGGATATAGGGCACGATGTCGTTCTTATCCTTGATATAGCCATAGCCGAAGTATTTCATGTTTTGGGAGATAGTTGACAGGTGTTGGGTGATGGTTGCTTCGTCATCACCTTCGGACTTGGCTTTGCGATAGGCAGCAAGGGCTTCGATGGCTTTCTTTCCGCGGGCTATCTTTTCGTCGGCAGAGGGTTCTACGGTGCCGTCAGGTTTGGTGTAGCCGTTGAGGATATCATTGATGCCTGGCACATAACCGTGGATGTCGTTGGTGGCCATGAACGAAAGGGCATAAGGCATCTCTATTTTCAGAGGAGCAGACTCTTCGTTGGCGTAGTCTGGCTGACAGAAGGGATTCACCCAGGCGATGGCTGTCAGACCAACGTCTGTTCCACCGTTATAGAGAGCTTCCATCGCAGCGAGTTTCATGGGCTGTACCTCGCCGACGCTCTGTGCCGACTTATGGCCAGTGGCACCAGCGAGCAGAGAAGCAATGAGACCTACCCAGACGCCAATCTTCATACTCTCTGTAGCCAGTTTTGTATGACGGTTCTTCATGAGATACCAGCAACAGACGGCCACGCAGAAGATTGCACCGATAATCCACGAGGAGATGACGGTGTGACAGAATTTGTCGATGGCAAAGGGTGAGAGGGCCACATCGGCAAACGACACCATCTCGTTGCGCATGGTGTCAGGATTAAACTCGCAGCCCACAGGATACTGCATCCAAGCGTTGGCTACGAGAATCCACCAGGCAGAGATGGTAGCACCCAAGCCTGTGAGCCAGGTCGAGGCGAGGTGGAAGCCTGGTGACACCTTCTTCCAGCCGAAGAACATGACGGCTACGAAGGTCGACTCCATGAAGAAAGCCACGATACCCTCGACGGCCAACGGGGCACCGAAGATGTCACCCACGAACCATGAGTAGTTCGACCAGTTGGTACCAAACTCAAATTCGAGGATGATGCCCGTCGCCACACCCATGGCGAAGTTGATACCAAAGAGTTTCTGCCAGAATTTGGCAGCGGTCTTCCAGAATTCATCTTTTGTACGATAGTACCTGGTCTCAACGATACCCATGACGACCGCCAGTCCAAGGGTCAGGGGTACGAAGAGCCAGTGATAGATTGCCGTGAGGGCGAATTGCGCTCGTGACCAGTCAATGGTTCCGGCATCAATGTTCAGAAAGAGGTTGTTGATCATAAATTATTGTTTTTGGTCTGAGTTATCTGAGTAATCTGAGTGTTCTGAAAGCCGTCAGGGCGAGGCTCTTTCGACGAGCTCGTTAGCTACAAACCCGGCTTCATCGCCTTCAGCATGCTGTTTGAGGAAGTTTGGGAAGAAGAAAATCTTCAGTATCACAAAGATGATGAACAACTTGATGAGGATAATGGCCCATAGCGTCTTGCCCAGTCGCATGTGTTTGAAACCATCGACGTAAAGGTCGTAGACCCGATAGAAAAAGTTTTCCTTTCGCATGGGCAGTAATCATCTTTGATTCTGCAAATATAAGAAAAAAGAATATAAGTTCCAAACAATTTTCGATTTTTCTTGGGTGGTTCTATTCTTTTTTGTATCTTTGCAGCGGAATCTTCGAAGATGATGCGTAAAGAAGATGAGTACAAGAAACCTCATATTACCCAATGATGTGCAGGAAGTGCCCAAATTGGCCGCTTTCGTAGACGAGATTTGTGAGGCCGCTGGCATGGATATGGCTACGGCTATGCAGATGAATCTTGCCATCGAAGAGGCTGTGGTCAATGTGATGGAGTATGCTTATCCTGCTGGCACCAGAGGTGAGGTGCGCATTGAAGCTCAAGTTCATTCAACGTATGTGGAATTCACTCTCTCTGACGACGGGATGCCATTTAATCCTACGGAGAAGGGTGAGGTGGATACCACCCTCTCAGCCGAGGAACGTAGTATTGGCGGCTTGGGGATTATGCTGGTGAAGCACTATATGGACAATGTAATATATAAATATGTGGATGGTCAGAATGTGCTGACCCTTCGCAAGAATCTTAAATAAAACAATACCCCCCGCCAATCGGCGGGGGGTATTGTTTATTGTTTATTTCATGTTTACTTCAGCAGGTTGGCACGAGCCTCAGAGATTTTCTCCTTAGCCTCTTCCAACTGTGACTTCAGCTGATCAACAGAGATTGCGTTCAGCGGAGACAGCGCCTCAACAGCATTAGCCACAGGCTCGAGCTCTGGATCGTAGTCGGCCAGACGAGAAACAGCGTCAGACAGCAGAACGATACGGAAAGTAACGTTGGCGGCAGAATCATCATCGAAAGCAGTGATGAACTTGTCGGTGTTCTGAGAGATAACGTAGATCTCCTCCACGAGTGAAGAAGCCACGATCTGCCAGAAATAGTTGATACGGCCATTCTCGTTCATAGCGTCGTAGAGTTTCTGACCTGTCTCATAGATGGTAGAGGCATCATCGAGAACCTTGAATGAAGGATCGTTGATGTCAGCAGCCAGTTTGGTGATGGCGGCCTCATAATCCTCAGTAGGCATCTCATACAACTTTGCGATGCTCTTGTCAACGCTCAGTGCGCTCAGAACGCGATACTTCTCAGCCAGGGTAGTAGCATCCTCGGCTACAGAAGGAGCCAACAGATAGTCGGGCTTAACCTGCTTCTCCTCAGCAGTCAGCTGAACACCGTTCTCGCCAGACTGTACGATGGGGAGATTCTTCAGTCTACCGACTTCAGCTGCGAGGCTGTCAAGTTCCAACTTGATCTTTGCCTCTACCTGCTCCTGCTCGAATACCTTTACAGAATCAGTCTCTTCAGCAGTTTGTGCACTCTTGTTTCCTCCGCATGCGGTGAAAACCATTGCTGCAATGACAGCAGCGAAAAATGTAATTTTCTTCATTTTTGTTTTGTTTTGTTTGTTATTAATAAAATTGTATTATGATCATTGTTCTTTTCTCAAGTACTTCCCCGGATAGTCTGTCTGCAACAGGATCATGGCGATGATGCTCATAAAGAGTATGATGCCCAGATTGAACCAGAGGGTCTTGATATGCCAGCTACCCAGGATCTTTTCACTACTATAAAACGGAGCACGCCCCAATTTGTTGTGTGGCGTAAGATAAATGATGCCAGAGCGGGGTACCAGATGGTTGTCGATGACGTCTACCATCCGTAGTTGGTCGGCACCTGTCACAAACTCCTCCAATTTGATGTTGTAGTTATCCTTCTTCAACTCCAGGAAGGCGTCCTTGCCCTGTGCCTTGACGATGGTGGAGATCATCGCATCCTTCTTGAGGGTGAAATCGTTGCCACGTTTCGACAGTATCTTCTCTGCCTCCTTCATATAATTATATAAGGAGTGATAGGAGCCGTCGCCATCGTAAGGAGCCATACCGCAGAATTCGGTGATGACAGGCAGATTGGTATTGATAATGCTGAGGTGGGCAGGATTGACGGGCTTGCCCTGTTTCTTCTCATCGTTCATCGTCTCCAGTTGCGATTGCAGCTCATAGAGGAAGCCAAGATTATAGAATTGGTTCTCCTGTCTGGCCTTATCGAGCTCGAAGAAAGGTTTCTCGTAATCATTATCTGTGAATGAGGTCACCGCCAGTGCCTCGTAGCTCCAGCGTGAGGGAATCAGATCGCCAATCAACGGCACATTACCTGTCTTGCTATTGGGGGTGAGGTCGGAGAAGCTTACCACCAGTCCGCAAAGCAGAATCTGTGGAATCAACAGGATGGGGATGCTGATATAGATAGACACGATTGAATTGAGACATTGCGACAGGAGCAGTCCAGTGAGGTTGGCCAGGAAGGCTGTGGCAAAGAGAATGAGCCACCAGATGCCAAACAACCCTAGTCCCATTATGGAGTTACCTATCAAGATAAACAGGAAGGTTTGAATCAGCGACATCCCTGCCATAAAGATAATCTTTGACCAGATATAGCTGCCATAGGAGAGCTGGAGGAATTTCTCGCGCTTCAACAGTGCACGGTCCTTGATAATCTCCTCAGCACTGCCACTCATGCCGATGAAAGTGGCTACGATGACAGCCATGAAGAAATAGCTCACCAGATTCTTGTTGTCCATGACCGTATAGCCCTCAGGTGGGGCATAGCGGGTAAGCAAGGCACAGATGATAGCCAATACTGGCGCTTCCAAGAGGGCGATCAAGAGATACTGGACATTGGTGATCTTGGTCTTGATGTTACGACGCAGGAAAATCAGGAACTGATTGAGTCTGCCTGGTTTCTTCAGGTCTGAAGCGGGTATATCATTCACTTCTGGCTGTGAGAACTCTGGCTGGTGCTTCAGATAGAGTTCATGCCACTCCTGAGGCGTCATCTTTCGAGCGTCGGAAGTCTCACCTGTATTGTTGATCGCTTTTTCGTCGATGATGTTCAGCACGATCTCCGGATTGACATTGCCGCAGGTGGGACAGGCACTTGTCTCTGCATCGGCATAGTTGGCTGCACTTTTGAAATAGGTGATGGCATCGATGGGATTACCGTCGAATACGGGATAGCCCCCCTTGTCCAATAGCCACAGACGGTCGAAGAGCTTGTAGACGTCACTTGAGGGTTGGTGGATGTTGACCACCACAAGCTTACCCTTGTAGGTCTGCTCCTTCAGGAGGTTGATGACTTTTTCTGTATCTGCCGATGACAAGCCGGAAGTGGGCTCGTCAAGGAACAATACGGCAGGTTCACGGATCAGCTCCAAGGCAATGTTGAGTCGTTTGCGCTGACCACCAGAGATGTACTTATTGATAGCTGAGCCCACCTTGAGATCCTTGGTGGCATCGAGACCGAGGTCTTTGAGAATCTTCATGACGCGACGGTCAATCTCCTCCTCAGAAAGGCTGGCGAAGCAGAGCTTAGCGGTATAGTACAGGTTCTGATAGACAGTCAGCTCCTCTATCAGGAGATCATCCTGAGGAACGAAACCTATCAGGTCCTTAGCCCTCTGCTCAGAGATGTCGTGGCCGTTGATGGTGATATGACCCTCTTGCGGAATCAGACTGCCATTGAGAATAGATAGCAGGGTGGTCTTGCCTGTGCCTGAACCTCCCATGATAGCCAGCAGTTCGCCGCTGTGCAGGGTGAAATTCAGGTTGTGCATGCCATTGTCGCTATTGGGAAAACGGAAATTGATATCCCTTCCGCTGAACTCTACCTTCTGGCTGTTTTCTTCGCTTTTGCCGCTCTTCTTGTTGTACTCTGCCAAAATGGAGGAATAGTATACGGGGTGGCCGTTTTTCCCCTTCAGCACACTACTCTGAAGCCACACCTGATAGGCGCCTGAGAGGACGGGTACATCGTTGAGCAATACCTTGTCTTCGCCATTATACGTGAAGATGAGCGTGCCTGTGGTGGGCATCAACAGTGTCTTCAATTGTCCGTCGAAGCCTTCTGGCTGAAGAAGCAGCACATGGTCGGAAGCTTTGCCGCTGACAAAGTCGATAAAATCATTGAACAATGGCTCTGGCACATTGAACTTATCGGCCATCACCTTGAACATAGGATGGATATTGCTGTCTTTAGCACCACAGAACTCCATGATACGCAACAACAGCATCACCTCTTCCGAAGTGCGGATCTTACCATGCAGATTATCACAAATGGAAGCCACGACAGCCTCTACATCCAGCTCATCGCTCATCTCGTAGACACCTCGCATGTCGAGGTATAAGCCAAGATAGGTGTTGATCTTCCTGATACCGAAATGATGACGAAGATAATCCTCGAGCAAACTTTGCGCCCGAACTTCGTCGACCTTTTCCTCTTTCCCAAACAATGCGAAAAGGCTAAGGAAACTGGAAAGTATAATGTCTGTCATCTTCGTTCAAATTGGTTGCAAAGATACGAAATAAATCGAAAGTAGTTATTAAATGTAAGTTAAAAAACAATAATTGTTTTTGAACTATGGAAAAACATGGTGTATTTTTTCTAACTTTGCAGCAAATATTAACGAAATAGATATAAAAAAATGATGAAAACAACAATTCTGCAGCAGGACGGCAACTTAGTTGCCGTATTGGAAGGACGCCTTGATACAGCCGCCGCTGCATTGACAGAAAGAGAGTTGCGGCCATTGTATGACTGTGATGGTAAAAACATTATTTTCGACTGTTCTAAGCTGGATTTTATATCTTCGAGTGGTCTGCGTCTGTTCCTGGGTGTCTTAAAGGCCGCCAAACCTAAGGGCAGCAAGGTTTGTATCACGGGTATGAGCAATGAATTGAAAGACGTGTTTACGATCACGGGATTTACGAGTCTCTTTGAGTTTAAATAAATCTTGAGCTTGAATGAAGAAAAAGTTATTGATACCTCTGATTCTGGTGATTCTTGCATTGATTGGAGGTATAGCTTATCTTTTGGGGAACCTTGAGCAGCAGAAGCAGATAAACCGCGATATGCAGGAACTGGCTGAGCTCGACAAACAGGAGATGGAGAACGAATATGAGCGCTTCGCCTTGCAATATAGTGAGATGAAGACTCAGATCAACAACGACTCCATCGTAGAGCAGCTGACGCAGGAGCAGATGAAGACTCAGAAACTTCTTGAAGAATTGAAGAAGGTGAAGGCCGACGATGCCCGTGAGATTACGCGTCTGAAAAAGGAACTCGCTACTGTTCGTGAGGTGCTCCGTAGCTATATCATCCAGGTGGATTCTTTGAACCGTCTGAATGAGAGCCTGAAGCAGGAGAATACCCGTGTAAATGCGGTTCTTCAGGAACGTAACTCACAAATAGCCGGCTTGAGTAGTGAGAAGGCGTCGCTCTCTGAGAAGGTGGCGATTGCTGCCCAGCTTGATGCGACGAACATCAGTCTGTCGCTCTTGAATAAGCGTGATAAACCGACTAAGAAATTGAAGGACACCAAGAAGATGCAGGTGAACTTCACTATTACCAAGAATGTGACGGCCTCGAACGGTCATCGCACCCTCTATGTGCGGATCCAGAATCCTGGTGGCAATACCCTGAGCGGTGGTGGCTCGTTCGCCTATGAGAACCGCAATTTAGAGTATTCCATGAAGAAGACGATTGAATATACAGGTGAGGAAGTCAGCGTTGCCACGTTCTGGAATGTCTCCCAGATGCTCGAAGGTGGCCAGTACCGCGTGTCTATCTTTGCCGATGGTAATATGATCGGTTCAAGAACGTTCAATTTTGAATAGTTAGTTTATAGTTTATAGTTTATAGATGAATAGATTTGTTGGATTAATGCTGCTTGCGGGAGCCGTGATGCCTGTCAGTGCACAGCGACTGCTATCACTCGACAGTTGCCGGGCAATGGCATTACGCAACAACAAGCAGGTGGGCATCTCGAAGGTGAAGCAGGATGTGGCGACAAACATCAGGAAGTCGGCACGTACGAAATATCTGCCTCACGTGAGCGCTCTCGGCACCTATCAGTACACCAGCCGACAGGTGGAGCTGCTCAGCGACGACCAGAAATCTACACTCGGCAATCTTGGCACTACTACGATGACCGATTTCCAGGCGGGCCTCTCACAGGCAAGTGCTGCTCTGCCGATGGAGAATATCGGCGCCTTGCTGGGCGCGTTGGGACTCGATATGAACGTGCTGAAGATGGCCTCTGGTCAGACCTTACAGGGCATAGCTGCTAATCTCAACGGATTGGGTGACAGACTGGTGGATGCACTCGATACCGATACCCGCAACCTCTTTGCCGGTACGGTGATGAT
>Ga0247608_10006339_pt1 | contig 12483 bp, 5 predicted proteins | sample 176DNAGHGlowgp2_FD_193490 | JGI IMG/M metagenome (GOLD analysis project Ga0247608, IMG submission 193490) | Sheep rumen microbial communities from Palmerston North, Manawatu-Wanganui, New Zealand - 1766 DNA GHGlow gp2 | ecosystem: Host-associated > Mammals > Digestive system > Stomach > Rumen ... | reverse complement strand
AGTTAAGAAAGGTTTACAATCAAACATCAATAATAAATATACTTCTCAAAAAGTAGTAAAATGAAAAATAATTTAATTGAAAATAAGATTCTTAATTATAACTCTTTCAATTATGAAAGTGAAAAGATTAATTTTTCAGATTACGTGAATGATAAGCATAATATCATTCATAAAAAACTTTATGATGAAGCATTGAAAGAAATGATTGCTGATAAAGGATATAATGTAAATAATTACAACTTTATTGAAATTAAACAAGAAAACTATTATGAACCTTCACTTGTTTATGTTAAATCAATATATCCTCCTTTTAACACTGAAAAAATATCTTTAAAACCTTATTGGAATAAATATGAATATGTAGAAGAACATAAAGATTTAGATGATATGTTTTTATCTGATGATATTAATAAAGATGCTTTAGAAATCATATCAATAAATTATGTTAATAATACTGTTAATTATAAAGATAAACTTACAGGTAAAATATTTACTAAAAGTTTCAAATATGTAAATGAAAATAGTAAATATAATTTAGATGAATTATCTTTAAAGAATACTTTTAGTTATAAGATAAACAATAAAATTTACGGTAAATAATTATGGCTGATGATCTTACACCTATAAAAATACATACAATAACTCAACCAAACTGGGTACATTATAATAATTATGATTTATCTGGTAATAAAGTTGGTGAAGGAGATATGACAGGTACTTATGCTGAAAAATACCTTAATGAAACTGGTGCTATAGATGAATTCTATGGAGGTGAATTGGAATCTTCAGTTGTAACTGCATCTAGACCTAAAAGCAAAATAGATGATATTAATGGACAAGTTGTTTCTGGAGAAGTAGAAAAATTAACTCCACCTAAAACTAAATTAACTGGAGCTCCAGAAATTACAAGTTTAAATGAAGACGGATTATCTGTTGATGGCATTAAGTATAAAGGCACTGAATTTATTAAACCAAATAAAGAAATAGATCAAGGAAAAAATAAAGATGGTGTTAATAATACTCCATTAGTATTCTTTCCATTCTATTCAATAGAAAATTATAGTGATGACATAAATAATTGGCGTAAACAGATTAATCCATTTGGAGTTAAAGGTTGTTTCTATTTCAAGATATTCTTTAATTTTGATACTAATTACGGATTACTTGGTGGAACAACAAAAGGTGTTGATCATATAAATACAGCATTAAAGTATTTATCAGATATTGAAGATTTACCAATGTACATATCTGAAAGATTAAGAGATAGAAGAGAAGCTCTTGAAAAATTCATTACATCATTAAAGAATATTTCAATTCATACACCTTGGTTTTTTAAAGAAGTAACTAATTTAAATAATATAAATAATATTCCTATTGATGGAGAAGACTTCTCAGACCAATTTATAAACATAATTTGTTCTGAAGAGTCTGTTGATATGAGATTAGGTACTTTATTTGATTTATATAAATTTGCAACATATAATACAATTAGAAATAAAGAAATTATTCCTGCAAATCTTCGTAAGTTTGAAATGTCAATCTTATTTATGCATGTTCCTTTAAGAAATTATCAAACATCTTTTAAAGGTTCAACAAGCGCTCAGGGAGAATCTACAAAATCTTTCTCATCAAAAGGATTAAACTTTAATGATAATAATATAGAGAATATAATATCTGCTAAGATGTTAACATTTCAAAACTGCGAATTTGATGTTAAATCAATGAATGAATTACCTGATGCTATTTCTAATGAAAGTTCATTTGATATGGGTAAGAATACAATTAAGATTAAGTATTCAAAAGTTTATGAAACAAGATTAAATGAATTTGAAAAACTTGGATTCAATCAGGAAGGTTTTTTAATTAAGACAAATGGAGATGAAGTAACATCTGAAAGATTAACAGCTATTTCAAATGATATTCAAAAGGTATTTAATAATCATACTAAAAAAATTATTGAAGCAGATATAAATCAAAATCTATTTGCTCCAACAGAAGCATTAGAAGATGAATTATTAACAAGACGTAAAGATAAAGCTAATCCAAAGTTAAGAACTAATACAACAGCTTTCAATAAAAAGTTAGATGAATTAAAAGGTCCTAAATTTAGACAAGATAACTTATATGGAAACTTTACTAATGTTCGTTCACAATATTATGTTACTAAATTAAAAAGAGGTAAAGAAGGAACAATTAGAAAAGGAAATATTTATCATTACGATTTTGAAAGAAGTGGTGGAATGACTAATAGAGTTAATACAAAATATCTTGATAAGAAATTAGATAATATAAAGAATGGTACATTACCAGGTACAACAGGACATGGAACTAATTCTATTATTGATTATAAATTAGCAGAAAAAAATGAATTCCAACTTGAATGGAGTGCTAATGCATTAAATTACAGTAACAATATGTATGCTGTTGAAGGAAATCCAGGAACTGCTACAACATTCTTTGGAAAGCTAGCAGAATCAAGTTGGCAACGAATTAAATCAGCATTTGGATATTAAAATAAAAGGAACCAATTAATTGGTTCCTTTCTTTATATATGTTTCAAGGTTAGTTTCATCATATTCAATTTCTTCATTATATGCAGAATTAAATCTTACAATTGAATAAATTAATGATTTATTTATTGATACATCATTTACATATGATACAATAATTTTAATCTTTACTTTATTTGAATATTCTGTCTTATCTTCCTTATAATAATTCTTTCCAATAAATGTTATTTTAATCGGAACTTTTTCTCCTTTTGTAGTTTGGAATACTTCAGTAAGTCCAGCATTACCATTGTAATTTACTACTGAATTATAATTGATTTGATATAATGCAAATGCAGGATTTATATTATCTTCATACTTAATAGATATTATGAATGGACAATTTGTAGCAATCATAAAATCTGCAGTAATAAATTGCATTGGCATGTCATCAATTCCTTGATTTAAATACCAAGGTTTTTCAAGAACTCCAGTTAATAAACTTGCACAGTAAAAATCTGTAATTTCTGGTTTCTGTAAATTAACTTGATATTCTTCTAAAAGATAATTAATATCATTTATAATATCATCAACTTTATAAGTTTTATCATTAAATTCAGAAATAAGAGTATTAAATTTAGAAAAATTCTTTACCTTTAATGTATCATCTTTAATATCAAATGTTGCTGGGTCATATTTAATTACACCATTTGCTGATGAATTACCTTTATCTAAATTATCTTCATTTACGATTAATTCTAAATTAGTATTAAAGTTAATTGTACTATTATCTGAAGTTACTATACCAGGAGTTTCATTACATCTATTAAGACCATCAGTATTAACAGAAATAATTCCTTCTTCAATTTTAATTGTATTATTATCTCCTAATATTGTTCCAAATGATGTATCATCTGCTTTATGTAATAATTCCTGATTTAATGAAATTATTCCATTTTCAACATTAATTAACTTACCATCACCAATAAAAGTACCAGCTGTTTCAGTTTCTTCATCAGCATATCTTAATTTAGAAGTATCTACATAAAGTGTATCATCAGCATTTTTAATTGTGTTTTCATCAATTGAATATACACCTTTAGAATGAACTGTAGCACGTTCAAAATTATCTATATTTAAATAAACTTTATCATTGTTATAAATGATTTTATCATTATCAATTAATTCTGATACATTTGCAGTAATTTCTTTATTTCTTTCAATAATCGTTTTGTTATCAAGTTGTACCTTTAAACTATCATCAGAATATATGATTCCAGAACCCTCTCTTAATGTATATGTCAGTCTAACTGGGTTTGATATATAATCTGTTATTAAGAGAGAATAACTGCCTGTATCCTCACGATTCACGTCCGTTGGAGATGCAATGATTAATGTATTAGATGGAAGATTACTGCCGTTAATAACATTATATGCATAAGTATTAGCAGCAGCAATCTTTATTTCTTTTCCGTAAGATTTTTGTATATATCCTAATTGTGACATATATTAAATTACTTTAAAATTCCGTAATATGAATTATATTGAATAGTACTTCCTCTACTTCCACCACCTGTTCTAGTTACTGTGTTAGTTACTTTAGTAGTATTATTGTATAATGCATTTTCAATAGCAACTGATTTATTAAATCCACCGATGTAACGACCATTACCAGTTACCTGTACTCCCATTGAAGAAGTAGAAGATTCAAATTTCTTCTGAACAGTAATACTACTTGTATTAATACCAATCCAGAATTTTATACCAGTGATATTTGTTAACAATGGAACTGACTGATATGTAGCGTTTCTTGCAGTATTTAATTCACCATATTTAATCTTATCATCTACATAAACTGTCTGTAATCTCATAACATCTTTATTATAAACAGTTTCTTTAGTATCAAGTAATGAAGTAGAACTTAAGCTGTATTGATTATATAACTTATATGTAACAGTACATCCATTGCTCCAAATAGTTGAACTAAACTGATACTTGCTATAGAATTGAGTATGTATATATGACTTATTATCAATTAAGAATGTAAACTTAGTTGCTCCGTTATTTGATACAGGGGTTTCAACAATAGTTGAACCATTAGGAATATTTGTAGCTGTACCAGGAGTAATATGTAACTTAATTGTCATTGATAAGTCATCCCAAGGATCAATTGTAATACTTGAAATCTTAGCATTGCCAAATGTATAATTAGCATTAGATGGATTATTATCATTTGAACCAGTATTAGTCTTCCATGAACCAACTGAATTGAAGTTGATAACAGGAGCCATATTGAATGCACCTTCTGTAATGTCTACCGATTTAATCTTAATACCAGTAATGTTATTAGCAACCTTAACAGGAACTTCAGTTTGTTTATAAACTAAACCTACCTTATGATTTGAAAAATACTGTTGTGCAATTGAATTTAATAAAGTCTTTTCAGCAGCTGCAGTGGAAGCAGTAGCTTCATTACCTATTTGTCCACTATGGTAATTCTTAAGTACATAACAATTATTGCCAATCTTTATAATATCATAAATTGCAGCATTTCTTGACTTTGTATACTTAACCTTTGATAAACCATAGAATTCAATTTCATTTGCTTGCTCAAATTCTTCTTCATATCCATTAGCTTTACCCTTAAGAGATATTGACCAATATGAATAATTCTGTCCACTTATCTTAGCATCTTGTCCAGTAAGTTTAAATGTTAAATAAATATCATCAGTAATTGAACTTAATCTTGAACCACCATCACAATAACTTCCCCAATAAGCAATACCACTATCTTTATTCCAATTTCCAATTCCCCATAATGATCCTCTATCAACAGTCTGAATAGAAATAGCAATAACATTATAATATGTAGTTGAAGTTGTTGTTTCTGTTCTATAACCAGTAGCAGCTGTAGAAATATCTGCATGTGAATAGTTATATGTATATGTTAATGCAGATTTTGGATAAAGTCTTGGAATTTCATATTCCTTTGAAGAAACAATACCATTAGCATCAACAGTATCTCCATTCTTATTTATGAAGCTATATTTAATATCAACACCCCAAGTATCTGGATTAGATAAATAAGAATTAGCGTTTCTTGAAACAGTAATTCCAATACCTGAATATCCATTATAAGCAATGTTTGAAGTTACATTAATAATAGGTGTAACATCAGTCATCTTCTCAGTATATTTAAATTTAAGTGTCTTCTTATCTGAAGCTTTATTAATATCATATACTAATCTGCTATCAATATCTGCTGTAATATTATCATATTCTTTAATAATCTTCTTAGCATATTTATTAATTAATCCAATATATGTTGAATATGCTGTATGTAATGTCTTATTAGTTAACTTAGCTGATGTTGTTTCATTTGCAGCAATCATTGTTTCTAATTTAGCATATGCAGTATTAAATTCTTCAATATCTGATGTAATTAATTCTGCTTTTGATAATTGAATAGCATTTGTACTAACTGATGTAGGTTCAATTAATTTTGATACATTTGCAACTGTTTTATTCTTTACAGTTAATAAACTATTAGTACTTTCAGATAAAGTATGTAATTTTAATGTATTAATTTTATCTTTAAATAAAACTAATTTATCTGGTTGATCAATAATCTTTTCAATAGGTTTAGTTTCTACTTTAAATTCATCAAGAGCTGTTTTATCAACTGTTGCTAAATTATTTAATGTAGTAGCATTCTTTAATGAAATAACAATATCTGTTGTTCTTTCAGGCTGATTTATATTTTTTGTAGATCTTACAGTTAATACATTAAATTTCTTTGTACTATTATAAGAAGCAGTTACAGAAGCAGAAACCCAATCAGCAATTTTCTGATTTGATTTGCCGAAGTTTTCATAACATGTAACTGTTATATCATATTCTCCATTTCCATCACTTGATGATTGATTAAGATCTTGCTTAGGATCAACAGTAGCAGGATCACCATCAAAGTATGTTGCACTAACTAATGTATTAAAGTAAAAGTTCTTTGAACCTGTCTTATTATATGATAAAGAATTTGTAACATCAGCATAAGTATTATCTGCTAACTTCAAATATTCAGTACCTTTTTCAATAATCCAATATGATTGAGCAGTAATAGGTGGATCAACATCAGGATATTCAGGTTTATCTTCTTCATATGCTTTATTATTCCAACATTTGAAAATATGGAATGCAGCTTGATTAATAGCAGCATCATTAATTGAAGCAGCTGTTAAAATTACTTGTGTATTTGAATTTGCAATGTTATTATCTGCATCATAGTTCTTTACTTGGAATGTAAAGTATAATGTTTGAATCTTCTTATCATTTGATTCAAATATATGATTAGCTAAAGAATTAGCAGGAATTGTTTCTCCGTTACCAAGTTGAGCATTTAATAATGTTACTTGTCCATAATCATTAGTTCCTTGCTTATAATCTACATTAACATAGAACTTACAATTAGTTTTAATCTGGAATGCAATTGTTTTTCTATCTGTATACTTATTAACAATTGACCAAGTTTCTTTGTCAAATACTGGCATAGGAAGCTCAGTAACTGTATCGCCGACTGGAGTAAATAATTCAATTAATTCCTGATTTGCTATTGTTTCAAGTTTAGTAACACGGTTCTTTAAATCTTCAATATCAGCTCTAAAAATTTTATGTTCAGGATTATTTGTATTAAGTAATGATTCAATTTCTGGGAATCTTGTTACTTCAATCTTTCCATTAACTTCACTTGTATTAATAGACCAGCCATCTAACATAACAGTACCAAATCTTTCAGTTGTTGCAGTTTCAAGATTTTGAGTATCAACTGAAAGTTCTCCGTCATTAGTATGAATTGTTAATTCATCACCTTTTGAAATACCAAATGAATTAGATGTTGAATGTTTTAATCCTTCAGTGATTACTCCAAGAACACCTGATGTTGCAGTAATTGTTGAACCATCACCAATTGCAATACCATAATATCCATAGTTGTTATCAGCTCTCTGAAGATTATATGTTAAAACTTCAAGTTTACCATTTTCTGCTTTAATAGTTCTGTTCATTTCAGATGAATGAACAACAATACCGTTTCTATTATATGTATCATCAACAGTTTCAAGATTTTGAGTATTTACAGATATTTCACCAGTAGGAATAGGTTGTCCGTTTTCATCAAATACATAAGCAAAACTTCTAGTACCGCTTGCATAATCATGAACGTTTTCCCATAGGCCTTCATAATTAACATAAGTGGTATTTTCATCACCTTTTGTAATACCCCATCTAACAGGAGAAGATTTTTCAAGGTTAGCAGTTACAACGCCAATTCTACCACGTTTAGCAGTATTATCATCAGGACTTACTTCAAGTGTATAGTTATCAATAATGTTATGTTTGTTTACATAAATTTCATCTCCATCATCTGCCATGATAGAGTTTTCATCAATAACCATTCTAATAACATCTGTATCATTAGGATCTATATAAAGACCACTACCTGGTTGAATTGTATATGTAAGACGAACTGCTTTACCATTGATGTCAGTAACAAATAATGCATAACTACCAACATCTTCAAGATTATTATCTATCTTAGAATCAATTATGATAGTATTCTCCTTAAGATAGTCTGAAGCTAATATATTTTCTCCGCCGATGTTTGAAACAGAGATATTATATTCTCTTCCATAAGCTTTTGTTGTATTTCCTATCTGTGTACTCATATCTTATGACTGTTTATTGTCTATATATATAAAAATATAATTTGTCGTTATTTTATTTGAGATAAAATATGATTTTTAATTTCCTCTAATGAATTAATTTCGTTATCAATATCTTCTACAAGATTATTTAATCCATTCATCATTGTATCATATTTATTAATTGAAATCTGATTTGATGAGTTTAATTTGATTGATTTTCCATCAATACTTATTATACCTTTTGATGAAGGTGTTGCTTTAGAAAGATTTTCTGTTTTTACTGAAAGAATTCCTTCATCAGTAATTATTTTTTCATTATCAACACTTATTATTCCAAATTCATTTTCATTTGCTTTTTCTAACCCATCAGTATTAACTTGAATCATATTATCAACAATATATGTAGTTGATTCATCTCCTTTAGCAAATCCAAATTCAGAATTATCTGCATGTGGAATTGCAGCTTCATCTATTGAAATAACACCATTATTAAGTGTAACAATATCATCTGTTGTTTTAATTATACCATAAGATAATGTTTCATTATTTGCATAATTAAGATTATCAGTATTTACATATAAAACATCATCAAGTAACACTGTCTTTCCATCAATAGCAAATATACCTCTGTCTAATGTTGATGATGTTTGAATTAAATCATTATTAACAGTTAACTTATTATTAACAGTATGTATGTTATTTTCATTAATACCAGATAAATCAATATGAATTCCTTGATTGTTTTTTAATGTACTATTATCTAATTTTAAGATTAATACATCTTTATTTTCTTCATCAGTAGTTAATCCATTTCCTTGTTTAATACAATAAGTCAATCTTACAGGATTACCAAAGTTATCAGTTGCTAACATTGAATAAGAACCAGTATCATTTAGGTTATCATCAATATTAGATGATATGATAATTGTATTAGCTGGTAAATTTGAACCAGCCAATACAATGTTTGAATATGTATTAGCAATTGCAATATTAAATTGCTTTCCGTATGATAATTTAATATTTCCTAAATTGCTCATATATTAAATAAGTTCATATTTTTTATTATCTTCAGCTGTTACAATAATCAATTCGTGATTATCATAATCTGATATATAATTTGGAGTTATTTCAGGAGTATTTTCAACACCATCAATTGTAAATGATTTAGCAAGTTTCATAACTATGCTATTAGAATAAATTTTATCAACATACCACCAATATCCGTTATTGAAATTATTTCTTACATATAATGTACATGATAAAATTGGTTTATTGTTTATTGTTGCAAAATGAGATGTTGAATTCCAAGTTCCATCAGTATATAAAATATCAGTATACTTATACTTATTTTCTTCAGCCATAAAGTATGGCAAGTAATTGTATTCTGAATATAAAGTTTCATCGTTATTAATATTCTTAAATACTACTCTCCAAGCAAATAAGAATAATTTATTTTCATTTTCAGTTAATGATAATTCATCGAACTTATAACCACCATTGTTATAAATATTAACTGTTGCAAATTCACCATCATCAGTTATATTCTTATAATTTAATTCAATATGTGGGAAGTAATATTTTGTTTGGTCAATGAATTCTTCATTTATGTCGTCAAATGAAATAATCATCTTATTTCTTTGTATTTGAGCATGTATTTCAGTATTAAATATCTTGTTTGCTAATTGAATCTTATTATTGTAAATAGTTACTTCTTTTACAAATGAATTATCATAATAAACAAGAATATGAAGATAAACATTATCACTATTTGATATTCCTGATAATTCATCAAATGTAGCATAAATTGTTCCATTAAACTTATGAACTTTTTCAGCATATATGTTATCAGAATTTGTAAATGCTTCAGGTTTATCGTTAATTACATATCTAATGTTATATTCACCAGGATGTACTTCGTTATTATATAAATCACTATTTAATGAATAAATGTTATATCCATTACATAATAACTTATTAATACGAACATTATTAAGAATATTTCCAATAGGTTTATAATTTATTTTATTATTTCCATATTGTAATCCAATTGTTCCTGTTTCATCATTCTTATATCTATTAAGAACATAATATTTAAGCCATTCTTGTACAGCTTTAATTTCTTTAATTATTGCATCAGTAGTAAATATTTTCTTATTAGCTTCAATAGCATCTGAAGTAGCACTATTACCTAATCTATCAATGTTATATAATAAAGCTCTTTGTAAATGCTTTCTAATCATTAACTTAATACCTTTATTATTTAAATCATTAAGTATGATTGCAATTTCAGCTAATGTATTAATACCAGAATTTATTAATATTTCAAATGATAATATGTCAACATCAATAGAATAATATTCTGTTTCTGATGCAGCTAAATCATCTAAGTATTTCTTAATATTACAGTTATTTAAATATGTCTTAATTTTTGTTAAATAATCATTAAATGTATCAATACATTTCTTAATATTTAAATAACATTGCTGTCCAAAATTCTGTATTATTTTTGCATTATTAAATGAATTACTTTCTAATACTTTATTAATAAATGCACTGTAATCTTCAGATACATTAACATAACGACATTCATTATAGTATACTAAATATGTTCTAAATGAATCAATTGCAGCTTTAGGGAAATATAATTTAGTATTATTATTCTTATTGAATCCTGGAATAATGTTATTAATACTACTATATAAACCAGCATTATAATGATCTTTATCAATTATATAACATTCAACACCATCTACAGTAGTTGTTGTAAATCCAGAAATTAATAATGCATAGTTATAAAGTAAATTAAATAAGTTTTCACCACCATCTATAAAGTTTGCAATTTGGCCTTCATAAAATTCAGTATCTGTACTTGAATAGTAATAAATTCTCCTATTCCAATGTTCACCACCTAAGGCTGAATATTCCCAGAAATTAGCCTTTGTAGCAAATTCTTTTTCAGTTACACCATTTTCAAGATATATAAACTTTTCAGCTTGAGCTGCAGTTTTTATTTCATCGACAACTTTATCACGATATACATTTCTTCTAGCATCAGTTAATTCTTGTCCAGAATATGATGTGTGATCTTCATCATCATGTTTAGGATTCCATTCAGCTTCTGTTATATGATAAGTTGATAATGAAATAGTACCAAGTTGAACCCCATCACAAAAATCATTAAAATCATTTGTTGTATTTTGCCATGTTACTTTTGCAACAGGTTTAATATAAACAATAGGTCCAATATGATCATTACCATCTTTATAAATAAAGTTATATTGATTATTTATAATAGCTTGTTTACATTCTTGACCTCCATTATCACCATATAAGTTTTTATATGCCTGAGCTGCTTCTCCACTTTGTGATGCACTAACTGTTTCTAAGTCATATTTTACTTTTTGTAATAATGGAATGAAATATGTATTACATGAAGTAAATGCATCTGACCATTTTGCATAATTATACATATCATCAGATAAATTATAATCTTTAAGTGTTAAACCGTAGTCATCTAATTTTTCATTTAAAGATTTATAATCATCCCAAATATCTTCTTTAGTAATTTTAAATTTATTAATATCACCATTTTTTACTCTATCAAATGAAATACTTCTATTAGTACTATCATTTCCGAATATAGGAGTAATAGCAGATACTTTATAAATATCTTCAGTTTCTAATGATGTTCTATTACCATCATTCTTAACGAATACAGTTTGAATAAGATTTGTAACATTATCAACATAATTTTTATACATTGATAAGTTATCTTTAATAAATGTTTCACCTTGCTGAGCAAAATGAACATTATCATTTATAACGCCATCTTGTCCACCATATTCTTTATTATTATTCTTTTTAACACTTTTATCTCCTTCTAAATCATAATAATATAATTTTAAGTCATCAGGAATTTCAATTGTACCTAATTTATAGAATATATCATTATTGCTATATTTAGGAATATTTTCATATGCATATGAATATGTAAATCCTAATACATAACTCCAGGCAAATGAATATGATGCTTGTTCTTGCCATGTAGGATCATATGAATATGCAAGTAAGTAATTCTTTAATCCATCATAGCTATATGTATTTTGAGAATTATAATATATCTTATATTCATTTGAGTATTCTGGTAATGAGTTACGATCATCAGGATTACTGTTCATCTTAATACTTTCATATTGTGCTATAAATGAGTTAAAATATTTTAAATCTTCTCCAATGAACATGCTTCTAACATTACCGTATGAGAATGAAGAATCAAATGAATTAGATGAAAAATC
>Ga0247608_10006333_pt1 | contig 12486 bp, 10 predicted proteins | sample 176DNAGHGlowgp2_FD_193490 | JGI IMG/M metagenome (GOLD analysis project Ga0247608, IMG submission 193490) | Sheep rumen microbial communities from Palmerston North, Manawatu-Wanganui, New Zealand - 1766 DNA GHGlow gp2 | ecosystem: Host-associated > Mammals > Digestive system > Stomach > Rumen ... | reverse complement strand
GCAAAGGCGAAGCCTTCTCGCCTACCGACTTAGCCTGCGGTGCATTAGCTGCCTGCATGATGACCATCATGGGCATCAGTGCACAAGGCCACAAATTCGACATCGACGGCACCACCTACACGGTGAAGAAGACCATGAACGCCGACCCGCGCCGCATCGGGCAAATCGACATCGTGTTCAACTTCCCCGCGAAAGAATACACCGAAAAGCAGAAATCGCTCCTCTGGGCTGCCGCCGAAAGCTGCCCCGTGGGTCGCTCGCTGCACCCCGACGTCATCGTCAACATCACCATGAACTTCCAAGCCTGATGGATTACGACATGCTGAAAGGACTCCGCCACAGCGAGACGCTTGTGGTGGAGCACAAGGACACCGCCGCCGTCTACGGCTCAGGCGCCTTGGAGGTGTTTGCCACCCCCGCCATGATTGCCCTGATGGAGAAGACCTGCCTGATGAGCGTGGCCGACAAGGTTGGCGAAGGCAACACCACCGTCGGCATCGCCGTCAACATCAAGCACCTGAAAGCCAGTCCCGTGGGTGCCGCCATCCGCTGCGAGGCAGAACTCACGGAAGTCGACCGCCGGCGTTTGGTCTTCGAGGTGAAATGCTTCGAAGGTGAAGCACTTGTCGGCGAAGGCATTCATGAACGTTTTGTGGTTGATAGTGAGAAGTTTATGTCGAAACTGCAATAAAATGGAAGCAAAAGATTACATCGAAAGACTTGGCCTTGCACCGCATCCCGAAGGTGGGTATTATCGCCAGCTTTTCGGGAACGACGAGACGGGCAAAAAGCCCATCTCCACCATCTATTACATGCTGACTGCCAATGATATATCAGCATTTCATCGCTTACACGATGTGGTCGAAATCTGGTATTACCATGCTGGCGAGCCACTCAACATCTACGTCATCGACACCAACGGCGAGTTGGTCACCCATCATTTGGGCTGCGATGGCGAAATGCAAGCCGTCATACAGCCCGAGCAATGGTTTGCCGCCGAGATTCCCACCAAACATGGCTTTTGTCTGGTGGGTTGCGCCGTAGGACCTGCCTTCAGTTTCGACAACTTCGAGTTAGGCAAGAAAGACGACCTCAGCAAACAGTTCCCGCAACATTTAGGAATCATCAACAGACTTTGCAAAAACTGAAACACAATGAAATACACCTACAGGACCCAAGGCACATGCAGCCAAGCCATTGAGTTTGAGATTGAGGACGGCATCGTCAGGAACGTGCAGTTCTACGGCGGCTGCAACGGCAACACGCAAGGCGTGGCCACATTGGTTGACGGCATGAAAGCCGAGGATGTCATCGCCAAGCTCGAAGGCATCCGCTGCGGCTTCAAAGGCACTTCCTGCCCCGACCAGCTGGCCAAGGCCATCCGACAAGCGATAGAGTTGAATGCTTGATGCCTCACACAATTTAATCGATATCCTTGCGTTTTAGAATAGATTAAAAACGAACAAATATGAAGAAAAACATCATTTCAATGGTTACTTTGGTCCTTGCCATCTCGCTCACCACCTTCAGTAGCTGCAGAAAACCCAAGGCCGAGGACAACACCCCTGCCCCTGAAGGGCTATATCTCGGCATTGTTGGGTTCAACTCCGACCTTTACACCATGCCACTTGGTTTGCTCAACCAGAACACGAAACACGACTTTGAGAATTTCGTCGACGGCTTGACCATGCAAAACGGCACCATTCTTTATCATGCCGTCAACACGGGTCTCAACAGCCTAGCCCAGGCCAGGATTCCGGAGAACCTCATCAACGTCTCCGTGGTGACTTTCACCGACGGCCTCGACCAAGGGTCCTACATCCTTTCGGAATACAACTCGGGCAACGAATACCTCTCTGCGGTCAACAGCCGCATTACCAATGAGAAAATCGGTGGCAACAACATTGCAGCCTATTCCATCGGTGTGCGCGGATCAGACGTAGCCGACGTGGTGAGTTTCCGCAACAACCTCAAGAAACTGTCGAGTGATCCAGTCAACAATGTCTTCGAAGTCAACAACATGAACGAGGCCTCCGAGAAATTCGCCCAAATCGCCCAGCAACTCTATAACCAAAGCACCTATTACAACATCACCCTTAAGCTACCGGCTCAAGAGCCTGGCACAAAAATCCGATTCACTTTCGACAATGTCAGTGATGCCAATGCCTCACAATGCTACATTGAAGGTGTTTATTCACGCAATAACGGCAAGGGACAACTGAACGAGATTCAATACCACGGATTGAAAAGCATGAGCGGGAGGGTCGTCACCGCCTCCTCAGAAGGCATCTTCGACGTGTTTGCCTTCCAGAACCTTACCGACCTCAGCGGCAACCAAATCGCCACCGATTACGTCAAGCAATGGATATGGGTTGAATCGACAGCCCAATGGCAATACAACAGCGAATTCACACCTTCGGGCAACACCGAAATCATCGACGAATACAAGAGTGCGATGATCATGCTCGTGCTCGACTGCTCCAGCTCACTCAGCGGCGACTTCACCACGATGAAGACTGCTGCCAACTCGTTTATTGAGACCTTGAGTGGCAACTACAGCGGCCGCTAGTCTCACCTGAAACGAACCCCTTCAACCTCTGTCACACTACCATCGGCATGCGTGCAGACGGGCATGAAGGCAAAACTCCACCGAAGCCCCTGATAAGGCTTCGGTGTTTTTATTTCCACTCGGTTTTCCCCTTGCTTCAAATGGATCTTCACAGGCTGGCGCATCCAATAAAACTGCTCGTCGGTGAAAGGCTCCTCTTCCTCGGGTTTGCCCCATGTATTGAAATGGTAATTGTATTTCCCCGGCTCGTCCCACGCCTTGGCTGGCAAAACTTCTTTACCATTCAAAAAACACTGCCCATCGCCTTCCCATCGGCCTTGTTCGCCAATGCCATAGCCGTTGCGATTGGATCGGGCTGGCGTGCAAAAGCCCAGCCACGCCTCGATGTCCATATCACGGTCGGCGACAATAACGGTAGACGCCTCAGCCACGTCTGCATCACCTAAATTAATACGATGCGTCTGGCAAAGTGCATCCATATCCACCACACCGCCATAGGCTGACACAGGCTCGTGGTTTCCGATTCTCACCTGCCATTCCATTTGCGAGTTGGCCACCCAAGGCATCTTCGCTTTATGGAAGCGATCTCGATGTATGGCCATTTTTTCCTCGAAATTAGCCAAACGCGAGCCTACCTCTGTCAGCGATCCCGTGGGCAAGTTCTCGTTCTCCACCAGGCCAGCATTGCCGCCGTTCCAAAACCGTTCAGCGTAAGCCATCATACCACTAATCATGCCGTTATGCAATGCGATGTTTTCCTTTTTGTCGACACGCACATCGTTCCAAAGGCAAAGGATGCCTCCCATCGCCTTGGTGGTATCGGGTTCATTCTGCGCAGCTGCGGTATGCAAGAAACATCGGCTTGTAAACAAGATTGGATCATAATAATTCAAATAACCGACAAAGGAGTCCAAATACTTTCCCGTCTTCGCTGAAGCCGCCGCATTGGTGCCTTCCGCCTCGTTCCAAATCTGCCGAACCACCTTATCGGAAGCTGGCAAACCAGGATCCCAAGCGATGGGCAGCCTTTCGTGTTTTTTCACCATTTTTTCAATCCACTGCATGAAGCCTTTCGGGTCTTCGACCCATACCTCATCAGAGCCAATATGGATATAAGGACAGGCGCTTTTCGGAATTTCGTCAAAAAACTCGTCGAGGCAGTTCTCAAGCACCTTTCGCCCTTCCTCCGAGTCCATCGTAAAGCCAAACGCCTCCTTGAAATAAGTAGAATGCCCCGGCATGTCGATTTCGGGCACCACGGTGATGCCTCGCTCCTTGGCGTAAGCGATAACTTCGCGGATCTCATCGTAAGTGTAGAATTTACCCTCGTCGCGGCCTTTGCGTTGGTATTGAGGGTCATTGAGTTGAGGATAAGCCCTACATTCAATGCGCCAAGCGGGATAGTCAGTGAGATGCCAATGGAAATAGTTCAGTTTGTAGAAACTCATCAAGTCCAAAGTCTCCTTCAACATGCTGACAGGCTGATAGTTGCGTCCCGTATCGTGCATAAAGCCCCTGAAAGGATAGGCTGACCAATCGTGAACTTCGAGGTCGGCAATACGGCCTCTCTCGTCGACCAATTGGCTCAATGTGCTTCGTGCCCAAACGGCATTGCCCGAAACAAAAGCCCTGCCTTTTTTGACCACAATGCTGTACTCATCGGGGTTGGCAAACCGTATCGAATCATCAACAGTCGCCCCACGATATCTGTATTTGCGTTTTCCAGTCTGACGGAACTCCTTCGGTTCTGGAATGACATCCGTCTTGGAATCCAACTCGTAATAGCGCACATAGTCGACCCGAAGCTCAACGGGCATCCGTTCATTGTCAATGTATGGTGAACGGTCGCGGCCAATCTGGGCGTCAAGAATAAGGTAATAGTCCCAATCGCTAAACGGGAACTGACCATCGGCACCGTCCTGGTATCGTGGATAATTGAGCGTGCGGCGCCCGTTGACAAAAAAAACAAGACTATCGCGAAATCGCTCCATCGCGTATGTGTTGTACGCGCCTTCATTATATTTGGGGTAGGCCACTTGCGAAGGTCGGTTACGTTTGCCAAGATTAACGGTATAATGACTATGAACTGTTTGGTTTACAGTACGGTTAGACCTAAAATGTTCCATAATGTCAATTTCTCCGCCATAAGGCCAATTGAGCGTATGGTTGGTCCAAGGAAGCATCCAGATTGCAGGCCAAAACCCTTGGGCAATGTCGAACTTGGCTCGCACCTCCAGCCTACCAAAACCAAAGGTTTTCTTGCCTTTTCCCCACACGCCTCCCGTCAGGTAATCCGCCGGGTCGTCGGGTAAGAAGTCGTTCACCATGCCGCGAAGCACGAGGTCGCCATCCTCCAAAGCATACAGTCGGTCGTCGGGCGACATGTGGATTGCCCAATCGGCCTTGCTTCGTGGAATCTTAGACCAAGCCTTGTTGTCGAGCTTACCCGAATCGAATTCGTCGTTCCAAATCAAGGCATGACGCAGATGCTCTTGAGCGCAAACAAAATTACATAACACAATGTTTATCAATAAGATAAAAGATATCTTTTTCATATTTAATTGGGTAATTGGAGTGTAAAAATACAAAAAATACGATTTCACATTGTTATTTCCTCCATGTTTCTTATTTTTGCCATCCTTTTTCGCAATGCCATGAAAAGAACAAGTTTCTTCATCACCTTTTTGCTATTATCAACCCTTAGCTATGCGCAAAATAACGACATGTCTGCTGCAAGTCGTTACAAAACAGCATTGTTTCCAGTCGTCGAGACAACGGGTATCCAATATGGACAGGCCATGGGCTATTGGACCGAAATGGATGACAAAACGCCTATGGTCAGCAAACTGTTACAAATGAAGCAAACCAGCGAGGAACAAACGCTCAATCTCTATCTCGACCTCTATGAGCCCCAGGGCGACACCGCAGCCAAACGTCCTTTAGTCATGCTGATCCACGGCGGTTCGTTTTATTTTGGCACACGCAACGACACCGCCATTTCGAAATGGAGCCAGCATCTCGCTTCGTTGGGTTACGTGGCCGCATCCATCGACTATCGCCTAGGCTTCTTCCCCACAGCAGCCGACATTGAGCGCGCAGGTTACCGTGCACTCCAAGACGCCCATGCCGCATTGCGATTTCTCGTAGCCCATCAAGAAACATTTCGCATCGACACTTCGATGATTTTCGTCGGAGGCTGTAGCGCAGGCGCCATCACGGCACTCAACCTGGCTTTCATGACCGACGAAACACGGCCCAGCGCTTCCTACGAAAGTATCATAAACAGCGACCTCGGCGACATTGAATCCAGTGGCAACAACATAAAAGACCATTTCAGCATCAAATGTGTCGTCGACATGTGGGGCGCGGTACACGATACAAGCATAATGCGAGGTCATCATATCCCAATCATCGCCTTCCATGGAAACGCAGACGATATTGTACCATACGGGTACACCCATCCCTTCGAAATGGCAGGTGATATCAGCAAACTGATAACCAATAAGATCTATGGCTCATCGTGTATTATCGACTACGCCCAAAAACACGGCATCAAAGCCAAACTCTATACCTTTGAAGGCTTCGGACATTCACCGCATCGCGACCCACAGACGAAAACCCTCAACGAGAACTTCTACTTCATTCAAAACAAGATGACGGAGTTTTTTTATCAAATCATCAAAGAAAACAACCCAACAAACTGAATCACTATGGACAAAAAAGAACTGCGAGCCCTCATCAAGACCTTGAAAAAACAACATACCAAAGAGCAACTCCTTGAACAGTCGGAAAAAATAATGGCCAAGCTGGAAAAGCATCCAGACTTCATCCGTGCCGAAAGAATCATGCTCTATAGCGCCCTTCCCGATGAAGTGCAAACGCAAGCCTTCCTCGAAAAATGGCACCTGAAAAAAACCATCATCCTGCCCACCGTTGTGGGCGACGACATCATCCCCGTCGAATACGCCAAAGACACCCGTTTCGCCGTGGGCGACTTCAATATCATGGAGCCACAAAACGATCCCTATACAGGCGATTTCGACCTCATCGTCGTACCAGGCGTGGCTTTCGACAACAAGGGTAACCGCATCGGACGCGGACGGGGCTACTACGACCGTTTCCTCTCCCATCACCTTGGCGTTAAACGCATCGGCATCTGCTTCGACTTCCAACTCGTCGACGAAGTGCCCGCCGAGCCTTTCGACATCAAGATGGACGAAGTGATTTCACTCTAAAACATGAGATTTCTTTTCCATTCTGACCGAGCGTTTCGATTTTTTTCATACTTTTGAGGCCTTTTTAGAAACATCACTAATACTATGAAAAATCATCTTTTATCCCTCATTGCCTTGTTTTTAGGCATCAACACACTGATGGCCAACCCGGTCGACCTGGAAAAAGCAAAGATCGTAGGACAGAAGTTTGCCCACGAAAAAATCAGCAACAATTTAAAAAACAACGATTTGCAACTTGTTTACACCGGTCAAACCGATCGTGGCGAAGCTTGCTTCTATGTGTTCAATGCAGGAGCAGAAGGCTTCGTAATTGTCTCTGCCGACGACCGTTTTCGTCCTATCGTCGGCTATTCCGACGAAGGCACCTTCGCCACCGAGAACATGTCGCCCGAGCTGAGTTTCTACCTCAACAAGATCATCGAGGCCCGCACGAGCCGCAATGCCGTTCTTATCGAGAACACCGCTCGGGAATGGCAAAGCGTTATGACTTCGGGCCACTTGCTCTCGCGCAACGGCGGTCGTGGTGTCGACTACATCTGCACCACCAAGTGGAACCAAGATTCACCATACAACTTATACTCACCCGAAGCAAACGGCGGTCCTGGTAATCGCTGCTATGCAGGCTGCGTGGCTACGGCCATGAGCCAAGTGATGAAACGTTGGGACCACCCTACCCAAGGCACAGGTAGTCACTCCTATTATTGCCCGGGTTACGGACAACAAAGCGCCAATTTCGGACAAACCACCTACCATTGGGACTTGATGCCCGATCGTCTCGGTGGCGCTTCCCAAGAAGAAATCGAAGCTGTAGCGTTACTCATGTACCATTGCGGTGTGGCTGTCGACATGGGATTCTCCCCCAATGGCAGTGGCGCCAACTCTTGGGACGTACCACATGCCATTCGCCAGTATTTCTCTTATTCCAACAACGCTACCTTGAAAAGCCGCGACGAGTATTCGCTCACCAATTGGCAAAATATGCTCAAGGAATCGTTCGACATAGGCTGGCCTGTCTACTATTCCGGCTTCAGCAACAGCGGCGGCCATGCCTTCGTGTGCGACGGCTACGACGACAACGACCTGTTCCACTTCAACTGGGGCTGGGGCGGGAGCAGCGATGGCTGGTTCGTCATCGACGAAATCGACTATGCCGGCTGGGCCCAGGCCATTTTCAACTATGTTCCCACCGAAGTATACGAATACCAACCCATGCAACCCGAGAACTTTGAAGTCGTTTCTCTCGGAGACTATGACTATTCCGCTACCTTGAGCTGGACCAATCCCACGCAAAACGTCCACCTCAACGCTATCGACGCTATCGACCAAATCGTGGTGACCCGCGACGGTGAAATCATATATACCGAAGACAACGTCACGCCTGGTGCCAACATGACCTTCACTGACCACTATATGCCTACCGCCGTGCATTATGGAGTCTATGCCGTCGTCCATAACGCCAAAGGTCTTCCTGCCCTATCTGACATGGTAATCCTTGGCCCCACGTGCACTTGGCACATCGACATGACCTCAAGCGACAGCCAAGGCTGGAACGGCGGATACCTTTCCGTGGTCAACTCAGCGGGGGTAGAAATTGCGCAACTGAAAGCCCAAAGCGCTGCAACCAGCAGCAATTTCACCATGCCTATCGGCCACGTCGGATTCTATTGGACCGCTCCCGGTGAAGTCGTCAACCCCATTGGATTTGAAATCAAAGACAACAACGGCAACGCTATCGTGTCTTTCAACGGTGCCTCCAACAACCTTGACAAAGGCTTGTTCTACATCGCCGACAACCATTGCGGAGAAAAAGCCAACGAAAATATACCGGCCAACTTGACTGCTACTCGCAATGGCGACAATATCATCTTGAATTGGGAAGCCCCTGGTAGCGATGTAATGCATTATTACATCTATCGCAACCAACTGCTTTATGCTGTCACCGACGGCCTTACTTATACCGACCTCAACGTGGTTGGGAACCTCAACAACTACTATGTGACTTCCTATAACGAAGACGGTGAATCCGACCGATCCAACCTAAGCTCAGTCAACGACGAAGGGTCATGCGAGGCACCCTCCAACTTCCGTTATGAGATGACCACAAACACCAAAGTGAAACTGATGTGGGATGCTCCACAAGACGAAAACCTCACAGGCTACATCCTCTACCGCCGCATCAAAGGCCAAGAATTCAAACGCATCAAGGCGCTAACCCATACCTACCATACGGACAACCTCACCACGCAAAACGACCAACAATTTGAGTACGCCATCACAGCCTATTATTCCAATAATGACTGCGAGTCGGGTTACGCCGCCACCGAGGACGATCCGCAACTACACTTTATTGAAATCAACAAGAGCATCGTTCCCCAGCACCTTAGTTTCTTCATCCACGAGGGCCATGTCATCCTGCAATGGCAAGAAGCCACTATGGCCGAACGCTACTGCATCTACCGCAATGGCGAACTCATAGGCCACAGCACGAGCACCGATTTCGTCGACTACACCGCTGATGCATCACACGAATACCGCTACACCGTAACTGGCAAAACCTCATTCATTGAATCCAGCCCATCCAACACCGTCTTTGTCGATTGGACTACCAATGTCGGCGAAAACAGCGCACAAGAGACCATTCTCTACCCCAACCCAACCACTGGGATGGTTTACATCGAATCGAACGGCCTGCAAACTGTAGAGATCTTCGATTTAACAGGACAAATGCTGCTTCAAACGAGAGTCACCAACGGCCAGGCCACCATCGACATGACCTCACTGCCCAACGGCACCTATTTCGTGAAACTGGCAGGCGAACAAAATCTAGTGAAAAAAGTAGTTAAAATTCAATAAATCAAAATAATATGAACACATTAATAAGACTCACAACCGTAGCACTGCTGATGGGTTCCAGCACTATGCTCTTTGCCCAAGACAAAGACAAGGAAGAGAAAGAGCCTGTCTACCAAATCACCGAAACGGTCAACGTGAAGCATTCGCCCGTTGACAACCAAGGCAGCTCTGGCACTTGCTGGTGCTTTGCTGGCATCGGTTTCGTGGAGGCCGAAATCCAGCGCATGTACGGTAAGGAATTCAACCTTTCAGAAATGTTTGTCGTCCGCAATGCCTGGACGGAGAAAGTGAACAAGTTCGTCCGTATGCACGGCAACAACACCCTCAGCCAAGGCGGCGAGGTGTGCGACGTGCTTTACATGATCGACAAATACGGCATGATGCCCGAAGACGCTTACACCGGTAAGGTGATCGGCGAGGAACGCCACATGCACAACGAGATGAACGAGGTCATCAATGGTGTGGCCCATGCCATCATCAAAAACGGCAACAAGAAAATCTCGCCTGCTGGTCCCAAAGCTGTGCAAGGCGTTTTGGATGCCTACCTCGGCAAGGCTCCGGAAGAGTTCACCGTCGACGGCAAGAAATACACGGCCAAATCGTTTGCCGACACCTATCGCATCAACCCCGCCGACTACATCGAAATCTGCTCCTTGACCAACGAGGAATACAACAAGCCCTGCATGGTGGAAATCCCCGACAACTGGACTTGGACTCCTGCCTATAACCTGCCTCTCGACAAGCTGATGGAAGCCGTCGACTATGCCCTTGAGCACGGCTACACCCTAGGCTGGGCACAAGACGTGAGCAACCCAGGCTTCTCGCGCAAGGAAGGCATCGGCATTGTGCCCGAAGACCCGAAGGACGAGAATCTCTGGAAGGAAATCGTGGCCGAAAAGAAAGTGACCGACGAAATCCACCAAGCCGCCTACGACAACTGGGATGCCGGCGATGACCACAGCATGCTTGTGGTGGGTATCGCCAAGGACCAAAACGGCAACAAGTACTACAAAATCAAGAACTCGTGGGGCGATGCCGGTCCGTATAAAGGCTATTGGTACTGCTCGGAGCAATATCTGCGCCAATACACCATTTTCTTCACGCTGCACAAGGATGCTCTCTCAAAAGCCATGCGCAAAGACCTGAATCTTTGAATCTTAAATCTTTAAAATATTAAATCATAACACAATGAAATTCAAACACTTAATGACCGCAACCGCTTTGATGCTCAGCGTCAGCGTCGTTGCCCAGCCTCAGGCAAAGGAAGAAGCCAAGGAAGAAGAAGGCTTCAAGTTTACCACGGTGAAGGAACTGCCCATCACCTCCGTCAAAGACCAAAACCAAGCCGGCACCTGCTGGTGCTACAGCTCGTTGGCTTTCTTTGAGGCCGAACTGCTCCGCATGGGCAAGCCCGAGTACGACTTCTCGGAGATGTTCATCGTCTACAAGACCTACCTCGACCGCGCCGAAGCCGCCGTCCGTACCCACGGCGACGTGTCCTTCTCGCAAGGCGGTTCTTTCGGTGATGTGCTTTATGCCATCAAGAACTACGGTCTCGTGCCCGACAGCGAGATGCCTGCCGGTGCCATGCACGGCGACTCCCTGTCGAACTTCAGCGAGCTCTCAGCCGTCACCGACCCGTATGTAGCCGGTGTCATCAAGAGCCGCAAGATCCAAATGGACAAGGACGGCAACGCCTTGTGGAAGAAAGGCCTGGCTGGCATTTACGATGCCTACCTTGGCGTTCCTCCCACCGAGTTCACCTACAACGGCAAGAAGTACACCCCCAAGAGCTTTGCCGAATCGACGGGCCTCAACATGAACGACTACGTCAACCTGACCTCGTTCACGCACCATCCTTTCTATGAGCAATTCGTCATCGAAGTGCAGGACAACTGGCGTTGGGGCCAGGCCTGGAACCTTCCCATCGACGAGTTGATGCAGGTGATGGACAACGCCATCGACAAAGGCTATCCGATTGCATGGGGCAGCGACGTCAGCGAGGCTGGCTGGCTCCGTGGCAAGATGGCTGGTGTGGCCGTCCTCCCCGACCTTGAAGCCAAGAGCCGCGACCTGCAAGGTAGCGACATGGCCCACTGGCTCGGCATGAGTGCCGCCGACCGCAAGAAGGAAGCCCAAACCAGCCCCACCCCACAAAAGTGGGTCACCCAGAAGGAACGCCAAATCGCCTACGACAACTATGAGACGGGCGACGACCACGGCATGCTGATCTACGGCACCGCCAAGGACCAAATCGGCAACGAATACTTTATGGTGAAGAACAGCTGGGGCGACGCCGGCCAATACAAAGGCATTTGGTACGTCTCGAAGGCCTTCGTCCGCTACAAGACCATGAACATCGTGGTCCACAAGGACGCCCTGCCGAAGGACATCGCCAAGAAGCTTGGCATCAAGTAATCACTATCCTTAAAGAACGAAAAAAGGGGAAGCTTCGCTGGAGGCTTTCCCTTTTTTACTATGGCTTACGGCTTATGGCCTATGACTATGGCTATGGCTCGTTTCCCCCAAGGTGTAAATACAGAGCTTTTTGGTGAAGCGAGCCATAAGCCATAAGCAATCGGCCATAGTCACTTTCTAATAGGCTCAAAGCCCTTACCATACGCCCCCATCACGGTGTTCATCGTCATGAAAGCCTTGGGGTCTTCGTCCTTCACGATACGAAGAATCTGTTGCGACTCACGCTTGTGTGCCACCACCATCAAGATGGGGCCTTCGTGCTTGGTGTACCAGCCCGTGCCGTTGATCATCGTCACGCCGCGCATCATTTCGGTGGAGATGCGCTCTGCCACCTTGTCGGGCTCGGAGGTG
>Ga0247608_10006331_pt1 | contig 12488 bp, 10 predicted proteins | sample 176DNAGHGlowgp2_FD_193490 | JGI IMG/M metagenome (GOLD analysis project Ga0247608, IMG submission 193490) | Sheep rumen microbial communities from Palmerston North, Manawatu-Wanganui, New Zealand - 1766 DNA GHGlow gp2 | ecosystem: Host-associated > Mammals > Digestive system > Stomach > Rumen ... | reverse complement strand
CCCACGACCCGTCGAATTTTCTCCCATGGGGACAAATGCCAACTATGAGCACACAAGTGGATAGCATAACTGTTATTGGTCGCTTCGTGCTTATTACCAGCGAAAGTTTCCGATGGATAAATATGTACATTCCCTGCTAGCTCCTGATCAATGTCCTTGTAAACAAACCCTATTTCCTCAGCGACTCGAGCATAAATGTAAGGCGATAGAACGTCCGTACGGAGGGAGCCGTCCTCCTTTACAAAATGTTTATCCTGATACCAGTCGAGTACTTTCTTAACGAACGGGCTTCCAGCCTCTGCCCCCATCACAGCTGCCTGTATCTGAATACCTTCTATAAACGCATCATCAATACGATGTCCTTCTGTATTCAGGTGAGCCATTGTTCCGGCTTTCTCTATCTGTGTCGGATGATATTCCATGCATGAGAAGAAAGAATGATTCAGAAAATCATCAAACTTCTTCAGTAATATAACATCAGTGTCGAGATAGATACCCCCCTCTGTATAAAGTGCATACATGCGGATGTAATCGGCAGCGAAGGCCCATTTCCGAGCCTCGAAAGCCTCTTTTACATATGGCACACTATTTATATCAAAATTCTTAGTGCTCCAATGTTTTATTTCATAGTCAGGATGCGTCTGTTGCCATGTTTGCATACAACGTTGAATAACCTTTGGGAAAGGTTCGTTGCTAAGCCAACAATAATGTATCTTTTTGGGTATCATATTGATTGCAATATCTTTTTCATGTACAAAGTTAGTAATAACATTGCTAATTTCAAAAAAAACTTTCCTTTTTTTATAAAAAATAGCATCAATTATGTTTTTATCCCCATTTATTTGGCAAATACGCAATTATTTTGTACTTTTGCGATTGTAAACGATTAGCTATGGCAAAGATTACCATTCTTGTCATTCATGTGAAGGGCAACAAAGAACGTGAGGCGTATATCCAGAAGCAACTTGAAAAATTGGATATGCCTTATCATTTCATACTTGATGGTAATATAGAAGACCTAACTCCCGAGATTCTCGATAAATATTTTAGCGGTGATATGTATGGGCAGTATCCACGTACCAGTTGCGCCTACAAGGAATTCCTGGCCTACAAATATATCTTGGATCATGATATGGAAGGTGCTTTGATATTGGAAGACGACATTCGACTGTTCAGAAAGTTCCGACCATTGTTCTTACAGAGTTTGGAAGAATACAAAAAGAACTACGTTGATGATGCTTTTATTGTCAACTATGAAGAAAGTAGCTTGTTATTGGTTCCGCGTAGCAAAAGGCAAAAGGGTGTGATGCTTTATCCCGCAACACGTGATCGCTTTACAGGTTGTTATTATGTTACAAAGAAGGCTGCACAGAAAATCATGGACTATTTAGAAAAAGAAAAGTGTGAACTTCCTTTAGATCGGTTTCATAGCAAACTTATAGAGTTGGGAATTATCCATTATTTTTGGAGTCATCCTTGTTTGGCATGCCAATGCAGCTGTGATGGATCAATGCCCACAATGATACCTACTCGTCCACGTCCTCTAAAGCGACTTAAATGGTTCTACAAGCGTTTTTATAAACACTTACTTTACTTTCTACGCTAATTCTATGACAGGAAATATTATCTATAACACTCTACGACGCTGGTGGTACGTTGGTTTTCGTGGCACTCACAAAAATAATCATTTATTGTTTTATATTCGCAGTTTTTTCAGATACAGTATCCCTAAGTATTTTTATCGTTGTCAACTTAAAAAGAAATTGACTGCATTTTACAGCTTAGATCATAGTGAAAAGGAATATATTCAGAAACGAGTTGATTATTATTGTAAGTTTAATGATGAGATTTTCCTGCCTGAGGATGCTCCAACATTAAGCAAATTTGCCTATCGCCAAAAGGAGTCTTATGTTCATGACTATGTGAATAGTACCTACTTCTTTGATGCCTACGAGTATACCCGTTTCTTTCCTGACAGTCTACGCTGGGCCTACAATCCTGGCGATGTAAACTATTTGTTTCCCGTGCCGGAGATTACCAAGAGTCGCCCACTGACGGATGACAACGGTAATCGTAATAATATACTCCTTAATCTTGACAAAATACGTCATTTTACTTGGATTACTGATCCATTTTCTTGGGAAGAGAAAGAGTGCCGTATACTATTCCGTGGTGATGCGACAGGTAAACCGCATCGTCAGCGTTTTATCGAAATGTGGAAAGACCATCCCCTTTGCGATCTTGTCAGTACCGGCAAGATGGCACTATATGACCACCTCTACTATCGGTATATTATGGCACTTGAGGGTAACGACGTGGCATCAAATCTCAAATGGGTCATGTCAAGTAACTCTATTGCTGTCATGCCCCGTCCTACCTGCGAGACATGGTATATGGAAGGAAAACTGAAACCCAACTATCATTATATAGAAATAGCCTCCGACTACCACGACTTGATAGATAAGATTGAGTACTACGAAGCCCATCCAGATGAAGCTAAGACCATTGTGCAACATGCCCATGAGTGGGTGGCACAGTTTCAAAACCAGAAACGCGAGGATTTGATTTCATTAATGGTGCTTGACAAGTATTTTAGGTTTACAGGGCAACGTGGTTCTTTGCAGCCTGTCAGATATGTTGTCAATGAGGTTGTCAAACTCAGTAGTCAGCAACAAGTTAATGCACAGGGAAAGGCTCGTGAAGATGTACTCCACACGGTTAGAGAATTAGGATTTAAGACTTACAATATTACCAACCATAAGTATGTTTACCAAGAAGGATTGCGTCCCCATCATTATCCATACTTGTCTAAATGGTTGGCTAACAGGCAAGGCAAGAAATTCGTACGACAAGTTAAGGCTGGCGATATTATTTTCATTCAGGACTTTTATCTTGGATACATGCAGAATATAGCAACTGCGTGTATGCAACGTGGCGCAAAAGTCATCTTCTTGGTTCATGACGTACAGTGTATTCGATTTAACAAGCATACCAGTGAAGTGAAGCAACTGAACAATGCGTCGTTGCTATTAGTTCACACTCAAGCAATGAAAGATAAGTTGACAGAACTAGGAGTCAAAACTCCTATGCGTATCATTCAGCTCTTCGACTACTACTCATCAGCCCCCATGGCAAATGTAGAGGGAACACTCCGTCATAAGAACGATGTTGTTTTCGCAGGCAATCTGTCCAAGAGTGAATTCCTGAAAGATTTATTTGATGATGACACTAATAAACTCACCCGATTCCAGCTTTATGGTATCAAAGGAGAACTCAATCTAGAAGGACGAACAAATATCGATTATAATGGCATCTTCACTCCCAATGACACCAGTACCATTTGCGGAGGCTGGGGATTGGTCTGGGACGGCTATAATATCTATGCTTGTACTGGTGACTATGGCAATTATCTGCGTTATAATTCATCTCACAAACTTTCTTTGTATTTGACATGTGGCTTGCCAGTCATCGTATGGGAGAATTCATCGTTGGCCAAATGGGTGAAAGACGAGAAAATCGGTATAGTAGTGTCTACTCTTAAGCATCTTGACGAACAGATTGCTAACGTTTCAGACGAAGACTATCGGCAGATGGTGAATAATGCACATCAGATAGGTGAAAAGTTGCGTGAGGGTTTTTTCTTGAAACAGCATTTAAAAGAATTATAAGTTAATGCCTACTATATCTATTATTATTCCTATATATAACGCAGAACTGTATCTCGCAGAATGTCTTGATAGTATTATCAATCAAGACTTTCAAGATTATGAGGCTTTACTAATTGATGATGGTAGTACTGATGGCAGTAGCGCTCTCTGTAAGGAATTCCAATGTCTCGACACACGCTTTCATTATTTCTGTCAAGAAAATGGTGGCGTGAGCAAAGCCCGGAATACTGGGTTGGCACACGCAACTGGCCAATGGTTTTATTTTGTAGATGCTGATGACACCTTGCCGGCACACTCACTCTCTACCTTATGGAAACTATCTAAAAACAACTCTGTTGAGCTTACCATGGGGCGTTATACCGAAATTGACGAATACCAAGAGAATAAATCAAAGAAACAGAACTTTGAACTCCAATTAGACCGCATTAATTGTACATGCCTGTTATTCCTTACTCATGAATATGGCTATCAAGGTTATCTGTGGAATAAACTTTTTAAGGCAAGTATTATCCACCAGCATCACCTTCGTTTCAATGAATCATTCCATTTCAACGAAGACAGACTTTTTTGTATAGAATATATCTGTGCTATGAAAGGTTTGTGTGTGTTTACCTCTCAGATAGTGTACGAATACCACCGCCGACTTTCAAGCGTTATGGGTAAAGCCCGCCAAAGTTTTAATCCGAATATCTACGATGACTATGAAAGTTCGCTAGTCATTCTCCAGACCTTGAAACAACAAGGATTTTCGCACAGAGTCATTAATCTGGCACGTGACAGAATTATCGACTCTTATGATTTCATCCGACACAACATGTGCAAAACCCATTATAGTGAGGCAAAACATGCAATACACGAATTAAGGCGACGTGCCATTAACGACACAAGCTACATTTTCTTTATCTGTAATCGAATACGTCGGTTCTTGTCAAAACAGGTAGGACATCTTATGGGTAGAGGCATTTACTTTGAGTCCATATTCTAAAAAACATCTTTTCAAGACAACATAATCATAATATAAACATCTATGCACACTTTTTCCGTCATAACCGTCTGTTACAATGAAGTTGGAAACATCAAGAAGACACTCGATTCCATTGTCTACCAAACTTTTACCGACTACGAGTTGATTGTAGTTGACGGAGGGTCTACTGATGGAACTAAAGAAATTATCGAACAATACGCTCAATATCTTGCATGGTGGTGTTCTGAACCAGACAAAGGTATATACAATGCCATGAATAAAGGTGTCACTCATGCAACAGGTGAATATGTCATCTTTATTAATGCGGGTGATTTCCTGTTCGACAAGAAGGTGCTTGAGAACGTTTATAAAAGTGGTATGAAGACTGATGTCATTGAGGGTCATACCATTAGAACTGATAAGATGATAAGGCTTAAGCCCATCTATGAAGATCTTTATGAGCGGCTCTTTGCTGACAACATCAGCCATCAAAGTTCATTTACAAGAAGAGAACTGCTACTGAAACACCCCTTTGACGAAAAATACAAAATCGTTGCTGATTGGAAGTTCTGGCTTGAAACACTCATCATAGAGAACAAAACCTATTCCTTTATCGATTTAAATGTTTCGTGTTTCGATATGAACGGCATCAGTTTCACACAAATTGAGTTAAGAGAGAATGAGCGGGAGCAAGTCTGTCAAGAACTATTTCCACCTCACATGACAAAACTCATTCATTCCTACAACAGAGCTTATCACCTTGCTTTAGTCAAATATGCTGTTTACCTAAACGAACATAGCCACAAAGGCTATGAAATTGTACGCAAGATTGCTAAAAGGATGGTAAAAATCGTAAAGCATCTAGAATGAAATTATTTATATTTGCAAATTAAACAAAGCTATTAAGTCTCTCAACGACCTCTGTTGCTTCATCTTCTGTGATAGATTGGTTCATTGGAATTGACAATTCCTGAGCATGTATCTTTTCCGTGATGGGATATAATCGACTATTCCATTGACGATAACACTCCTGCTTGTGTGGCGGTATGGGATAGTGTATCAGCGTTTGAATATCATGCTCAGTTAAGTATGTTTGTAACTCATCACGTCGTTCACAGAAGATGGGGAACTGATGGTAGACATTATTATCATCAGCGATACGCTTGGGTAATGCAATTAAAGGATTGCTGATATGCGTATAATAATAGTCTGCCAACTGTTGCCGTTTCTTGTTATCCTCGTCCAGATACTTGAGCTTAACATCAAGTACAGCAGCGTCTATCTCGGACATGCGGCTGTTCATGCCGACATAGCGGAATACATACTTTTTCTGACTACCATAATTTGCTAAAGCGCGAATGACACCCGCCAGCTCTTCATCATCGGTAGTGATTGCACCTGCATCACCAAACGCTCCAAGATTCTTGCCTGGATAAAAACTATGAGCAGCAGCATTGCCCAAAGCGCCAGTCTTTCTCCCATTCCATTCACAGCCATGACTCTGGGCACAATCTTCCATCAGTTTTAATCCATGACTCCTGCAAATCGCACCGAGTTTATCATTATACGCTATGCGTCCATAAAGATGTACCGTCATCACGCCTCGAGTCTTAGACGTTATAGCCTCCTCAACCTTATCAATATCCATCTCCAGATGTTCCCATGTTGGTTCGACTAATACGGGAACAAGATTATTATCTGTAATAGCTAGTATAGTAGCAATATAAGTGTTGGCAGGTACTATAATTTCATCACCATCATGAAACACACCCAGTTCCTTGTAACCACGAATAATCAGTTTCAAGGCATCTAGTCCATTGGCCACAGCCACACAATGTTTCGTTCCAACATACTGAGCATAATCGCTCTCGAACTGTTGGTTCGCATGACCTTGCAAGAACCATCCTGCATCTAACACGCTACGGATAGCCATATCGTATTCGTCCCGATGCATGGCCGTTATCTTCTGAAGATCTAATAGTTTAACCATTTCGTTGCTTTTTAATGTATTCTATATAGTCTGCATAATTACGGATATAATCTTCCTCATCATACCCGTGACTAGCCAACACGAGACAAATGCTTCCCGAAGAGAACCCCTGCTCCGAAGCCCAGATGCCAGGAGGCACATGCAATCCCCAGAACGGACGGTTCAATGTCACTGTACGCTTATTTGTTCCGTCATCCAATACAACTTCAAAAGCTCCTGATGCAGCAATAATAAACTGATGGCAATACTTGTGAGCATGGGCACCTCGGTCTTCGCCACCTGGTATGTCATAGCTATAGAACACCCTGTTGATAGGGAATGGCACATGCACATTCTGATACATATAAGTCAAGTTGCCCTCTACATCGTGCATCTTATTCAACTCGCACAACGAACAATCAAAGACGCTTTTGCCTTCAGTCAACATTTTACGATTGATCGGATTATTCACCTGATGAGAGGTCTTCACAAACGACGGAGTTGGCTCTACGGACAAATCACAACGCCAACGACAGAACGCCTCATAGTCCATAATATAGTCCTGCTCGTCATAATCTGTTGACGACAAAACAAGAGCCAACGAGTTGGTAGAGAAGTTTATCATCGTGCGCCACATACCTTTGGGTACATACAACCCATAGTATGACCTGTTCAATGAATAGGTGGTCTTCACCTTGCCATTATCTATTTCTACATCGAAACTTCCAGAAAGAGCAACGATAAACTCTTCCGTATTTTTATAGGCATGGCCTCCGCGCTCTACTCCTCCCGGTACATCGTAAATCCAATGAACCCTTCTTATCTCGAATGGAATCTGCTTAAATTGTTCAACAATTGAAAGGTTGCCTCGCAAGTCAACGATTTTCGGCAATTCAATTATCTTGCTCTCTTCTATTATTCGTTCGTTGTTCATAGACTATTAATTCTTAAACCAAATACTATAATATTGTTTGTTAGAGCGACAATAGTGTTTGACTATAGCAGAAATCCATCCTCCTATTGTCGTCTTGTAGGCTGGTCGAATTGCCACACCATCAATATTTTTGTCATACTTGCGCATCTCTTGATGACAGTACTTCAATTCTTTCAGATAGTCATCATACAACAATTTCCTGTTTTCTATAGTTAAAACATGGTCTAAACCCATCATTTTAAATTCACGGATAAACCATTTTTTGTAACAGTCCAAAGCATGAAAATGAAAAAAAACAAGTTGAAACTCTTTTTTTGACACTTTCTCTGTACATATAATTTGCTGTCCTTTACGTTGAAAAGTATATTGTTGCATATTCCAAGGAGCCACCCCACCACCTAAATGCTGTAATTCATGGATTCCACTAAAACGTGTTGTCCAATCATCCAGATATTTCTGATCACCAAACTTACCATCCTCCATTTTATTATAGCACCAATCAAGACAGGCATTGCGCCACCATTTAAGAACATGTAATCCGTTCTGTGTATTTTTAAATGTCATAAATTGCACACAGTATTTGCCCGATGTCTTGCTTAGGTCATTGGTCGCTGTATACCGATGTTCTGTAATAAGTACATCATCATCTCCCATCTCGTCAATCAACACGGTAGGGTCAGCATAAAAATACAAATCGGCATCAATATAGGTACATGCGTCTATATCATAATGTTTCAAACAATATAAAATGGTAGAACCAGAGCATGTCCAACAGTACTCCCCTGCCGTCCTAGTTGGCTTGACGGCCAGCAGTGCCTCATCCTCAAATTCTTTTAGTGTCACAACCGTAAGATTCTCCAGTTGCATCGCCTTCATAGCCACCGCCAACTGGTCGTCAAAAGCAAAGAGATAAAGATGAAACGACGGACAATGCTTTGCCAACGAATAGTACATAGCTAGTCCCTTGGCTGCATAATTGGAGTTATACAAGGTGCAGAAGTGTATCATAAGACATCGTTTTTTACTAATTCACAAAAAGGTATAACTGAAGGCCGGTGACGCAAGAACTTCTTATAGATAAAACGCATAACTTTGTTGGTTATTTTATAGCGGAAACTTCCAAGGACGTGTTTATAACGCACGCCAACCTCGTCTCCATATCCTTCACGAGCCTCCAAAGCTAATTTGTATAATTGCATCTGTTCCCAAAAAGACTTGCCTTGAAATTCAAGATGTCCTAAGAAATCCTCCTCAATGTTTTTCCTAAATGAGGCAGCTTCTGAAGCATCCCTGTCCGTAATCATGACGGGGATATCCGTCTGGAATGTCTCTGTCTTGTTGATAATCCTATATTGACACTCGGCATCCTCATAGCGTCTATACTGTTCATTGAACAGACATTGTTTCATCAAAGACATTCTAATTAGTTCTGTTCCCGGTCTTCCAGAAAGGAAACCAAGATACTCCCAATAAAATGGATGCCTAACCACACCGTGATGTCTCTTCTGAGTAGCCAAGACACACTGGTCTTTACTTTTAAAATAATAATTGGTTATAAAATAGTCAATGTCTGGATTTGTTGTGATGAGTGAGTGAAATGTTTTAAAAGCATTTGGTAGGAAATAATCATCAGCATCCATGAAAACCACCCATTCAGAAAGAGCATTTTGGACACCTGTGTTTCTTGCTTTCGCAGGACCGGAATTGTCCTGACTAATGATGCGTATTCTCTCGTCCTGAAAATGCAGACAAATCTTCTCAACAGAATCATCTGTGGAGCCGTCATCAACAATCACCACCTCATAATCCTCAAACGACTGATAGGTAATGGAAGACAGTGTCTTGAGAATATAGTCCGCTTTATTATAAAGCGGTATAATAACCGAAAAGAGGGCTTTACGCTTCATTCTCCGTTTTGCTTTAATACTTTAATTTCTTCTATTGTCAATCGCTTATTCAGATTCAAGTAGTAATGGCTATGGCAAGATACCCGTTGTTCCTCTGGTGGCAATTGCATGTAGTCACCATATATTCTCCGCAGAATGACATCATATCCAACAGGTGCCTTAATGGTAATATTCTCAAACGGCATGTCTACAGTATCTGCAAACCACTCCTTATCCATTATGTTTGCCAACCCCGACTGCCCCTCGTAGGAAACGAGATACTTACCTTTACGGGACTTCGCCTCTTCCAGTACCTCTTTATATTTACTCATGAACTTATCTAAATTCTTCTTATAGTAAAAATGCTCATGAATAATATTGTAGCTTCGATTAATCCGAAAACGGATAGCCTGATGAATAAAATCTTTTGTCGGAAACTTCTTCTGCATCATTCCCTTTATAACATATTCAGAATATTTACAGTATTCATTTTGAAGGTCTAGATTGGTATTGTCATCTGTTTCGTCAAGCGGGAATACATCGACATACACCCCTAACACCAAAGGTAAATCCTTAAATTCCCATAAGGTAGTATCAGTATCTACAAATTTAGCCAACGACAACAGCCAGTAGTTTTCGTCATTAATGTCCATGACATCGTAATGATCGTCTATTTTACCTTTAAAAGAACAGAACTTTTCATAGTCTTTCCGAAGCATATAGACATCTACGTCATCATCCCATGGAATTAAACCTTTGTGGCGTACTGCACCTATTAACGTTCCATATGCTGCATAATATTTGATGTCGTGTTCGCGGCAAAAACGGTCAAATGCGGCAAAGGTTTCTATAAGTTTGTCTTTGTAAGTAATTTCCTTCAACATATCTTGTTTTGTTTTGGTTACAAAGGTACAAAAAACATGTGTCTTACAGTTGCTGCATGTCATACAGCCGTTTGTAGTATCCGTTCTTAGCAATAAGCTCGTCGTGCTGACCACACTCAACTATCTCGCCTTCGTAAAGCACATAAATCTCATCGGCATTCTTGATGGTCGACAAACGGTGGGCAATGGCTATGGTGGTACGCGACTTCATTAGGCGCTCCAAAGCTTCCTGTACCAGACGCTCCGACTCGGTATCCAGCGCCGATGTTGCTTCGTCGAGAATGAGGATGGGTGGGTTCTTCAAGATGGCACGGGCAATGCTGACACGCTGGCGCTGGCCACCACTCAGACGACCACCACGGTCACCAATCATGGTGTCGTAGCCATGCTCCGACTCCATGATAAACTCATGGGCGTTAGCAATCTTGGCAGCCTCGATGACCTGTTCCATCGTGGCATTCTCCACACCGAAGGTGATATTATTATAGAAGGTGTCGTTGAAGAGGATGGCCTCCTGGTTGACATTGCCAATCAGCGCACGCAGTTCAGAGATGCGTACCGACTTGATATTCTTGCCGTCGATAAGCACTTCACCGTCCTTGACATCATGATAACGGGGAATGAGGTCTACCAGTGTCGACTTACCAGAACCAGACTGTCCCACCAGTGCAATCGTCTTTCCCTTGGGCACTGTCAGATTGATATTCTTCAGCACGGGACGACCCTCTGTATAGCTAAACGACACGTTGCGCAGCTCGATATCTTTCTCAAACGATGGCATAGGCTGTGGCTCTGTAGGTTCCTTAATGGGGTTGTCGGCCTTGAGGATAAAGTCGATACGGTCCATAGAAGCAAGTCCGACAGGAATCTGGTAAGTAGCTCTCGACAGGTCCTTCAACGGGTTGATGACGCTATACAGGATGACCATGAAGAAGATGAAAGTAGGCGCGTCTATGATGTTCGACGCGTTAAGAATGAGATAACCGCCAAACCATAATACAACGACAATGATGATAGTGCCTAAAAACTCAGACATGGGATGGGCAGCATTCTGACGCATTGCCATCGCATTGACTTCATCTCGATATTCTTCGTTGATATTGATGAAACGCTGCAGCATCTTATTCTCAGCAATGAAAGCCTTAATAATGCGCAAACCACCCAAAGTCTCGTCAAGCTGTGCCAGCATATCGCCCCATTTAGCCTGTACGGAAGCAGATTGCCCCTTCAGCTTACGACTGACGACACCCATAATCCAACCTGCCAAAGGAGCTACGATGATGACAAATAGTGTCAATTGCCAACTGACAGTCAACATTGTTGCAAAACATACTATAATAGCAATGGGCTGACGGATAAGCATGTCAATACTGCTAGTGATGGAATTCTCGACTGCTCCCACATCTGCCGACATACGGGCAATGATGTCTCCCTTGCGCTCTTCAGAAAAGAAGCTTAAAGGGAGTTTCAATACTTTCTCGTAAACTTCAATACGAATATCGCGGACAACGCCTGTCCTAAGAGGTATCATTACTGCCGAAGAGGCAAAATAACCAAACGTTTTAAGACCTGTCATGATGATGAGTGCCAGTCCCATGTACACCAAGGTCATGAAAGCACCGTTGGTATTGATGAGTTCCTGTACCCAGGCATAGGCATTGTTGACCACCAAATCCTTGTCGAGCGTACTCCATGTCCATGGCTTATAATGATAGACTGCTGTGTCTATCTTAAAGAGGATATTAAGAATAGGGATAAGCACTGCAAAGGAGAACACATTCATCCATTGGGACAGGAAATTAATAACAACCGACCAAGCCAAGTACTTACGGTATGGCCTGAGATAGCGGGCCATTATTGAAAGAAACTGTTTCAGCATAATCTACTTATTTTCTGCAAAGGTACACAAAAAAGTGAAAAAGGACAAATGATAAGCGAAAAAACTTCATCAGGGTTGTAATCTATCCTGAGTCATTCGCTCCATATACTGCTGAATTATTGCCTTTAATTCACGTTCCATCTGTGGTTGTTCAGGTATCTGGCCTTGCACATCATAGTGCATCAATGAGTCTGTGAGAGCATAGACAGCCTTGGTTTTCTGACCATCGAACTGTAGCACATGCCCATGCTTCACGTACTGATATATACCATTCAGATAGTTGACAGCCCACGTGTCATCTGCA
>Ga0247608_10006330_pt1 | contig 12490 bp, 9 predicted proteins | sample 176DNAGHGlowgp2_FD_193490 | JGI IMG/M metagenome (GOLD analysis project Ga0247608, IMG submission 193490) | Sheep rumen microbial communities from Palmerston North, Manawatu-Wanganui, New Zealand - 1766 DNA GHGlow gp2 | ecosystem: Host-associated > Mammals > Digestive system > Stomach > Rumen ... | reverse complement strand
TATTTCTGCCATAGCGTCAAACCGCTGGCTCCTGCAACGATGGCACCGGCATCCAGATAATTGGTCAACGAGACGGCGATGGTGCTTTTTAGACTTCCTTTGTTCATGGTCTTATCTCTTTGATGTTACCTCTTTCTCATACTGCTGAATGCAGCCAATGAACTCCTCGCCCACCGGCACGTTGTTCTTCAAATTGAAGTAGTCGTAGACGGCGCCGAAGGGCAGCGACTTCATCTCTTCCAGCATAGCCAGACGCTCGAAGCCTTGGCCGTTGTCTTCGTACTTGCGAAGCATGTCGAGTGGCTCAAGTAGGGCTTGCAGCAGGCATTTCTGCGTGGCACGAGTACCAATGACATAAGCGCCTATGCGGTTAATGGAGGCATCGAAGTAGTCGAGGCCGATATGGGCGCGGTGGAGGGCTTCGGCGCGAACGATTTCCTTGAACAAGTCCAAAGTCTGGTCGTTCATGATGGTCACATGGTCAGAGTCCCAGCGGATGGGACGACTGACGTGCAGCATCAGCTCGGGCACATAAAGGAGCAGCGACGAGACCTTGTCGGCCACATTCTCGGTAGGCTCGTAGTGACCCGTGTCGAGCGTGTAGATGACCTTGCGCGTGGCGCAGTAGCCTTCGTAGAAGTCCATCGAGCCAACAGTGAAACTCTCCAAACCGATGCCGAAGAGCTTGGCTTCGACGCACGATTTCATGTCGGGCAGGGGGTCGGCCAAAATCTCGTCCAACGAAGCGGCCAAAATCTCGCGATAGCGTTTGCGCTCCACGGTGATGTCCTTCAGGCCGTCGTGTACCCAAATGTTCATGATGCAGGGGTCGCCTTGAGCCTTGCCCATCGCGTCGGCGATGCGACGGCAGCGTTTGGTGTGCTCAATCCAAAAGTTGCGGATTTCGGGGTCGGGATGGGCCAAACTCAAATCTCCGCTCTTGGGGTGACCGAACGAGGTGCTGTTGAAATCAAGGTTCATCTTGACCGACTTGGCCCAGTCGATCCAGCTTTGGAAATGTTCGACGCCCACTTGGTCGCGGTCGACGAACTTTCCGCCGAAATCGCCATAGATTTCGTGCAGGTTGACACGCTGCGTGCCCGCCAAAAGCGACTTCACGAATTCGAGGTCCTTGCGCACCTCGTCGATGGTGCGGGCGCGACCCGGGTAGTTGCCCGTGGTTTGGATGCCACCCGAGAGGCCGGCGTTGCTCTCGAAGCCGAGCACGTCGTCGGTCTGCCAGCAGTGCAGCGAGATGGGGGTCTTTTCCAAGGTCTCAATGGCCTTGTCGGTGTCGATGCCGAGGGCGGCGTAGCGCTCGCGGGCCAGTTCGTAGGATTTTTGGAGGTTTTGTGTGTTCATATTTTGCTGTTTTTAGAGCAGGGACTCACGTCGCCTGATGATATAGCTGTTGCTTTGTTAATAGCAGGGACTCACGTCGCCTGCTTATTGATGTGTCGCCCCTACGGGGCTGGGGTGTATGTTTTTGTTTCAATATTATGTGTTATGATCTTGCGCATCGCCCATCTGTCGCTGACCAATCCTGCGGCTTTGGCCTGCACCATCAGGTTGCCGATGGCGGTGGCTTCGGTGGGACCGGCCACCACGGGCATCCCGATGGCATCGGCGGTCCATTGGTTCAAGAGGGCGTTGGCCGAGCCGCCGCCGATGATGTGCAGCTTCTCGATCTTGAACGGCGCCATCTCTTGCAGCATGTCAAGCACTTCCTTGTAACGCTCGGCGAGGCTGTGGTAGATGCAGCTGAGCAGTTCTGCATCGTTGGCTGGAGCGGCAAAACCATTGTCGGTCACAGCGTTCTTGATTTCCGTTTCCATGTCGGTGGGGTTGGCAAAGCGCGGGTCGTCGGGATTGATACGGCCTGCGTAGGCTTTTGCTGACGCGGCCATCTCGGTCATTTGGGTGTAAGTATAATCCTTGCCCTGCGCCATCCATTTCTTGCGGCATTGCTCCACGAGCCACATCCCCGTGATGTTTTTCAGGAAGCGTGTGGTGCCTTCAATGCCGCCTTCGTTGGTGAAGTTGAGCTGGGCGGATTTCCCATTGATAATCGGCTCCCCAACCTCGGTGCCCATCAGGCTCCAGGTGCCGCTGCTGAGATAGGCAAAGTGCTCGTTTTCAGCGGGAACGGCAACGATGGCCGAAGCCGTGTCGTGACCTGCCACGGCCACCACGGGAACCTCGCCCAAACCAGTGTCTTTTGCAATGTTGTAGCGCAATCTGCCCACGGTTTCGCCAGCTTGCACTCGGTCGGGCAGTTGGTCTTGCCGTAAGCCCACCGCCGCCATCAGCGACGGTTCAAACTGCTGCGTTTTCGGGTTCACCAATCCCGAGGTGGAGGCGATGGTGCTTTCGCACACCTTGCCGCGCGTCAGCATATACGACAGCAGGTCGGGCATGAAGAGGATGCGCTTGGCGTGTTGGTAGGCCACGCTGCCTTCTTCGGCTTGCGCAAACAGCTGGAACACCGTGTTGAAGTTCATGATTTGGATGCCCGTCAAGGCATAAAGCTCATCGTGCGGGACGATTTTGTAGAACTTCTCCGGAATGCCTTCGGTGTAAGGGTCGCGGTAGGCGCGGGGTAGGCCGAGCAAAGTGCCGTCGTGCCCGATGCAGCCGAAATCGACGCCCCAAGTGTCGATGCCGATGGAATCCAATGGGATATGCCGTTTGCCCAAATCGGTCAGGCATTTCAGGAAATGTTCGTAGATGCTGTAGACATTCCAATAATATTTCCCGCCGATTTCGAGGGTTTGGTTCGGGAAACGATAGACTTCTTCCATCGTGAAGCCGCCGTCCTTGAAGGTGCCGAGGATGGCCCTTCCGCTGGTGGCGCCACAGTCGAAGGCGAGGAAACGATGGGTATTTAAAGATTTAAGATTCAAAGATTTAAAATTTAAGATTCAAGATTCACAAGATTCAGAAGACCATTACGGCGCCGCCGCCTTTGGCGAGGTGCACTTTCACTTTGTTGCCCATCACTTGTACTTGTTCGGCCACATAGTCGCGGGCGGCGCGGTTGGCGTTGGGGCCGTCGCGGAAGATGCGTCCCGACTTGGCGCCAAAGTTAGGTAATACCGAGAGGTCAAGATAGAGGTCGCGCTCCTCCCAGTTGGTGATGGCGCCCACATACCAGTGGAAGTCCTTGCGGCGGGCGATAACCAAGTATTCGCCCACTTTTCCGTCGAGGACAACCGTCTCGTCCCAAACGGTAGGCACATTAGCGATGAACTGGGTGCATTCGTCTTCGTTCAGGTAGTTGCTCGGGCTGTCGCAAAGCATATTGAATGGCGATTCAAATATCACGTATTCAGCCAATTGACGGCAGCGTGTGCCTTGACTCATGGCTTCGGTGTAGACTGCGGCAAAGTTGTTTTTTTGTGCATTACGCATCGCGCCTTGGGTGTAGTCCATCGGACCGGCCACCATGCGGATGAAGGGGATGGTGACTTCGTTCAGTACAAAGTCGCTGTTGTTGTCCCACTTGGCTTGTTCGAGGCCGTAAACGCCTTCGTGGTTGAGCACGTTGGGATAGGTGCGGTGCAAGCCCGTAGGCTTGTAGGCACCGTGGAAATCAACGAAGAGTTGGTATTTGGCTGCTGTTGCGGCCATGCGATAGTAGAAGTCGACAATCATCTGGTCGTCACCGTCCATGAAGTCGACCTTGAAGCCTTTCACGCCCATGTCGGAATAGTATTGGCACACGTTGTCCATGTCCTTGTCGATGGCGGCATAGCCCACCCAAAGCACGATGCCCACGTTGCGTTCGGCACCATAGTCGACGAGTTCCTGGATGTCGATTTCGGGCACCACCTGGAAGAGGTCAGCCTGCTTGTTGACGGCCCAGCCTTCGTCCAAAATGACGTATTCGATGCCGTATTGCGAGGCGAAGTCGATGTAATATTTATAGGTGTCGTTGTTGATGCCCGCCTTGAAGTCGACGCCATAGATGTTCCATGCGTTCCACCAGTCCCAAGCCACCTTGCCGGGTTGGATCCACGAATCGTCCTCGATGCGCGAAGGCGAGGCCAAAAGATAAACCAAGTCGCTGTCGGCCAGCTCTTTGTCATTTTCGGAAATGACGATGCAACGCCATGGGAAGGCGCGTTTGCCATCGACCTTGGCGATGTAGTTTTCACGCTCTTTCACAAGCCATTGCAGGTTGTTGTGGCCGCCTTGCTCGCGGGTCTTGGGGTAGCCTGCGTGCATTGCGGAAAGGCTGTTTTCGCCGTTGGGGTTGTAGAGATACAAACCTGGGAAGTCCTCCAAATCGGCCTCGGTGATGACGGCTTTCTTGCCATCGTTGAGCTCGACCAACAAAGGCAGGAAGGCCAGTTTTTCAGGGTCCATCTGGCTCAGCTTGGTATGGGTGTAGGTGTTCTCAAACGAGTTGTAGAACTGCTGGCTGATGAGGTCGCCTTCTTGTCCGGCACGACGCAAGACGTATGGGATAACGCCTTGATAATCTGCATCGAAGTTGAAATCTGCGGTCTCGCTTTCGATGATGATGGGTTTACGGAATTCGGTCTCGAAACGGTAGGCTACGCCTTCGTCGTAGGCACGGAAGATGACTTTGTAATTACCTTTTAATGTAAGCGTCAACTCATTGTAAGTCTCTGGGATTTCGGCGCGTTTGTAGAGTTGGGTTTTCACCGACTGGTTGACCGAGCGCGTTTTGGCATTTCTCACAACGGGTTTTTGTCCCAACTGCGTACCATCAGTAAGTGTCATTCCAATGGCTGAAGGGGCTAAGACACAAGTTTTTCCATGGGTTACGGCATAAGTCAATTGTTCGCCTGCCTCAACGGTGATGGAGATTTTCCCATCGGGCGATTGCAATGTGTATTGCTTTTGTGCGAAGGCGCTCACGCAAAGCATAAGGAGCGCAGAGAAAAGGAGTTTTTTCATGCTGGTAAAGATTTATGCACGCAAAATTAGTAAAAAGATGAATTGTTTCCGAAAAAGATCATCAAAAATCAATTCCTCCAAAAACTGCGCGAGAAGAGCGTGATAAGCGAGAAAAGCTCGACCCTGCCCAGCAGCATCAATAGCATGAGCACCCACTTGGTGCCGAGCGGGAACAAGACATAGGAACCTCCGGGACCAACGTTTCCGATGCCGGTGCCGACGTTGCTCAAGGTGGCCACCGATGCGCCGATGGCCGTGTTGAAGTCGATGCCCGTGGCGAGCAAGATGATGGCACCAACGATGAACACCAGAAAATAGATGACAATGAAGGTGATGTTTTTGTACACCCCACTGGTCGAGATGGATTTCCCGTTGATTTTCACGGGCAGCACGGCGTTGGGGTGGATGATGCGCTTCAGCTCAAGGAAGGAGTTGTTGAGGAAAATCAGGTGGCGGAAAATCTTGATGCCGCCTGAGGTGGAGCCTGAGCAGGCGCCGATGAACATCAGCAGGAAGAGGATGATGCCCAAGAAAGCAGGCCATTGCGTGTAGTCGCTCACGAAGAATCCCGTGGTGGTGAAGGTGGAAATGACGCTGAAGAACGACTGACGGAAAGCACTGCCGAAACTCAGGTGACAGGTAAAGAGCAGCACCAGCCCGATGCCTACGCCTAAGAACAGGGTGTAGAATAGGAAGGAACGGAATTCCTGGTTTTTCAGTATGGCAAACGAGCGCCAGCTCAGCGAAAGCAGAAGCAGCGAGAAGTTGCATCCCGACAGCACCATGAAGATCGTGACCACCACCTGCGAATAATTGGAATAGGCTCCGATGCTTGCCGTTCGGGTCGAGAAGCCGCCCGAGCTGATGGTGGTCAGCGAGTGGCACAGGGCATCGAAGAGGTTCATGTCGCCAAGATAGAGCAAAAAGGTCTCCAAAAGGGTGAAAAACAGATACAACCCCCAGATGCGTTTCACGGTGTGCATGACGCGGGGGTGCAGTTTGTCATAGTTGATGCCATTGATTTCGGCCACGAAGAGTTGCATGCCGCTCATGCTCAAGAAAGGCAGGATGGCGATGGTGAACACGATGATGGCCAGACCTCCAATCCATTGCGTCATGCTGCGCCAAAGCAGGATGTCCTTGGGCACCGACTCGATGTCGGTGAGGATGGTGGCACCAGTGGTGGTGAAGCCCGACAAAGCCTCGAAGAAGCCATCGGTGAAGTTGGGCACGCTCTTGCTGAGCAGGTAGGGCATGGCACCGAAAAAGGAGATGATCAACCATGAGATGCAAACGATGTATACACCATCGCGCTGACTGGTTTTGTCGTTGCGATGCTTGCGGGTAGCGATGAGCAAAATGAAACCTGTTAGCAAGGTGATGAGGGCCGAGAAGGGCATGCTGAAGGCATACAACCCGCGATAGAGATAAGTGGCGGGAAGCGTCGTCAGCATGAAGAGGCCTTCGATGAGCAGCAAAAAGCCTTCAACCCTGAGGACCAACGGATGGTTTATTTTAGTTTTCCATTTCATTGATTGTTTTTTGTCACAAAACCTGCAAAACCATCAAAACTTTTTTAAAGCAAAGGAAAGCAGCCAACCGGCTTGCTTTCCGGCGGCAACGCGGTTGCGTGCCGCCACACGCTTTTCTTTAGGTTTCATCATTGTTTTGCAAGTTTTGTTCTACCTTTATCTTAATGGAATAATCGTTCAACTGCCGGGATACCGTTGGGCAAGGCCAGCACCACCACCTGGTCGTCGGGCTCAATCTGGAAGTCGTCCGTGGCGATGAAACTTTCGCCGTCGCGGGTGACACCACAGATGACGGCATCGATGGGCATGGGCAACTGCCCTATGGTCCTGCGCGTAACGGCCGAGCCTGCCCTCACTTGGAATTCCACGATGTCGGCATCGATGCCGCTGAGGCTCTTCAGGGTGCTCACTTTGGCACCGAGGGTGTATTTCACCATATAGCTCGCGGCAATCAGTTTCTTGTTGATGATGGAGTCGATGCCGATGTTTTGCGAAATGTCGATGTAGTCGATGTTTTCTACAAGGGCGATGGTTTTCTTCACGCCGAACGACTTGGCCTGAAGACAGGTCAAGATGTTGGTCTCGGTGTTGTCGCTGACGGCGATGAAGGCATCCATGTCTTTAATGCCTTCGTCTTCAAGCAGGTCGAGGTTGCGGGCATCGGCGTTGACCACCAAGGCTTCTTCCAAGTAGTTGGTCAGGTCCATGCAACGTTCCTTGTCGATTTCCAAAATCTTGATGTTCAAGTCTTTTTCGAGGCGTTTGGCCGTGATGCGCCCCACGCGGCCTCCGCCTACAATCATCACATTGTGGACGTTGATTTGCTTTTTGCCGCTCAGTTTGATGATATCCTTGATGGCGTGGGGTTTGGTGACTACATACACCATATCGGCTACCTGGAAGATTTCGTCGCCTTGCGGGACGAAGGTGTTCTGCCGGCGGTGGATGGCGGCCACGCGGAACTCAATGTGCTCGTATTGGTTGATGACTTCATCGACTGTCTTGCCCAGGATTTCGGCTTCGGGTTCGAGCTTTACCATGAAGAGTTGCAGATTGCCACCGGCAAAGTCGTAGGTCTCCGAAGAAGCGTTTTTCTTCAGCAGTGAGATAATCTCTTGTGCGGCAATGTCTTCTGGCGAGAGCAAGCCGTCGATGCCAAGGTCTTGGTACATGCGCCACACCTCGGGACTCAAGTTTTCCATCGTGTTGACGCGGGCGATGACTTTCTTGGCTCCCAGTTTCTTGGCGATGATGCCCGTCAGCAGGTTGATGTGCTCGTCGTGGAGCACGGCAATCAAAAGGTCGGCTTTCTTCACGTTGGCGCGTTGCAGCACGGCAGTCGAAGTGGAGTCGCCCGTGATGGTCATCAGGTCGCTGTGCGATTCCATCATTTTCAGCAATTCCTCGTGTGGGTCCACGATGGTGATGTTGTGGTTGCTGCGCACCAAGGCTTCCGCCAAGTGCATGCCCACTTCTCCGTCTCCAGCTATGATGATGTTCATTTCAATTCGGTTTACAAAAGTGCAAATGTATGGATTTTTCCGAAACCATCACCAAATATCCGACCAAGTGACCGAAATCACATGGTTGACTGACTTTTCGCCTTCCTTGAAGACATTGGCCATGCCGAAGGTGTAGCGCACCTCGACGAACCAATAGCTTAGGGCAGCGGTAAGGCCATAGTCGATGCGATTGAAGGTGTCAGATTCCCAAGGGGTGATGTATTGTTGCTTGCGTTTGCCACGAACTTCCTTCAGGTCGTTGCCACCGATGCAAAAACCGATTTGCGGCCCGATGCGGAAGCGTGGGATGCGCGATTCGTCTTCGTCGTCCTCGTTCCAACGGCGTAGGTAGACGTTCAAGAGCAGCGGCACGTTGATGTAGTGCGATTTCTTCATGTAGCGGATGCTGTTGCCCGCATCGTCAAGTCCTCTCTTTGCGCTCATGCCTTGTCGCGAGTAGAGGATGTCGATTTCGCCCCCCAGAATGAAATGCTCGGGGATAAGAGCGATGCGCACGCCGCCAGTGAAGTCGGCACGGAAGGTGGTGCTGTCGTTGCCACTGATCTTCATTGTCGACAAGGCAGGTCCCACGAGGAGACCGCCTCCGATGCGCTGGGCAAATGACATTCTGGCAACCAGCAGAAAAACAGACAGCATGAGTGTCTTTATGAAGCGTCTGGATTTGCTTTCCATAGACTTATTGTTATTCTGCGGGCAAAAATAGGCTTTTTTTGTTGATTTTTGCTATTTTTGCGCTTTGAAATCATTTGTGATGGAAAACCTTACCCCAAAATTCGACACTTGTTTCTTTGAGCGTTATGCGATGGCTTCGCTTGCAACCCTGTTGGGCGAGCATTATGCGCATTTGGTCAACCGCGACCGCCCCGACTTGCAAGACGAACAAGATGGCATAGGCATCGAGGTGACGCGTGCCATTCCCGAAAACAAGCACGTAGCCAATGCCTTGGTGAACGAGATGGCCGGAAAAGAGGTGGTGGAAGTGAACCGCGACGTCTTGCGCCAAATCAACCAAAGCGGCTATGCCTATGGCTTGGGTGACGGCACGATCATCGGTCGCAACGAGTACGAATATTGGTCGTTGGCCTTGCCGCTGAAGCGTATCCTCGAAGTCAAGATGGACAAGGTGAACAACGGTTTCTATGGTGATTTCCGCGAGTTCGACCTCTTCGTCTTCACCAAGGAGGACTTGGACCTCGACCAAATCAAACAGACCATCGCTTTCATGCAGGAGAAACAGGCTTTTCAGAACCGCCAATATTCAAGGCTGTTTGTTTCGCAAATACAAGCGTTGTTCAACTGCGACCTTGAAACGGGACACTACCGAAAAATCAAGGTCAGTCAGACGCAGAGGAAACAGTTTTATGAGCGTGCGATAGGGAAGGAGCTGGTTTAACGAATCGCCTTGGCCACAAAGGTCTTGTCGGCAGCTTGAATCACCAAAATATAGGTTCCCGATGGCATCGAGGAGAACAACCCGCCGATGGCAATATGATTGGTGCCTTTCAAAAACTGACCCAGATTTTTGTAAGCTAGCATTTTACCGTCAATAGAGTAGACTTTTGCACTCAAATTGCAAGCCTCGTCCAAGTCGATTTGGCATAGCTTTGGGCGGTGATCGGGTTACCCGCGATAAGGATGTGGCTTTGCTTTTCCGTGTTTTCTTGAACGCCGGTGGGGTCAACCTCGATGGCTCCTATGTCGACAATCCCATCATAAACGCGCGGCTGTCCATACAAATCCAAGCCTTCGAGGATTTCGGTCGGTGTGTCGGCAGCGCCCGTGTTGAAGCAGGGACTGTTGAGCCAAATCGTGTATTCGTCGGGAGCAATGCCATTGAAAAGCGGGTCCTCGTCAATACAGTTCTCGTAAACGGTGATGATTTCGTGGTTCGAAATGTTGTCAAGGCCGTACTGCACTAAGCAGTTGTGAAATTCCGGTGCATGTTCATCGTAGGTCCACGACCACATCTGTACGGGTTTTTCAAGTTGAGCATAATTGGTGTTACCGTAGACGATGCAGTTCCACAAAACGGGCGAGCTGTGCTGATAAAAGAAAATGCCGCCACAGTTGACCCCGATGGAATGGTTGTCGGCCACGGTGAGATTGGCCACCAAGGGTGACGAGTCGCTGATGGCCAGTCCGCCCCCAAAATGCTCTGAGGTGTTGAGGGCAAAGAGCGAGTTGGTAATGCTGCACGGGTTGTCGTAGCAGCGAATCATATACAGGCCTGCGCCATTGACGCCGTGGTTGTGTTCAAAGACACAGCGGTCGATTATTGCCGAGCAGCTGTCGATGCTCATGGCACCACCGATGGCGGAGCGACCATCGTTGTATCGGAAGTCGGTGTCGGTGAGTTCCACCTCGCAGTTGATGAAACGCAAACCACCGCCATACATAAAATAAACTGTGTCGATCATGGTGTAAGTCAAGTTGTTGTTCACGGCGCAGTCGTGCATCTTCACGGTCGAATGCTCGGCATTGAGTGCCCCGCCATGTTCGCGCGAGAAATTGCAAAAGAGGGTGCTATGGCCGATTTCGATGTCTTTGCAATCATAGATACGCAAGGCACCACCGTCTTGGTCGTTGTCCAAAGCGGCTTTGCCGTATTGGAAACGGCAGTAGGCGAACTTGGAGCCAGCCGCACCGCTGAGGCGGATCCCATTCCATCCGCCGCGTCCCATATTGAACAAATGGAACCCTGTGGTGTCGGCCACGGTGAAGCGTATCGAATCGGCTTCGGTGCCGATGGCTTCAATCGAGGCGTCCTCTTCGACATGGATGCTAAAGAAGTCGTTGAAGAGTACCGTTGTGCCAGGGTTGATGACCAGCACGTCGTTGACGGTGACATTGCCGGTTACCAAAACGGTGTCGGCGTCCCAAACACCTGATTGTATGCCTGATACTTCAATGGTCTGGGCTTTGGATAAAAGGTTGGTCAACAAAAGAACCGTAAGAAGAATTCTAGATTTCATGGGTGAAAAGTTTAAAGATGATGCAAAAATAGGCATTATCATTGATACTTCGACAAAACTGATATGAGATATTTTAGTCATATTGGCGAAAATCACTATCTTTGCGGCCAATTTAAAAATAGTAGCTATGCGTATCCCAGTCCTCGGCGTCTTGGTCAAGGCCGCCGCTGAAATCAAGAATATCCCTGTCGAGATTCGTCAGAACCACACCGATCCGATTAGGGCACAAAAGCGTGAGTTGCGAAAGTTATTGACTCGCGCTCAGTTTACGGAGTTTGGAAAGTACTACCATTTTGATGAGATTTTGCTCTCACGCAACATTATGGAGGAGTTCCGCAAGCGTGTGCCTGTGTTCGACTACAACAAGATGCACGACCAATGGTGGTATCTCAACCTGCAAGGCAAACGCAACATAGCGTGGCCGGGTAAAATCAAGTATTTTGCCCTCAGTTCGGGCACCTCGGAGGCCGCCAGCAAATATATCCCTATCACCAAGGGCTTGAACAATAAAATCACGCGAGCCGGCATTCGCCAGCTGGTATCGGCCACGCGCTACGACTTCCCCGTAGATTTCTATAACCGTGGTATCCTGATGATTGGTGGGAGCACGGACTTGCAATACAACAAGGAGTTTGGCTACTATGCCGGCGACCTTTCGGGCATCTCGGCGGGTAAGATTCCGTCGTGGTTCGAGGCGTTCTACAAGCCAGGCCAAAAGATCTCGAAGGTGAAAGACTGGGCCGAGAAGATGGATCTGATGGTGAAGGAAGCGCCCAAGTGGGACATTGGTGTCATCGTGGGCGTACCGGCTTGGGTGCAGATTCTGCTTGAGCGCATCATCAAGGAATATAACCTCAAGACCATTCACGACCTCTGGCCTAACCTGATGGTCTACGTCCATAGTGGCGTGGCGTTTGCCCCTTATGAGAAGAGCTTCGAGCGCATCTTTGGCAAGGAGGTGATTTATGTCGAGAGCTATTTGGCCTCTGAGGGTTACATCGCCTACCAGGTCGACTTGAAACGCCGCGTGATGCAGCTTTTGATCGACAATGGCATCTATTTCGAATTTGTGCCCTTCAATGAAGAGAACTTTGACGAGGAAGGCAATATTGTGGAGCATCCAAAGACCCTGTTGCTTTCCGAAGTGGAGGAAAACACCGACTATGCCATCCTTCTTTCCACTTGTGCAGGTACGTGGCGTTACCTCATCGGCGATACCATCAAGTTCCTTAACACCAAGAATTGCGAAATCGCCATCACGGGACGCACGAAGCAGTTCCTGAGCATCACGGGCGAACACCTCTCGCAGGACAACATGACCCGTGCCGTCGATATGATGGCTGCGGAATTGGGGGTCGAAATCACCGAATTCACCGTGGCTGGCATTCGACACGAAACGATGTATGCCCATCATTGGTACCTTGGCTGCGACAAGCCTATCGATAAGGAGTTGGCTATCAAGAAAATCGATGAAAACCTTTGCAAGCTCAACGATGACTATGCAGTGGAGCGTACCCAAGCCATCAAGGAGTTGTTC
>Ga0247608_10006328_pt1 | contig 12491 bp, 6 predicted proteins | sample 176DNAGHGlowgp2_FD_193490 | JGI IMG/M metagenome (GOLD analysis project Ga0247608, IMG submission 193490) | Sheep rumen microbial communities from Palmerston North, Manawatu-Wanganui, New Zealand - 1766 DNA GHGlow gp2 | ecosystem: Host-associated > Mammals > Digestive system > Stomach > Rumen ... | reverse complement strand
CGGTCTGATGGGCGCCTTTGTGTTCGCCTTCTTTGGCAGCCAGCTGGGCCTGCCGGGCATGGACAACAACATCTACCTGCAGACGGGTGTCATCATGCTGATCGGTCTGCTGGCCAAGACGGCCATCCTGATTACCGAGTTCGCCACCGAGCGCCGCGCCCAGGGCTTGAGCATCCGCGATGCCGCCTTCGAGGCCTGTAAGGAGCGTCTGCGTCCTATTTTGATGACCGTAGCCACGATGATTATCGGTATGATCCCCCTCGTAATCACGGGTGGTGCCGGTGCCAATGGTAACCGTGCTCTCGCCCTCGGTGTCATCGGAGGTATGAGCATCGGTACTGTTGCCCTGCTCTTCGTCGTGCCTGCCTTCTTCATTGTGTTCCAGAAGTTGCATGAGAAGTTCCAGGGTGCTCCGAAAATGAATAGTGTTGAAGTAAATACAGAGGAATAAATCATGAAAAGAATAAGTAATATCTTCGCTGCTGCAGCCGTGAGCCTTCTGCTCACGGGCTGCGGCATATACAACAAGTATGAGCAGAAGACTCCGACGCCCGCCGATGCCTTCGGCACCAGTCAGGACATTGAGCATGCCACTGGTGAGACATCCATCGCCCAGATGTCGTGGCGCGAATTCTTCACCGACCCGCAGCTCCAGCAGCTCATCGAGCAGGTACTGGCCAATAACACCGACCTGAACTCTGCACGCATCGCCGTAGAGAAGAGCGAGGCTGCGTTGAAGGCTGCCAAGATGGCCTATCTGCCGTCACTTTTCTTCTCACCGCAGGGTACAATAGCCAGTTTCGACAATAGTAAAGCCTCGAAAACCTACAGCTTGCCGCTGCAGTTGTCAATGGACATCGATGTGTTCGGATCCATTACCAACAAGAAGCGTGCCGCAAAGGCCGTGCTTCTCCAAGCCCAGATGCAGCAAGAGGCCGTACGGGCAAACCTTATCTCGACCACGGCACAGCAATACTTCTTGCTACAGGTGCTCGACCGGCAGCTAGAAATACTCATGATGACCGACAGCCTGTGGAATGCCTCACTCGAAACAGAGCAGGCACTCTGGGAGAACGGCAAAGCCTATAGCACCGCCGTCAACCAGATGGAGGCTTCCTACCTGAGCGTGAAGACGCAAATTGTCGATACCCGTCGCTACATCCGCGCTGTTGAGAACAACATCTGTCAACTGCTGGCCTCCACCCCACAGCACATCAACCGTCAGAAGTGGGGCAGCTCAACCCTGCATCATGCCGAGGCCAAGGGAGATGCCACAGAAAGTATGTTTGACACCAAGTACCTGCATCTTGGCGTGCCAGCCATGATGCTTGAGAACCGTCCTGACATCCGCATGGCCAACCATGCTATGGAGGAAGCTTTCTACAACACACAGGCTGCCCGTTCAGCCTTCTACCCAGGCATCACACTCAGCGGTTCTGCCGGATGGACGAACGATGCCGGCGGTGTCATTGTCAACCCGGGTAAATTGCTGCTCAATGCTATCGGTTCGCTTACCCAGCCTATCTTCGCCCGTGGCAAGCTTATTGCCAACAAGAAAATTGCGAAGCTCACCGAGGAAGACCTGCAGAAGAAGTATGTGCAAACGGTAATCAATGCCGGCAACCAGGTGAACGAAGCGATGGCCGACTGCATGGCAGCCCGCGAGAAGCACCAGTATTATAGCCGTCAGGTGGAGGTGCTGCACGAGGCCTATAACGGTACGCATGAATTGATGGACAACGGCAAGGCCAACTATCTGGAAGTGCTGAAGGCCCAGGAGTCGCTGCTTGATGCGCAGCTCAGCGAGGCTATGAACATGTACGATGCTGCCGAAGCTGTCATCGCCCTCTACATCGCCCTCGGCGGTGGAGCGCAATAATAATATTCCTATCCGCTTTTAACCATCGAGGTACGTTGGCCGACATACATGACGACCACGTACCTCGATTATTATAAACTAGAAACTAAAACACAGAGGAAAATGAAGAAACTCCTGACAGCCATTATGCTGGGCATCTATGCCGTAACATCCACAGCCCAGGACCTGCCTTATCAGCACACAGAGCTAACGGCAGCACAGCGCGCAGACGACCTGCTCTCCCGTCTGACACTCGAAGAGAAAATCAGCCTGATGATGGACACCTCACCAGCCATCCCGAGGCTTGGCATTCCACAGTTCCAATGGTGGAACGAAGCCCTTCACGGCATCGGCCGCAACGGCTTTGCCACCGTGTTCCCCATCACGATGGGCATGGCTGCCTCATGGGACGATGCATTACTGCACAAAGTCTTCACTGCCGTGAGCGATGAAGCCCGCGTAAAGGCCAAACAAGCTAAACGGTCTGGAGACATCAAGCGTTACCAAAGCCTGTCGTTCTGGACGCCGAATATCAATATCTTCCGTGACCCACGATGGGGACGAGGACAAGAGACCTACGGTGAGGACCCGTATCTGACAGCCAAGATGGGACTGGCAGTGGTGCGTGGTCTGCAAGGCGTCGGCTATCATGGTGAAGACCTAGGCATCAGCAAGTACCGCAAGCTACTTGCTTGTGCAAAACACTTCGCCGTACATAGCGGACCTGAGTGGAACCGTCATGAGTTCAATATCGAGGACCTACCAGAACGAGACCTTTGGGAAACCTATCTGCCAGCCTTCAAGGCACTGGTGCAAGAAGGCAAGGTAGCAGAAGTGATGTGCGCCTATCAGCGCATCGACGGTCAGGCCTGCTGTGCACAGACACGCTACGAGCAACAGATTCTCCGCAACGAGTGGGGCTTTGACGGTCTGATTACCAGCGATTGCGGTGCCATCCGCGATTTCCTGCCGAAATGGCACAATGTAGCCAAGGATGGTGCAGAGGCCTCTGCCAAAGCCGTGTTGGCAGGTACTGACGTAGAGTGTGGATCGGAATACAAAAACCTGCCAAAAGCCGTTAAACGTGGTGACATCAAGGAGGCCGATCTTGACAAGAGCCTGCGCCGCCTGCTTATTGCCCGCTTCGAATTGGGCGACTTCGACAGTGACGATCAAAATCCATGGACGAAGATACCAGAGAGCGTTGTTGCCTGTGATGCCCATAAGCAACTGGCACTCGACATGGCCCGCAAGAGCATTGTGCTATTACAGAATAAGAATGGAATACTGCCTCTTCAAAAAGATGCAAAGGTTGTGGTGCTCGGGGCAAATGCCATCGACTCTGTTATGATGTGGGGAAACTATAGCGGTTACCCTACCCGTACCATCACCGCCTTCCAAGGCATTCAACAAATTGCTCCCCAGGCACGCTTCATAAGTGGATGCGGTCTGACCCGTAATGAGGTCTTCGAGAGCCGGTTCTCCAATCTGAAGACACCGCTCGGCAGCAAAGGGATGCAAGCCACCTATTATAATAATACAGAGATGCAAGGTACACCTGCTGCAACGGTAGATATCACCTCCCCCATCCTACTGAGCAATGGTGGCAATACCGTCTTTGCCCCTGGCGTAAGTCTGGAGAACTTCTCAGCACGTCTTGACGGTACATTCATTCCCACCAAAGACGAGACCGTCATCTTCAATATTGCAGGCGACGACAAGGTACGCCTGATTGTCAATGGAGATACCCTTGTAAATATATGGAAGGTACGCCAGCGCATACAGCATGGCCAAAAGGAGATCGCAGTAAAGGCCGGACAGCACTACCGCATCCAGATAGACTACGTGCAGGAGGCCGGTTTTGCCCTGCTCGGTTTCGACATCCAGCACAAGGTTGCTCCCACCGGCGAAGAGCTACTTGCACAGATAGGAGATGCAGAGACCGTCATCTTCGTAGGCGGTATCTCACCCAAGCTGGAAGGCGAGGAGATGCGCATCGATGAAGAAGGATTCAAAGGCGGCGACCGTACCAGCATCGAGTTGCCGAGAGCACAAAGGGAGACACTTGCCATGTTGCATAAAGCGGGTAAGAAAGTAATTTTCGTAAACTGTTCAGGTTCGGCTATCGCACTGACCCCAGAACTTGAGACCTGCGACGCCATCATCCAGGCATGGTACGGCGGTGAACGTGGCGGACAAGCACTGGCCGAAGTCATCTATGGCGACTATAATCCCAGCGGCAAGCTGCCCGTCACTTTCTACAGAAGTACCGAAGAACTGCCCGACTTCCTCGATTACACGATGAAGAACCGTACCTATCGCTATTACACAGGTGATGCCCTGTTCCCCTTCGGCTACGGCCTGAGCTACACAAGTTTCGAAATTGGGAAACCCGTCTATAAGAACAACAAGGTACAAATTAGCGTGAAGAATACCGGTACCTGCAAGGGGCTGGAAACCATTCAGGTATATATCCGCAACCTTGCCGACAAGGAGGGACCGCTAAAGTCGCTGCGTGCCTACCAGCAGGTAGAACTCGAACCCGGAAAGGAAAAGACCATAAGCATCGACCTACCCCGTAAGAGTTTCGAAGGCTGGGATGTCAGGACAAACACGATGCGGGTCGTGCCTGGCAGATATGAGATTATGGTCGGCAACAGCAGTGCTGACAAAAACCTGACAAAGATATCCGTCAACATAAGATAGTCTTCCTGCCCGTTTTTCATCGAGTTAACTCAAAAAAGAAATCGAGTTAACTCAAAAAACATTTTGAATTAACTCGCGGAAAAAAAGCAGATATCAAAAAAGAATCGGGGCTTTTAGCTCCGATTCCTTTTTTATTACATCCGACTATTTATTCTGCTACCTTAGCAGTTTTTTTCTTAGCAGCGGTCTTCTTTGCGGCAGGCTTCTTCTCAGCCTTTACAGCCTGTGCACCTTCCAGTTTCTCGAGTTTGGCCTTCAGACGGGTAATCTCCTTATCCTTCATCTCAATCTCGTCGCCCTGATTCTTGATAGTCGTAAGCAGACCTTCCAGTTCATCGTTGTCGATGTCGAGCGGATAAAGGGCATTTACCCTGTTGATGAAATCACCGAGGATATTCATATAGTTGGTGAATGCGTCAAACGGTCCACTATAGATACCGCGATCCAGACCCACGTTGGAAGGCTTGGTGGTCATGAAGCGGAAGTTGTTTGATGCCTGCAGATAATCCCAGTCCTGATTGATGCGCGGGTCATTGGCGATACGCAGACGATCAGCTACGCTATACAACTTATTGAAGGCCTCGTGCTGCATGGCATTACCCAGCCAACAGCTGACGTCACGCTCCTCATCGACCCACGACAGTGTATCGGGCACATCGAGCTGGCCAACACTCTTGCAAGCCTTACAAATCTCGGTCGGTGTCATGAAGTTGATGCCCTTTTCCTTGGCACATGCAGGCAGCGCCTTGATGAAGTCAAGAATATTGCTTGACAATGGCTGAGCTATACCCAGAGCCGAAAGCTCCATGAAGATGTTTATGATCTGCTCCTCCTCTGGGAAACGTGCGATACGGTCGATATAGGCATCGGCAAAGAGAGGATATCCATCCCATTCTGAATTATTGAAACGCAATGAGATATCATCAGAAAGCTCGACATCACGGAGCAACAGCTTCAGATTCGGGGCGATGTTACAGTTATAGACATAGTGCGGTGACTTCCAACCGAGTACATGCTTGGCACCCTCGGTAAGCATTCCCTTAAAGCCAAGAGCGGCAACCTGCGCACCAATATCGTCACTATAGATAAGTGAAGAGTTGCGAAGCACTGTGGGCTTCTTGCCAAAGAGCTCTTCAATCTTAGCAGCCTGCTTCTTTACGTCGAGCGCGAATGTCTCCTCATTAGCAAGTGAAGACAATCCGTGACTGTAAGGTTCTGCAAGGAACTCCACACAGCCTGTCTCGTTCATCTGCTGCAGTTTCTCTATGACCTGAGGGGCATGCATCTCAAGCTGCTCAATACCCGTACCAGACAAAGAGAAGGCGACTTTGAAATAGTTTCCATTCTCCTTAATCATGTCGTGGAGGGTATTCAGTGCCGGCATATAGCTACGCTCAGCAATATCCGTGATGCTACGCTCGTTCTCATAGTCATCATAGTAGTAATGATCGGTACCGATATCGAAGAAACGGTAGCGCTTCAGATGAATAATCTGATGTATCTCGAAATATAAACAAATTGTTTTCATAATTTCTATAAACTATAAACTTTAAACTATAAACAAAAACTTACTGTTCCCAGCCGAGCGTGCGGCGATAGAGTGTGCGAATCCAAGTACCCACCTTCTCCCAAGTAATCTGATCCACCTCGCGCTTACCTTCTTCCTTAAGATACTGGAAGAGCGAGTCGTTATGGCAGATAGAATAGATGGCATCAGCCAGGGCATGGATGTCCCAATAGTCAACCTTTATACAGTTGTCAAGAATCTCAGCACAGCCCGACTGCTTCGAGATAATCGAAGGCGTACCGCACTGCATGGCCTCCAGCGGTGAAATACCAAATGGCTCCGATACAGAAGGCATCACGTAAACGTCAGAATCCTTGAGGCACTCATAAACCTGCTTACCCCGCATGAATCCTGGGAAGTGGAAACGGTCTGCAATACCGCGCTCAGCAGCAAGATAGATCATTGCGTCCATCATATCACCAGAGCCAGCCATGCAGAAACGGACGTTGCGTGTACGCTGTAGCACCATGTTGGCAGCTTCGACGAAGTACTCAGGTCCCTTCTGCATCGTGATTCGACCGAGGAAGGTGACAACCTTCTCCTTACCCGTATGATCAGGACGTGGTATATCCTGATACTCTTGTGGCAATGGATAAACGGCATTATGCACAGTGAAACACTTGCGCGGATCCTGATGATACTGGTTGATGACCGTCTGACGGGTCAATTCAGACACACACATGATACAGTCAGCCCAGTCCATACCGTTCTTCTCAATCGAATAGACGGTTGGGTTAACCTTACCACGAGAACGGTCGAAATCCGTAGCATGCACATGAATACAGAGCGGCTTGCCGCTGACCTGCTTGGCATGGATGCCTGCAGGGAAGGTCAGCCAGTCATGAGCATGAATGATGTCAAACTCCTCAGTACGGGCCACCTGACCGGCAATGATCGAGTAGTTGTTGATCTCCTCGTGCAGATTGCCTGGGTAGCCTCCGGCAAACTCCATTGCACCGAGGTCGTTCACGTTCATGTAGTTAAAGTCGGCATAGATATGCTCACGTAGTTTGAAATAGTAATCGGGATCCATAATATTGCCGACACGCTGCTTCACATAGTCGTAATCGACGTCACGATATGCGATAGGCACGGCATTCATGGCCACGATGCGACAGGCATGCTGGCTCTCATCTCCAAACGGATGCGGCAGGCAGAGCACTGTCTCAATATCGCCCTGAGCTTTCAGGCCCTCAGAAATTCCATAATTAGCAGTGGCGAGTCCACCAAATACATGAGGAGGATACTCCCATCCAAACATTAATACTTTCATCGTCGTTCCTCCTTATTTTTGATATGAATACTTATCCAACAACTGGAGCGTACGCAGAATCTCTGCCACATTCATGGCAAAAGACATGGCACCGCGACCATGGAACGGCGGGTTGCCGTCGAACAGCTCACTGATGGTACCAATTGCATGATAATCAATCTCATCCTCATAACCCACGAGCTGACGCTCAACAAAGCTCAAACGGCTGCGCTTGTAGAGCTTCAGGCAAGCTTCCATATAGAATCCGCCGAGCCAGGGCCAAGCCGTACCCTGATGGTAGGCATAGTCGCGCTGGGTCTGCGGCCCGACATACATTGGATTGTAGCCACCACTCTTTGGCGACAGTGAGCGCAATCCCTTCGGGGTGAGGAGTTCACGTGTACAGATGTCCACCACACTCTTCATCTGCTGCTGGTTCAGCGGTGAATAGTCAAGCGCAACAGCAAAAATCTGGTTAGGACGTACACTCCAGTCCATCATATTCCCATCTACATAGTCAAGCAGATAGCCATACTCATTGACGAAAGTCTCTACGAACGACTGTTTTGCCAACTCTGCACGTTTCTCCAGAGTCTGAGCGTCCTTAACCTTGCCAAGCTCAGACTTCATTGCAGCACAGAACTTCAAGGCATTATACCAAAGTGCGTTGAACTCTACGATATAGCCAGAACGCGGCACAACTGGACGGCCGTTTGCTGTTGAGTTCATCCATGTGACAGCTCGGTCACGGCCATTGGAGTAGAGCAGTCCATTCTCGTCAAGACGAAGGTTCGGATGTCCACCTTTTATTATATAGTCAATAATATCGCTGACAAGCTTGCCATATCTCTTGTAGCCCTCTTCAGTGCCAGCATCTTTCACATACTGCTGAATAGCCCAAATTGCCCAAAGAGGCACATCGGGCTGTTCAATCTCATAAAGCTTCACTGAGAGCGGTTTCTCTTCCATGAACTCGCGCAATCCCTTCTCTGCAGTCTTCATCACCAACTCGAAGTAGTCACGCTCACCAATGGCCAGTGTAATACCCGGCAAGGCTATAAACGTATCGCGAGCACGGGCCTTAAACCAAGGATAGCCTGCCAGCAAGTAACGGTCATCGTTCTCATCGAGTTTGGCAGACTTTCCGCTACGACGGTCGCGAAGGTGGAACTGGTGGGCCGCCGTCACCAGACAATGATAGAAATTGTCGCGCGGTACGCGGAGCCCGACTTCGTCGTCAAACAGTTTCTTCAGCGAAGAAGACTTAATCAGAGAAGTTGAGCCAGAGAAGATGATACTCTCGCCTTTCTTGATTGGCATCTCAAAATAACCGGGTACGTAGAGGTCCTCATTAGAAGCATATCCACGCTCCTGCTCCTTCGGATATTCAATACCGCGATACCAGTCGGGCTGGAAAACAAACTCGTTCTTCTTCGAGAACTGCATGTATAGGTCGGGATAGCCGGCATACATACATGTTCTGATACCGCCATCGACTACTGTATATTCGCGACTGGCAGTAGCATTCTCATGCGTAAACTGACGCACCGAACGGAAGGCCAGGAATGGACGGAAACGCAGTGTAGTAGCGGAATGCGCATCTACCAATGTATAGCGTATGAGGATACGGTCCTCATAGGCCTGGAAGATAACTTCCTTCTTCAACACTACGCCACCCACGCGATACGTTGTCGTTGGCACGAGGCTGGCATCAAACTCTCTAATGTACTTGTGTCCGTTAGGACTGAACGTGTTGCCCTGATACTTATGCAGACCCAGGTTGAATTCGGCTCCATGCTGAATGACCGTACAATCGAGCGATGAGAGAAGCACATGGTTCTCATCGTCAAGCTCAGGCACGGGAACAACCAGCAAACCATGGTACTTGCGCGTATTGCAGTCCACCAGTGTTGAACTGCTATAGGCACCAGAACGATTGGTTCGGAGTAATTCACGACGGAGACTTTCCTGCAGGTTAGTCATCACGGCTTTTTCAAATCGTAAATAGCTCATAGTTCCTGTCTAAAGGTATTTAATTATTGTAATATAAATCTTTAATCCCCCAAAGGTAAGCATTTTTACGCAGTCAGCAAAAGAAAACTGCTGATTTAACAATAATTTAAATAAAAAAAGGCTCGTCACACGGACTTGCCTTACAATTTATTCTGGAATAAGGAAATTTATAACTTCCTGTTCAACGTTTATCCGATAGGGGCCAACAGGTGTCTTCATCAAGCGGCCATCGATACCAACCATAGCATGCTTGGCATGTTCTACCAGAATTTCCCTAGTGCGGTATGGATGAACGCTACGATGATTGAGGAAGCGCCCTGTCACGAGCAGCCAGACACCTTCAATAAGCTGTACGACTTCTGGGTGATAGACTACCGAGACATCAAGCATACCATTATAAGGGACTGCATTCGGTGTCTGTCCATAGCCAGGTCCGCTACCTATGCACATCGTCATCACTTTACGATCAATAACATCACTATTGATTTTCAACTTCATCTTATACTCCATCCGATGGAAGAGCATTACGAAAAGCGAAGATATAAAAGATAAGGTACGCGAGCCAAAGAGACGTCGCGTCTGACGGCGCAGGTTCATAATATCGGCTGTCATTCCGATATTAATACAGTTCAGGAAATACCGGTGGCATTTCTCTCCACGAGCATTCGTATAGCGTATGCAGCCAAGATCGACCTTACGGACACGATGTTTCTGAAGCCAGCCAACGGTTTGCTCGATGTTATCCTCGTCGATCTCCCAGAAGCGGGCGAAATCATTCATTATACCATTGGGGATTACACCCAGAGCAATACCATCCCTCACTTCCTTTTCTTCCATCATCAGGCAGTTTACGGCATCGTTCAACGCAGAATCTCCCCCCACGATGACTATGGTCTTATAACCGTTGGATATCATCATTTTCATCAGCCGTTCCACACTATCACTGGTCTCGCTCTGCACGAAATCATAATCCACACCGCGCTCATCAAGCACCCGCTGTATCTTTTCCCAGCGTTTACGCTTGTTGGTAATACCTGCCTTCGGACAATATAGAATACCCCATTTACCTGTTTCCATCACTTTCATCTGATACTTTAACATCAATCTGCCTGCAAAAATAATAAAAAAAAGCCATCCGACAAAATCAGATGGCATTTTTCTTGCTTAAACGTCAGTTACTCATTATAAGAAAGACAAAATCGACTTAACTTTCTCATCCATCGATAGAGTTGCCGGAATCCAGTGGATAGTAAATCCACGACGCTCCATCCCGCGGAACCATGTCATCTGCCGTTTGGCAAACTGATGGATAGCAATCTCCAGGTGCTGGAACATCTCTTCATAGGAAATCAGCCCCGTCAGGTATTCTGTAACGAACTTGTATTCCAGGCCGTAGTAAATCAGATCCTCTGCAGGAATGCCTTCAGCCAGCAGCGCCCTCACCTCATCGACCATACCCTCCTTCAGGCGAGTTCTAAGGCGGCGAGTGATTTTCTCACGTCGAAGCTCGCGATCGATATCGATACCGATAATCAGACTGTCAACAGGCGGCAACTCACGACGGGGCATCGGATGCTCAAGGTTATAAGTCTCAATCTCAATGGCACGGATGGCACGCTGACAAGAATCCACATCGGTGGTGTTGTGCATCGTCGATCCGCTCCGTTGTTTCAGTTCTGCGAGCATCACAGTCAGTTCACTGAGCGTCTTGTCTTCCAGCCGGTTGCGAAGTTCCTGATTCTGTGGCACAGGCGACAGATGATAGCCCTTGAGTACAGCTTCAATGTAGAGGCCCGTACCGCCACAAAGGATGGGCATTGCTCCCCTACCTACTATCTGTTGATAGACATCGAAGAAATCCTGCTGGTACTCAAAGAGATTATATTTTGTGCCCGGTTCGCAGATATCTATCAGATGGTATGGCACCTGACAACCGTCAACTGTATAATCAGCCAGATCCTTCCCTGTACCAATGTCCATCCGGCGGTACACCTGACGAGAATCTGCAGAGATAATCTCTCCCCCGATTTCCCTTGCCAAGTGCGCGGCTACAGGTGTTTTGCCAGAGGCCGTCGGTCCTAAAATGGTTATCATCTTCTTCATGATGCAAAGATAAACAAAAAAAGCCGTCCGACAAAATCGGACGGCCAATATTTTACAAATAAGCAGTAATAAGCTTATTTCAGTTCAGCAAGGTACTTAATGGTACGAACCATCTGAGAAGTGTAAGAGTTCTCATTGTCGTACCAAGAAACAACCTGTACCTGATAGGTTTCGTCGTCGATCTTGCTAACCATGGTCTGAGTAGCGTCGAACAGTGAACCGAACTTCATACCGATGATATCGCTAGAAACGATCTGATCCTCTGTGTAACCGAAGCTCTCTGTACCAGCAGCCTTCATGGCAGCGTTGATACCCTCCTTAGTGATGTCCTTACCCTTAACCACAGCAACGAGGATAGTGGTAGAACCCGTAGGAGTCGGAACGCGCTGTGCAGAACCGATCAGCTTACCGTTCAGCTCAGGAATAACCAGACCAATGGCCTTAGCAGCACCAGTAGAGTTAGGAACGATGTTCTGAGCACCTGCACGGCTACGACGGAGGTCACCCTTGCGCTGAGGACCATCAAGAATCATCTGGTCGCCAGTGTAAGCGTGGATTGTTGACATAATACCTGACACGATAGGAGCATAACCATTCAGAGCTGCAGCCATAGGAGCCAAGCAGTTGGTTGTGCAAGAAGCGGCAGAGATAACAGTGTCAGCCGGAGTCAGAGTCTTGTGGTTTACATTGTAAACGATAGTGGGCAGGTCATTGCCGGCAGGAGCTGAAATCACAACCTTCTTAGCACCAGCCTGGATATGAGCAGAAGCCTTCTCCTTAGATGTATAGAAACCTGTGCACTCGAGAACAACGTCAACGTTCAGCTCACCCCAAGGAAGCTCAGCTGCATTGGGCTTTGCATAGATAGTAATTTCCTTACCGTCAACGATGATAGAGTTCTCAGTAGCCTCTACAGTGTGCTTGTTCTCACCGAACTTACCAGCGAAACCACCCTGAGCGGTATCATACTTCAGCAAGTGAGCAAGCATCTT
>Ga0247608_10006317_pt1 | contig 12514 bp, 12 predicted proteins | sample 176DNAGHGlowgp2_FD_193490 | JGI IMG/M metagenome (GOLD analysis project Ga0247608, IMG submission 193490) | Sheep rumen microbial communities from Palmerston North, Manawatu-Wanganui, New Zealand - 1766 DNA GHGlow gp2 | ecosystem: Host-associated > Mammals > Digestive system > Stomach > Rumen ... | reverse complement strand
AGTCCTGTTCAGAAAAGCGGTAAGTTGAGCAAAAACGTATTTGTCTTGGAACATAGCAGTCAATTATATTTGGCTGCAAAGTTACAAAATCAAGTCCGTTTCATTTCAAAAACCTGCCTAATAGACTGAATTTCAATTATTTCAAAGAGCGATTAGTCCACTTTAACGGGACAGTAGTGATGTTTGTCTTTAATTTAAAGAGACAATCTCCAACACTGAAAGGAATAATTCCTAACGATGAAAGGGATAGGGCTTTATATATATAAGGAATAATCCCTTAGAGGTAAAAGCCTTATCGGAACAATGCAAAGAGAATCTCTTTAAGTGAGGGCTGTGATTCCGGCACTTTTATGTACTTCGTTATTTTTTTACCTTCTTAAGATTATGCTTCTCAGTAAGGAGCATGCCGGCGATGATGAGGAGGCTGCCGAGGAGAAACCAGAGGGTGATGTCCTCGGAGAGTAGCCACCAGGCAAAGATGATGGTGGTGATGGGGTTGAAATAGACCCAGTTGGTGGCGGCCACGGCGCCTAACTTGCCGATGACCCAGTTCCAAAGGAGGAAGCACAGCATGGAGGCTATCACACTGAGAAACAGCAGGTTCCACAGAACATCAGGACACATGATAACCTGAAGGGAGGGGAAGCCTGGATAAAACAGATAATATGGTATGATGGTGAGGAGACCGTAGAAAAACACCTTGCGGGTGATGAACAGCGTGCTGTAGCGTTGCAGCACCGCCTTCATCAGCAATGAATAAACGGCCCAGCAGAGACAGGCTCCAAAGGCCAGCAGGTCGCCAAGGGGTGAGAGATGGAGTACAAAATGGCCGTTGAGCACCACTATGACCATGCCTGCACAGGCTATGAGGGAGCCGATGACCTGATGGCGGCCAATGGGCTCTGACTGCCTGTAGGCTATGGCAAAGAGCAGCATGGCGAACAGTGGACAGGTGCATACGATGAGCGACGTGTTGGTAGCAGTTGTATAGAGCATCGAAGCATTCTCTGTGAGGAAATACAGGGAGCCGCCCGTGACGCCCAGTAACAACATGACAAACTCGTCAATCCAGCTGTCGGACAGCAATTTGAACCTGGGGCTCATCACCTTGCAGCATATCGCCATGAGCACGTAGGCGATGATGAAGCGCAGGGTGAATATCTGCGCTGGCGAAAGGCCGTTTTGAAGCAGTATCTTCGTAAACACAAAGGTGCTGCCCCAGATGGCCACCGTGATGAATGCAATGAAGTGGTATCCTATCATCGAAGTGAAAGGTTATCTTACGACCACCTTTCTGCCGTTGACCACGTAGAGCCCCCTAGTGGCGGGCTTGGACTGAAGGCGGCGGCCGTCGAGTGTGTACCAGGCGGCGGCCTTGTCGCCCTTATCTACAGACTGGATGCCAGTGAGGACGATGCTGGTGATGTCGTTAACTAGATGCTTGCCATCGCCGTTCTTCTGTTCCGAGATCTGGAAGTAGCGGTCGGTGGAGATATTATTGACATCGACGGTCTGGGGCGAGCCGGAAGCTGTGCTGAACACGAAGTTGACGAAGTCGGCACTGCCGTTGATGGTGTACTGCTTGCTGTACCAGCTCATGCCGGCAACAGTGGTGGTAGTAGTCACCTTGTCGCCAGGCCAGTTCTTGCTGCTGGGCGCATGGCTGTCGTCCCCACCCCACGTCCAGAAGTTCACGGCGGTCCAGCCTACCTTGTCGGTATTGACATTGATGGTGATGGTGCGACGATCGACGGGCTCGGCGGCGGTATAGGTGCGGGTGACGATGCCGCTGACGGTAGTGCCAACGAGCAGTCCCACAGTGAGGGTGACGTCGCCCTCGATGGTGATCTGCGTGCCGCTGGCCACCTTGGTGCTGGCCGCTGTGGGCTGGGTGCCGTCGGTAGTATATACCAGCTGGGCATCGCTGTTGCTCACAGCCGTAAGCAGCACGTTCTGCGCACCTTCATACTCGCCAGAAGGCAGGTCGGCCCAGGCTGTCTCAGTAGACTTGCTGAGGTAATAGGCGTAATGATAACCCGAGAGCACCTTGACGAACGTGCTGTCGGGGGTGTAGTTGTTGAAGCCGCGACCCACCACAGCCAGCAGCTGACCCTTGGTGCCAGTGGTGCAAACGGCATAGTAAGCCGTCTGCGAGGAGATATTCCTCACGGCACTCTCGTTGTGAATGCCGGCAGCGCGGCGCACGTTGATCATCGCCTTGATGTCGCGCTTGCAGTCAATCCAGTGACGGAAGAACACGCAAGGTGTGCCAGGCATTGCCAGCAGGAAAGCGTTGGCGGCCAGCGTATCCTTGCGGATGGGGTCCTGATCGTCATTCGAACGCTTCTCGGTGTCGTGGTTCTCGACGAAGGTCACCGAATAGCGTTTGAAGTTAGCCTCACGGGCCAGCGAGATGCTGCTGAGCTTCTGCCAGTTATTGTTGTTGATGGCGTCGCGCACGGTATAGCGGAAGGGGAAGTCGAAGGCGGCGCTGGTCATGCCTGTGCTGCTGATCCAATTCTTCACAGCCGAGTTGCTGCCGTCCCAGTATTCGCCTACAGAGAACTCGGGCTGGCTGGCCTCGTTATAGAGCTTGGTGTACGAGCCGGCATAGCCCTTCACCATATCGTAACGGAAACCGGCATAGCCCAGGTCGTTGAGCAGCATTCTGAGATAAGCCTTCACGTTGGTCTGCACGTTCTCGCTCTTATGGTCCAGGTCGCGCATACCGTCCCAGCCCTCGCCAGTGTCGTTGTTCTCCGACAGCGAGTAGCCGTTTTGAGTGGCCCACGTCTTGGTCTTACCGCCGTCGTCGTTGGCACAGATATCCGTAGACTGCAGCTGATAGACCACACCCTGATAGGTCTCGCGGGGGAAATCAACCCAGTTTGACATGTTCTTCCTGTGGTTGATAACCACGTCGGCAATGGTGCTGATGCCCTTCGACTTGAAAGTATTGATGAGTGAGCGCAGCTCGGCCTCAGTACCAAACGAGCTGTTGTAATGGCCTGGGAACCAGTACTTATCGTCGTAGCCCATCGACGTGCCACCGCAGTTGGCACTCTGAGGCAGCCACACCAGCGAGAAATACTGCGAGAGCTCGTCGACCTGCTTCTCCAACTTCACCCACTGCGACTGCGTATAGGAGTCCCAGTAGAAACCTTGCAACATCACGCCCTCGTACTGTGAAGGCCATCCCTGGGCCTGCATCGTAAGCGTGCCCAGCAACATGGTTAGCGATATAAAAAATCTCTTCATCATTATAGTTGTCATTTGAATTTGGCTGCAAATATACGAAAAAATATTGATTATCATAAATAAATTTGGCTTTTCCTTCGTTTTTTTGTACCTTTGCAAACTAAATCAATAGAGAAGAAAAAAAATGGCTGAAACAAGCAATAGCATTTTACAGAAACTTGACGGACTGGAGAGCAGGTTCGAGGAGGTGTCGACACTGATTACCGACCCCGCCGTCATTGCCGACCAGCAGAGGTTCGTGAAGCTGACGAAAGAGTACAAGGACCTGGGCGACATCATGGATGCCCGCAAGCGTTATATCGCCTGTCTGAACAGCATCAAGGAGGCTAAGGACATCCTGGCCAACGAGGACGACCCAGAGATGAAGGATATGGCTCGCGAGGAGCTGGCCGAGAACGAGGCCCTGCAGCCTAAACTGGAGGAGGAAATCAAGATTGCGCTGATACCCAAAGACTCTGAGGACGCGAAGAACGTGCAGATGGAAATCCGTGCAGGAACGGGCGGTGACGAGGCCTGCCTCTTTGCCGGCGACCTGTTTAAGATGTACAAGAGCTTCTGCGACTCGAAGGGCTGGCAGCTCTCAGTGACCAGTGTCAGCGAGGGTGCTGTAGGCGGATATAAGGAGATTGACTTTGCCGTGAGTGGAGCCGATGTCTATGGCACCTTGAAATATGAGTCGGGCGTGCATCGCGTGCAGCGTGTGCCTGCCACCGAGACGCAGGGTCGTATGCACACCTCGGCTGCCACTGTAGCCGTGCTGCCCGAGGCCGACAAGTTTGAGGTGCACATCAACGAAGGTGAAATAAAATGGGATACCTTCCGCAGCTCGGGTGCCGGTGGTCAGAATGTGAACAAGGTGGAATCGGGCGTGCGTCTGCGCTATATGTGGAAGAACCCCAACACGGGCGAGACAGAAGAGATTCTCATCGAGTGTACCGAGACCCGCGACCAGCCTAAGAACAAGGAGCGTGCCCTCTCGCGCCTGTACACTTTTATATATGACAAGGAGCACCAAAAGTATATGGACGACATTGCCAGCCGACGCAAGACGCTGGTATCGACAGGCGACCGCTCGGCAAAGATTCGTACCTATAACTTCCCACAGGGCCGAGTGACCGACCACCGCATTGGCTACACCACCCACGACCTGCAGGGTTTTCTGGGAGGCGACATTCAGGCAATGATTGATGCGCTCACCGTGGCCGAGAACGCCGAGAGAATGAAGGAATCCGAATTATAGTACAGTATGTTGCGACTGAGTCGCAACAAACAAATACAGAAGATATGACAAGACAAGAATTAATTGAGCAGATTAAGCAGAAGCACAGTTTCCTCTGCGTAGGTCTGGACACCGACCCCAAGAAGATGCCACAGTGCGTCTTCGACCTGCACGACCCCATCTTTGAGTTCAACAAAGCCATCATCGACGCCACCGCACCCTACTGCGTGGCTTACAAGCCCAACCTGGCTTTCTACGAGGCCTACGGACTGAAAGGTATGGAGGCTTTTGTGAAGACTTGCGAATATATTAAGGAGAACCATCCGCACCATCTGATCATTGCCGACGCGAAACGTGGCGATATTGGCAACACCAGTCAGATGTATGCCCGCACCTTCTTCGAGGAGTACAACATCGATGCGCTGACCGTTGCTCCCTACATGGGCGAGGACTCGGTAACACCTTTCCTGCAGTACGAAGGCAAGTGGGTCATCCTGCTGGCGCTGACGTCGAACAAAGGCTCGCACGACTTCCAGCTGATGGAGGACGCACAGGGCGAGCGCTTGTTTGAGAAGGTGCTGAAGAAGAGTCAGGAATGGGGCAACGACGAGAATATGATGTACGTCGTTGGTGCCACCCAGGGCCAGATGTTTGAGGACATACGCCGCGTGGCTCCCAACCACTTCCTGCTGGTGCCTGGCGTAGGCGCTCAGGGAGGCTCGCTGCAAGAGGTGTGCAAATATGGTATGACGAAGGACTGCGGACTGCTGGTGAACTCCAGTCGCGGCATTATCTATGCCAGCAGCGACGACCATTTTGCCGAAGTGGCTGGCAACAAAGCACGCGAGCTGCAACAGGAAATGGCTGAGGAATTGGCCAAAATAGGACTGTAAGTACAGGCATACGGTTAAAAAAACATAAAAGTTTATCGAAACATACGGTGCACAAGGTTCTATGTAATAGAAAATTAGTACCTTTGCACCCCGAAATGAGTCCGTGGAGGCTGGGTGAAGTGTGTACGAACGTGCACCGCCTTACGGAAAAAACCCTATTTACAAACAAAAACAAATGTACGCAATTGTAGAAATTCAGGGTCAGCAGTTCAAGGCCGAGGAGGGCAAGAAGCTCTTCGTGCACCACATCAAGGACGTGGAGGCAGGTAAGACTGTTGAGTTTGACAAAGTGCTGCTCGTAGATGCCGACGGCGCTGTCAAGGTTGGCGCACCCACCGTAGAAGGTGCAAAGGTAGTAGTAGAAGTAGTGAACCCCCTGGTAAAGGGCGACAAGGTCATCGTCTTCAAGATGAAGCGTCGTAAGGACTCTCGCAAGAAGAACGGTCATCGTGAGCAGTTCACTCAGGTAGAAGTTAAACAAGTAATCGCTTAAGGAGGACACAGTATGGCACATAAAAAAGGTGTAGGTAGTTCTAAGAACGGCCGCGAGAGTGCAGCCCAGCGACTCGGCGTGAAAATCTGGGGTGGTCAGAAGTGTGTAGCCGGCAACATCATCGTTCGCCAGCGTGGTACTAAGCACAACCCTGGCAATAACGTTGCTATCGGTAAAGACGATACGCTCTATGCCCTCGTTGACGGCACAGTGAACTTCCACAAGGGAAAGTTCAACAAGAGTGTGGTTTCAGTAATTCCCGCAGAGGCTGCTGAGGCATAAACCACTCACACAAACTTACAAACAAAACAACACTTATTCCAAACAAACAATAGAGCCCTGCCTCATCGAGGCAGGGCTTCTACTTTATCATCGTTATCGATGAGATAACTTTAGAGGATAGGATTATCCTCCAAAGTTATCGTACATAATCGATTCGGGATCTACGCCGAGCGAGTCGAGCATAGAAACCACGGCCTTCGACATTGGGCCAGGTCCGCACATGTAGTACTCGATATCCTCGGGAGCCTCGTGGTCCTTCAGATAGGTGTTCAGCATCACCTGATGCACAAAGCCTGGGGTGTACTTCACGCCAGCTGCATCGGCAGCGGGGTCTGGACGGTCGAGTGCCAGGTGGAAGTGGAAGTTGGGGAACTCCTTCTCCAATCCCAGGAAGTCCTCGAGATAGAACACCTCGTTCAGCGCACGTGCACCATAGAAGTAGTGCATCTCGCGATCGGTGGTGTGCAGCGTCTTTGTCATGTGCATGATCTGAGCGCGCAGAGGAGCCATACCGGCACCACCACCAACCCAAATCATCTCCTTCTTAGAGTCAAAGTGAGGATGGAAGTCACCGAAAGGACCACTCATAATCACCTTGTCGCCAGGTTTCAGCGAGAAGATATAAGACGAAGCGATACCAGGGTTCACCTCCATGAATCCGCTCTTGTCGGCCTTGAACGGAGGCGTAGCAATACGAACGGTGAGCATGAACACGTCACCCTCGGCAGGATAGTTGGCCATAGAGTAAGCACGGATAGTGTCCTCGGGGTTCTTACACTTCAAGGGGAACAGTCCGAACTTCTCCCATGCGGGCAGATACTCGTCGCCAATGAGGCTCTTGTCGAAGTTCTTATCGTAGTCGATACAATCGAACTTAGGAATCTTAATCTGTGCATAAGAACCAGGCAGGAAGTCCATGTGGGCACCAGCAGGCAGCTGCACCTTGAACTCCTTGATGAAGGTAGCCACGTTCTTGTTGCTGATAACAGTACACTCGTACTCCTTCACACCCAGGATAGACTCATCTACATGAATCTTCAGGTCGCCCTTCACCTTGCACTGGCAACCCAGGCGCCAGTGGTCCTTGATCTGCTTACGAGTGAAGTGAGGTTTCTCTGAGTCGAGAATCTCGCCACCACCTTCAAGCACCTGAACCTTACACTGTCCGCAAGAAGCCTTACCGCCACAGGCAGAAGGCAGGAAGATGCCGTTCTGGTTCAGCGTAGCCATCAGGTTGTTGCCCTGAGGCACGTTGATAACACGGTCGCCGTTAATCTCGATATTCACATTGCCCGAGGGCGAGAGATATTTCTTCGCAACGAGCAGCAGGATGACGATGACAAGAATCGTCACCAAAAACACGATAATGCTATATAATATGAACTCCATAGTCGCTTAAATCTTTAGTCCACTGAAACACATCATCGCCATAGCCATCAGGCCCACAGTGATGAAGGTGATGCCAAGACCCTGAAGCGGCTTGGGCACATCACTATATTGCATTTTCTCACGAATGGCACCCATAGCCACAATAGCCATCGTCCAACCAATACCAGAACCCAGTGCATAGACCAAGGCGTCGCCCACACCAGTGATGGCCTTTGTCTCAGAGGGATCGAGGAGGATGCGCTGCTGCATGAACAATGAAGCACCCATGATGGCGCAGTTCACAGCAATCAGCGGGAGGAAGATACCCAGAGCCGCATAGAGCGAGGGTGAATACTTCTCGACAGTCATCTCCACCAGCTGCACCATACCGGCAATGACAGCGATGAAGAGGATGAACGAGAGATAGCTGAGGTCCATACCGAAGATGCCGTCCTCAGAGAGCACCTTGGTCTGGAGCAGATAGTCAACAGGAACGGTGACCAGCAGCACGAAGGTGACAGCGAGTCCGAGTCCGAGTGACGTCTTCACATTCTTCGAAACAGCAAGGAACGAACACATGCCCAGGAAGAAAGCAAAAATCATGTTGTCGACAAAAATCGACCTGAAGAATAAACTTATTGCGTGTTCCATACCTTATTTCTCCTTATAAAAATATGCACGATGTACCCAAATCACAATACCTACGAGGATCAGCGCCATAGCGGGCATCGTCATCATGCCGTTGTTAAAGTCCTTGCAGTCGATAATCTGGAAGCCCAGCAGCGAACCACGTCCGAAGAACTCACGCACAGCACCCACGATAATCAGAATCATGGCATAGCCGATACCGTTGCCCACACCATCGAGGAACGAGGGCCAGGGCTTGTTCTGCATGGCGAAGGCCTCGAGGCGACCCATGAGGATACAGTTGGTAATGATCAGACCCACATAGACCGAGAGCTGTACACTGACGTCATAGACGAAGGCCTTGAGAATCTGAGAAACGATAGTTACCAGCGCAGCAACCACCACCAACTGCACCACGATACGGATGCGGTTTGGAATAGTGTTGCGGAGGATAGAGATAATCACATTGGCAAAAGCCGTAATCACCGTCACAGCAAGACCCATCACGATGGCTGGCTTCAACTGACTGGTAACAGCCAATGCCGAGCAGATACCCAGCACTTGTACCAGAATGGGGTGATCGAGGTTCAACGGATTGGTGAACGCCTCTTTATTTTGTTTACTGAATAGTGCCATAGTCTCTTACTTCTTTAAAAAGTCCATATACTTTGTCAACTGGTCTTGCAGCATCTTGCTGACAGCAGTAGAGGTAACGGTGGCACCAGTAACGGCGTCGACAGTCGTCTCGTTGTTGACAGCTTTCTCTACAGACAGGGCAAGGGCCTCTTTTGTCTCGTCGGCAAAGATCTTCTTTCCCTGGAACTTAGCCTGCCAGTCGGTATTGTCCTTAATCTCAGCACCCAGACCAGCGGTCTCACTCTCGTGGTTGAAGTAAGCGCCGTAGACGGTGTTCTTGTCATCGTCGATAGCCAGGAAGCAGCTGATGCCGCCCCACATGCCCTGTCCCTTCAAGGGGAGCACATACTTCACATCACCATTCTCGAGAGTGCAGACATATACGTTCTGAGCCTCATCGAACTTCACCACCTTCTCATAGGTAGCATGAGCTTCGTCATCACTCAGTCCACGCAGGTTCAGCGAGTTCAGAATCTGCTTCTCTGTATCAAGGGCTACATTAGCGTCCTGCATAGGTTTCAGCGTCTGTGAGACGAAAGCCAGCAGGAAGGCCACGATGAGCACCAATATCGTACTATATATAATAATGTACGCGTTAGAATTCGTATTCAGTTTCATTTGGTACCTCCTCTCTTCATACGTTTCGAAATATTACGGTCTACCACGAAGTAGTCGATGGCAGGAGCAAACATGTTCATCAGCAGAATGGCCAGCATCATACCCTCGGGGAAACCAGGATTCATGACACGAACCACGATGGCAACGACACCGATGAGGAAGCCGTAGATCCACTTACCACACTCTGTGCGACATGAGGTCACAGGGTCAGTAGCCATGAATACAGCACCAAAGCAGAAACCACCCAGAGCGATGTGCTCGTACCAGTGGATAGGCGTCATCTCGAGGTTCTCGAACAACAGACCCATCACGATACCACCAGCGAAGACGCTGATCATCGTCTTCCAAGAAGCGATGCCTGTGCAAAGCAGGATGATAGCACCAATGGCGATGGCGATGACAGAGGTCTCACCAATAGAACCAGGAATCAAACCATAGACGGCATCCATCGAGAAGGTGTAGTCGCTGAGGTTAGCCAGCGGTGTAGCACCAGAGAAGCCATCGGGCACCTGACCGCCGAAGCCGAAGATAGGACTATCGGCAATCCAAGCCTGGTCGCCAGTCATCTTCTGAGGATAGGCGAAGAACAGGAAGGCGCGAGCCATCAAGGCGGGGTTGAAGATGTTCATACCCGTACCACCAAAGATCTCCTTACCAATGATGACTGCGAAAGCCACAGCGATGGCGAGCATCCACAACGGCAGATTCACAGGAACAATCAGGGGAATGAGGATACCAGAAACGAGGTAACCCTCCTGAATCTCTTCGTTCTTCCACTGTGCCCAGGCAAACTCAATACCGAGACCAACGATGTAAGAAACGAGAATCTTGGGCATCACAGCCAGCAAGCCAAAGATAAACATATCCATGAAGGAAGCGTCCAGTCCTGAGGCGATTGCATTCTGATAACCCACATTATACATACCAAAGAGCAAAGCAGGCATCAGGGCGATGACCACCATACTCATAATACGCTTCGAGTCGATAGCATCGTGGATGTGAACACCTGTCTTGGCTGTGGCGTTAGGCACAAACAGGAAGGTCTCAAATCCATCGAAGAGGCTACGGAAAGCGTGGAGCTTACCCTCCTTCTCGAAGGCGGGCTTTATCTTATCGAGATAATTTCTTAGTGCTTTCATCGTCGTTATGCGTTTTCTTTACGTAAATTATTCAGTCCCTCACGAACAATGCGCTGCAGTTCGAGTTTCGACGAATCGACGAACTCAGCCAGAGCGAAGTCCTCAGGAGCCACCTCGTAGATACCCAGCTGCTCCATCTTATCGATGTCGCCAGCAATGATGGCCTTGATGAGGTATTCACCATAGATATCCATCGGTAGCACCTTGTCGTACTCGCCACTCATAATCATGTGACGCTCGCCACCCTTCACGCGGGCATCGAGTGCGTACTGCTTCTTACCGAAGAGCCATGAGAAATAGCTGCGGCTGACAGAGAACTGACCAAAGCGCGGCATAATCCATCCCAGCATCTCGTTGTTGTCATCACCCTCAGGAATCACCGTAATCTCACTGGTGTGAGCACCCAGGAATCCGTCCTTGGTAGTAACGGTACCTGTAAGCACATTACCATTGATGATACGTACAGAGTGGTCGGCATCGTAGCTGTTGCTCAGCAGCGTTGACAGCTCCTGACCCACCAGCATATCAGCATAGCAAGGCTTCTTCACCTCGCTACCGCAGAGAGCTACAGTGCGAGTGAGGTTCACCTTACCTGTATTGAACAGACGGCCGATGAAGAGCACCACGGTGGGGTCGCCGATGGTCCACACCACCTCGCCCTTGTTTACCGGGTCGATGTGGTTCACCTGAACGCCTACGTTGCCTGCAGGGCACTTACCCTCAAACACGGTCAGCTCAACGTCCTTCTCCACATTCATCTGCTGCAGCTTAGCCTGCAAGTCGGGCTGAATACCCAGACCGAGATAGGTCTTAGCAATATTCGACAGAGCCTGCAAACCAGTAACAAAGTCCTGCTCCTGACCTTTCACCTCAAACTCGAAGTTGCCAGCCAAGGGCTTGTCGCGCAGAGCCGAAACGAAGATAGACTTCGGCATCACTGAAGGGTTGGTGGAGATGGCGTAGGGCAGCTGGTTGATGTAACCAAAGAGTCCTGCCTCGAGAAGTGCGTCGACAACAGCTTTGCCGTCCATCTTCGTCACGTCCTTCTTGCCATAATCCACATACTGCTGCTCAGCGTCGGCTTCCACCTTGACGCAAAGCACCTTACGACGTTCGCCACGCACCACAGCAGTAACTTTTCCGCTGACAGGCGAGGCGAACCGAACTTCGGGATAGAGTTTGTTTACAAACAAAGCATCCCCGGCCTTGACAACGTCACCCTCGCGGACAACAACCTTGGGAACGACGCCTTCGAAATCATCGGGCACCAATGCGAAATGCCCATTTGACTTGAGGTTCAATTTCGTTTCCTCAGCTTTTCCTTGAAGGTGAATGTCTAAGCCTTTACGTAGCCTAATAACATTTGCCATATCAAATAAATTGGTTTGTTTGTTCCTTTTAGGCTGCAAAATTAATAAAAATTAGGCTAAAAGAGAAGAAAAGATAGGTAAAAAACTCCACAATCGAAACTTTTGTAGTAAATTTGCAGAAGAAAACGCGCACTTGTCTTGGCAATTGCCAACTCGAACTGACAGAATTGTGAAGAAATTGAAGCATATTGTCAACTGGTTTGTATGGAGTCTGATGGCTCTGTACATCTTGTTGATGGTTGCCATTCATCTGCCAGGCGTTCAGTCGTTCATAGGCGAGAAGACGGCTTCAGTTATCTCTGACGAGCTGGGCACAGAGGTGTTGGTAAAGCGTGTGGAGCTGGGATTTCTCAACCGCCTGATTCTCGACGATGTGCTTATCTACGACCAGCAGGACAAGGAGATGGTTCGCGTGGGAAGACTATCGGTAAAGATGGATGTGCTGCCGCTGCTCGAAGGTCGCATCTCCATCTCCTCAGCACAGCTGTTTGGCGCCCATCTGAATCTCTACAAGCCCGACTCGCTGTCGGCCCCCAACTATCAGTTTGCCCTCGACTCGCTGGCATCGAACGACTCCACCAGTCAAAGCAGTCTGAACCTCCGCATCAACT
>Ga0247608_10006313_pt1 | contig 12519 bp, 9 predicted proteins | sample 176DNAGHGlowgp2_FD_193490 | JGI IMG/M metagenome (GOLD analysis project Ga0247608, IMG submission 193490) | Sheep rumen microbial communities from Palmerston North, Manawatu-Wanganui, New Zealand - 1766 DNA GHGlow gp2 | ecosystem: Host-associated > Mammals > Digestive system > Stomach > Rumen ... | reverse complement strand
GCCATCACGTAGAGTTGAATTGCGGGCTGTAGAGTATGATGTCCGATATGAACAGAGTTTGTATCCAGAAGAAATCGATGATTTTTATAAAACAAGATTGACACATGGTGTTTGAGAAAGGACTTTTCTTATGAAGATTTTGTATGCGATTAGCGGTGTTACTGGTATGACCGGTAATGAGCTTGTTAGACAGATATTAGTTGATGGTAGTGAGGACCACATCCTTGGTTTTGATAACTTTTATGCCTCATCCATAGATACTGTTTTGGACCATATCGATGACAGCCGCTTTGAGTTCTTTGAATATGATTTGAATAATAAGGATCAGATGGATGACTTTGAAAGCAGAGTTATGTTGCAGAAGAAGGATTATGATGAAATCATATATATTAATTGTGCGGCAGTCGTACATACAGAGCACTTTTATCATGTTTACGAAACATTTGAAACCAATGTTGAAGGTATGAATGATTTCTTGCAACAGGCAATTAGAGTTGGTGCTGACAAGTATATCAATTGCTCTACATCTGAGGTTTATTCGATGGATTCGTGGAATGAAGATGGAGGTGTGAAGGAAAGCGATTATATCACAATGGCTGTTGCTGAGCATAGTCAGAGAACAAGTTACGCAACAGGAAAGCTCCTTACAGAATTCTTCATGAAGGATGCCGTAGATGAAGGCAAGATAAAGGGATGCTCTATAAGATTTGCCAATGTTTACAGCAAAGACGAGAGATATCCTAAGCATATTATCCCTTATATTATTAATAGCCTGCGTGACAATGGAAAGGTTGTTCTTCTTGAAAACAGTAAGAAGAATAGAAGAACATTCCTCAATAATTATGATAGTTGTAGCGCAGTATTAGCGCTTGCGTCAACTGATTCGGCTCTTGATGGCACTGTCTATAATGTTGCAACTGACGAGGAGATATCTATAATAGATCTTGTTAAACTCTGTGCTAAGAAGATGGGAATAGATAATCCTGTTATAGAATTTGAGGGATATAGAAAGTCAGATCCGGAAAGAAGGCTTTTATCAACAAAAAAGCTTAGAGAGAGAACTTCTTGGACACCTGCGGTTTCTTTGGATAAGGGACTTGATGAGTGTGTAACGAATTACCTTAAGGCATATAAGTAAGGAATGTTAAGATGAAGATAGCGATAATAACGGTAGCTGGAATATCGAGTAGATTTAACGATGGGATAGCTGAGAATGATAAGAAGCTTAAGGCGGTATTTTATGAGGATAAGCCTCAGAATACTCTTATCTACCACTTGTTGAGAAAGTGCGATTTTGCAGATAAGATTATAGTTGTGGGTGGATATAAGATAGATTCTCTTAAGGAGTATGTTGATAGTCTTGAGGATGAAGTTAAGACTCGAATAGAGATAGTTTACAATGAACATTATAAGGATCTGGGATCTGGATATAGCTTGTATCTTGGCTTGAAAGAGGCTTTCGTACATAATCTAGATGAGGTTTTGTTTGTTGAAGGTGATCTTGATATAGATGATGAATCTTTTGCGAAGGTTGTAGCTTCTAAAGAGAGTGTATTGACATATACACATGAACCTATCTACGCTAATAAAGCTGTAGTTTTATATAAAGATGCTGATGACAGATATCGCTATGCATTTAACAGTGATCATGGGCTTTTGACGATATCATCGCCATTCTCATGTATACTTAATTCTGGTCAGACATGGAAGTTTACCGATATGGATAAACTTAAAAAAGCTACAGATGATTTCTTCGAGAATTCGAAGGCTGATACTAATCTTCGTATTATACAGAATTATCTTGATATGGGCGTAGAGGCAGAACTTGTGGCTTTGAATAGATGGACTAACTGCAATACTAGAGCAGATTACAAAAAGATATTATCTTATTGGGAGGAAATATAATGAAGAGTCTTGTAGAAAGATTAGGAATAGTAGAACAGCATGTAAAAGCTGATAATATCAAGATTATGATTATAGGTCTTGGCAGTGTTGGCGGATTCTTGCTTGATTATCTTATCGCCAAGAATGATCCATCTATCAGCATAGTTGTTGTTGGCAGGGATGCTGATAAGATGCAGACAAGGGTTAATATCATAAGAGTAGCTGGTCTTATCAGAGAGGTGAATAAGTCTTCTGTTACAGTAGAAGGTGGCGTTGATCTTAATGATGTGGATTCTATTCAGAAGGCTATAGAAAAGTATTCTCCTGATTTCATAGTTAATTCAAGTCGTGCATATCCAGGACTTAAGTACGGAAGCATAAGTTGGAGTAATGTTCGTGCATATGGAATATGGACTCCTTTATCTATAAGATTCACTAAGAATATCATGGAAGCTTGTGATAAGGCTGATACAGATGCTGTAGTTATCAATACATCATATTCGGATGCAGTTATTCCTTGGCTTAAGAGTGCGGGTAAGGCTTATCCGGATTTTGGCTCAGGAAATCTTAATCATCTTGTACCAAGAATTAGATTTGCTGTTGCTGATATATTGGGTGTTGATGATTTTTGGAATGTTGATGTTATGTTTGCAGCAGGACATTTTCATGATGTGTGTATAAGTAAGGAAGGACAAACAGAAGGTGTAGAACTTCCGCTTAAGGTATATTATAAAGGCGTGTTACAGGATATTCCTCATGAAAAGATATACAAGGCTTGTCACATAGCAATGCCTGTTGATCAGACTCGAAATATGATGAACGCTTCATCTAACTATAGAATAATAACTGCTGTGATTGATGCTATAAGAAATCATGAAGAGCAGAGATTATTCATTCCAGGATTTGACGGTAACATAGGCGGATATCCTGTGCTTGTTGGATATAGAGATAGTAAGCTTGATGCATGGATAGATGAATCTGTATTCGACTTTGAAGAAATGAACAAAGCTGACAGAGCTTCCATGGCACTTGATGGTGTTGAGGATGTTGTTGATGGAAAGCTCATATATACAGATGCTTTGATTGAGAAAGCGAAGAAGGCTTTTGGAAAGGAACTTCCTAAGGAAGTGCCTTTTGAGAATATTGAAGCAACTGCGGAATTCATAATCAATGAAATCATACTTCCGCAGACCAAGGACTGATGCTGGAGGGAATATAAGATGAAGGTTGATAGATTAGTTGATATTATAGGCGCTGATTTTTATACAGGCGTTCCAGACAGTCAGTTAAAGGCTCTATGTAACTATCTCATGGATAGATATGGTATAGATCCACATCATCACATTATCGCTGCCAATGAAGGCAATTGTACGGCAATTGCTGCAGGATATCATCTTGCTACAGGTAAGGTGCCTGTTGTGTATATGCAGAATAGTGGTGAGGGAAATATCATTAATCCAGTTGCAAGTTTGTTGAATGATAAGGTTTATTCTATACCAGTTGTGTTTGTTATCGGCTGGAGAGGTGAGCCTGGGGTTCATGATGAGCCACAGCACATATATCAGGGCGAAGTGACGATTAAACTTCTAGAAGATATGGGTATCGAGACATTTGTCATAGGCAAAGAAACTACTGAAGATGAACTTATGGTTAAGATGGAAGGATTTCGTAAGGTCCTTTCAACAGGTAAAAATGTTGCTTTTGTTGTGAGAAAAGGCGCGCTTACGGATGCTCCAAAGGTTGAGTACAAGAATGATAATCTCATGGTACGTGAGGATATAATCAAGCACATCGTGGCAGCTTCAGGTGAGGATCCTATCGTATCCACAACAGGTAAGGCAAGTCGTGAACTTTTTGAGACTAGAGTGGCGAATGGTCAGAGCCATAAGTATGATTTCCTAACTGTAGGATCTATGGGACACAGCTCATCTATAGCGCTTGGTGTTGCGCTTAATAAGCCTGCGCAGCGTATATGGTGTGTGGATGGTGATGGAGCTGTTCTTATGCATATGGGTTCTATGGCTGTTATAGGAGCAAATAAACCTGAAAATCTTGTGCATGTCGTTATCAATAACGGCGCTCATGAGACTGTTGGTGGACAGCCGACGGTTGCGGCTTCGATAGACCTTGTTGCTATTGCTAAGGCCTGCGGCTATCCTAATGCAGTATGTGTGTCGGATTTTGAAGAACTTGACAGGGAACTTGAGAATGCCAAAAATAGGCATGAATTGTCATTGATAGAGGTTAAGTGTTCGATAGGGGCAAGAGAAGATCTTGGCAGACCTACAACAACAGCTCTTGAAAATAAGCAAAACTTTATGGATTATCTTAAGACTTTGTGATTAGTGTGGAGGAATATGGGAAGATGTTGCCTATCAATATAGAACTTGAGGAAGGGTATCTTGAAGATGAAACAAGAGATGGATATCTTGTTAAAGCATCTCAAAAAAAATTGTGGGCTTGCCTGCTTGATCTTCTGATTCAGTTTGATACAGTATGTAAGAAAAATAATCTTAGATATTATATTGATTCAGGTACGCTTCTTGGTGCGGTTAGACATAAGGGATTTATCCCATGGGATGATGATATAGATGTTGTTATGCCAAGAGAAGATTATGATAAGCTTATGTCTTTGCCAGCAGATGCATTTGGCGAGCCGTATTTTTTTCAGAATTATAAGACGGATAGTTACTTTACACATATTAATCCGCAGTTACGTAATTCTAATACGTGTGCTATATTGAAGACGGAAGGCAAAGGATATCACTTTAATCAGGGTATATTTCTGGATATATTTCCTTTGGATACTGTTTCCAAATACAAGGTATTTAGAAAAGCACAGTATCTTATGCTTAAGTTTACACATAAGCTTTATGAGTTTGCGGCATATAAGAAGACGAATGGTAATGCTATAAAGCGTTTTTTTGCTAATTGTATATATGTAGCATTTCATAAGCATGGCTTTAAGAAATTCTGTGGTTTGTTTGATTTTATCGCAGCGCATCCTATTATGCCGGGTAATCGTTTGGCTCCAGTGACATTTGCGACTATTGCCTCTTTTGATGTTATGGATAAAAAAGCTTTTCCAAAGAATTATTACAATGATACAGAGTTGGTTGAGTTTGAAAAACATATGTTCCCTGCTCCGAAAAAGTGGGATAAAGTTTTAAGGAAAATGTATGGTGATGAATATATGACACCTGTGAATGCTGCAAGCGCACATGGTCAGATGCACTTTGATCCTGAAAGATCCTATAAAGAGTTTGTTTAAAGATGAAGAGTAAAAGCATAAAAGTCAATGTTATATTAAATATGTTATATCAGCTTTTGCTGGTTGTTGTGCCTTTTGTTACTGCACCATATATATCAAGAGTTATTGGTTCTTATAGAGTCGGTATATACAGTTTTACTGGATCGATACAGGTTGTAGTTGCTTTGTTTGCGACATTAGGTGTTGCTGAGTATGGAGCTAGAGAAATAGCTAGAAATAGAGATGACAAGGCAATCTATAGCAGGCTTTTTTGGGAGATAGAAGGTCTTACAATTGTTACTGGATTGATATGTTTGATTGGATGGATGATTTTTGTATTCTTCACACCTCAGTATAGAATATACTATCTGATCTTGTCTCTTAATATCATCAATGCATTTCTTGATATATCTTGGTTTTTCAGGGGCATTGAGGAATTCAAGTATACTGTAGGGCAGAATTCGATTGCTAAGATTCTTGGCATGATTCTTTTGTTTACATGTGTTAAAGGCCCTGATGATTTGTGGCTTTATATATTCATCATGTGTATAAGTACTTTGCTTGGAACTTGTTCTATGTGGATATATCTTCCAAGATTCTTATGCCGTGTTAAGATGCGGGATATCAAGATTGGAAGGCACTTTAGAGAAACACTGGTTTACTTTGTTCCAACGATAGCTACGTCTATCTATACGATTCTTGATAAGACTCTTATAGGAATAATAACTAAGGATTCTTATGAAAATGGCTATTACGAACAGGCAACTAAGATTATCAATATAGTCAAGTCGCTTACTTTTACGGCTGTCAATGCTGTAATGGGGTCAAGAATAGCATATCTTTTCAAGGAAAATAGAAAAGAAGAGATAAAGCAGAATATAAGAAAATCGATGGATATAATCATGTTTATGGCTATCGGATGCTGTTTTGGCCTATTGGCGGTGAGTGACAGATTTGTACCGATTTACTTTGGCGCTGGGTATGATCCCGTGGCTTTTATGATTAAGGTCATGAGTCCGGTGGTAGTGATAATAGGCGTAAGTAATTGTATTGGAACACAGTATTATACCCCTGCTGGTTTGAGAAAACAGAGTTCTGGTTATCTTATCTTTGGTTCGGTTATAAATCTCATATGTAACTGTATATTTATACCTCTGTATAAGGCTAATGGAGCTATTGTGGGAACTTTGATAGCTGAGTCTGTCATAGCGTTCTTGTATGTGAAGAATGGTAGAGAATATATAAGTGTTCGGAGTATATGGGGATGTATATATAAAAAAATGATAGCTGGAATAGGTATGGGTGGCATTATGCTTGTATATGAGCATTTTGTTGCTACTGGTACACTTAGCTTATGTGTAGAGATTGTTCTCGGCGTTATAATTTATGTGAGTGTGCTTTTATTGATAAAGGATTTTTCGGCCGAATATATAATGGGCATGTTTTTTAAGAAAAGGAGAGAATGAAATGTACGATTATCTTGTAGTAGGTTCAGGCTTATTTGGAGCAACTTTTGCTAGAGAGGCAACAGATGCTGGTAAGAAGGTTCTTGTTATAGACAAGAGACCTAATATAGCAGGAAACATATATACGGAGAAGATTGAGGGAATTCATGTACATAAGTATGGTGCTCACATTTTCCATACCAATCTTAAAGAGGTGTGGGATTATGTGAATAGATTCGCTACATTTAACAGATTCACTAATTCTCCTGTTGCGAATTATAAAGGTGAGCTTTATTCGCTTCCTTTTAATATGTACACATTCAACAAGATGTGGGGCGTGGTTACACCTGCTGAAGCCGAAGCTAAGATAGAAGAGCAGAAGAAGGCTTGTGGTATCACAGAACCTAAGAATCTTGAAGAGCAGGCTATATCTCTTGTTGGTACTGATATCTATGAGAAGCTTATCAAGGGCTATACCATGAAGCAGTGGGGAAGAGAGTGTAAGGATCTTCCTGCGTTCATCATAAAGAGACTTCCTGTTCGACTTACCTTTGATAATAACTACTTTAACGCTCTTTATCAGGGTATTCCTGTTGGTGGTTATACCAAGATGGTAGAGAATATGCTTGATGGAATAGAAGTAAGACTTGGTGTAGATTATCTTGTGAATAAGGCAGAGCTTGATGCACTTGCTAATAAGGTTATATATACAGGTGCTATAGATGCTTACTTTGGTTATTGTCTCGGTACTCTTGAGTATCGCAAGGTGGAATTCAAGAATGAGGTTCTCGATATACCTAACTTCCAGGGCAATGCTGCTGTTAACTATACTGATTCAGAGACTCCTTATACTAGAATTATCGAGCATAAGTGGTTTGAATTCGGTAAGGATGATGATGGCAACGACATACCTAAGACTGTTATCAGTAAGGAATATTCTTCTGAATGGAAGAAGGGAGATGAGCCATATTATCCTGTCAATGATACGAAGAATGCTGAGCTCTTTGCTAAGTATAAGGAACTTGCTTCTAAAGAAGATAAGGTATACTTCGGCGGACGACTTGGCGAATACAAGTATTATGATATGGATGCCGTTATCGCTTCAGCACTTAAGTTTTGCAAGGAAGAGCTTGTATAGAGTTTAGGAAGGATGGTATAGAAAAACAGTATGTTCGATAAGAGAGAACGTAAGATATATATCAAGAATCTGTTGCTTGATATATGCATAGGTTGGAAGCTGCTTCTTGTTCTGGCGTGTTGTGGTGCTATAATCTGTGGAGCTTTATCGTATGTGAAGAATACAGCAAAGGATGATAGACTTGCTTATTCGAGAAGTTTTTTTACTGATATGCAGTTATACAACATAGAAAGAGCTGTTGCTAATTATCAGATGCTTACATACTACAGACATTATAATGACAAAAGCGTACTTGTGAAGCAGGATTTTCTGGGGCGTGAAAGATATAATCTGCAGTACTTTGTGTCAAGTCAGGATTTAGAGACGGATTATGCAGATAGTCTTGTGTCTATATATAGAGAGTATATAACCAACGGTTCGATGGCTAAGGATATTATAGATGAGCTTAAGCTTGATATTAAGCAGTGGCAGTTGAACGAATTGATAATATACAATCAACAGGCTCAGAATAACATCAATTTTGATGATAGCAGTACTGTTATAACAAGTAATGATCAAACTATTTCCTTTGAATTCATACTGAGTGATGGCTTAGAGGCTGAATCTGTTCGTAAGGCTATATCGACAGTTCTTGACAAAAAGTGTGAAAGTCTTCAGACTATAAGCTCTCATAAGCTCGTAAAGGTAAATGAATCCTTTGGCGTATATGATGATTTTGAACTTACTGAAAAACTGTTTGAGCATGCGCATGAACTTGCTAACTTCGAAAAGTATTATTATGAAACTACGACAGGTCTGTCTAATGATGAAAAGGAATACATCTGTCAGATACTTGAGAAGGAATATGATTATGATGAGCAGGATCTGGAGCTTGCACGTAAGCTTCTTGGGGTCAAAGAAGAAAGTGGTAGATCACTGGATGTTAAGTCTATTGTATTGGGATTTCTTGCAGGGCTGTTCCTTGGAACATTGATTATTGTTATAAAGATACTTTCATCAGATAAGCTGTATGTGGCTGATGATATGAGCAGTGTATATGACCTTGAAGTGCTTGGAGTTGTTTCTGGTGATAGAAAGAAAGATGCGATATCGAGATACTTCTATGCTAAAAAGCACAAGATAAAGAATAGGACTAAGGTTGTAGATCGTATTGCAACCCGTATTGCCGATGAGTGTAAGATTAAGAATTCTGATTCTGTATGCTTCTACAGCACATGCGGTGACAGCGCAGTGATATCTTTGATATGTGAAAAGTTGAAAACTCTTGGCATTGAGGCTATATATACAGATGACCTTAAGGTTATCGCTACATCAAAAGAACTTGTTATCACAGAGTGTGTAGGTAGATCGAACTATGATGATATGGCTTCTGCTGTTACTCTTTACAGAAAGAATTCTATAGATATCATAGGATCAGTAGTAGTGGCTTGAGGATAAGATATTCATGGGTGAAAGTGTTAAGCCTAAGGAAAAGCGGATATTCTATATAAGTGCGTTAAATGTTGTGGCTTGTATGGGTGTTGTTCTCTTACATTGCAACGGAATAGTGTGGCAGTTTGACAAATCTTATCACTGGATTTTTTCGTGGTTCATAGAGACAGCGATGTATTGGTCAGTACCGATTTTTATAATGATAACTGGCGCAACACTGATGGATTACAGAAACAAATATGATACACGTACATATTTTAAAAAGAGGATTCTTAAGGTTGTTATCCCTTATATCATCTGGAGTGTGGTATCCATACTGTGGGCTAAGTATTATTCTGAATATCTGCCAGCGGATTTTAGTCTTGATGTAAGGTCTGTGGTTGATGCGATACTTAATATCAATACCACGGTGATGCCGATATACTGGTTTTTTCCTGTTATAATTGGTGTGTACTGTCTGATACCGTTTGTGTCATATATACCTGCGGATAAGAGAATGAAAGCTTTTGGCTATATTATTGGATATCAGATGATATGCGACGTGATGCGGTATGTATGCTATTATGCCAAAGTGAATTATAATTATGCGTTTTCCAATTCATTTGGAGGATATATAATACTGGCTATGGTTGGATGGATATTATATACACGTGATTTTACCAAGAAGGAAAGATATATCATATATGTTCTTGGTATCATAGGTTGGCTGTTTAGATTCGGAATTGATGGCAGACGCTCATGGATGCTTGAAAGAGTTGATTCAATTTATAGTGGATATTATAATTTTAATATCATTATGATGTCATCTGCGATATTTGTGCTTTTTAAGTATATCGATTGGACATATATTCAGAATTCGTTATTGGGAAAGTTAGTAGTAAGGCTTTCGTCAGTTAGTTTTGGTATATATCTTATTCACTATTATATTATGTATGATCTGTCAGAAATTATGAATGTTGACACAAGACTTATAAGATGGATCATTCCTGGTGCAATTTTGGTATACATTTTATCGGTTTTAGTTATTCTGGTTATGAAGAGGATACCTTTTATCAGGAAGGCGGTCCCGTAACAGAAAATATGAGGAAGAAAAGTTGTTATTATGAAAAAAAGTATGTTTGAGTGTGTCAGAAAGGGTGCAGCGGTTACTCTTGCAGGTTTGTTTACCTGTTCGACGCTCTTTGGAGTTGTTGGACTTCCTTGTAGTACTTCAATGGTATATGCAGGTCAGATGCTTGGTCAGACTGACTTTGATGATGGAAGTGGTTTGCCTTGGCATATAGTTGAGTCGGGCCCAGGCAAGATGGAATTCGCTATAGAAGACGGTGTATATAAGGTCACTATAGTTAATCCAGGAGGACGTTCACGCGGTGGTGAGGATCGTTGGGACTGTCAGTTCAGACATAGGGGTCTTAAGATAGTAAGTGGTCATCAGTATAAAGTTGAGTATGAGATCACAGCTTCGAATTCCGGCAAGTATTATACTAAGATAGGTAATCTTGAGGGTAATATTGAAGTATGGCACAATATGAGTAACGGTAATGATCTTGGCAACACATGGGATCCTATCCCTATAGCTGCCAATGAGACCAAGAAGGTAAGTCTTACTTTTACTGCAAATCAGTCTCTTGATGTTGCTGAGTGGGCTTTCCACTTAGGTGGCGATGGCCAGTATACGAACGGAGATTGCTTCCCTGCCGGAACTGTCATAACATTTGACAATATGTCGCTTATAGATATGACTTCTGATGAGAACGATTATGTTCATGAGGAACCTTGGGTGAGATCGGGTATTCTTACTAATCAGCTTGGTTATCTGACTGAGACAAGTAAGAAGGCGACTTTGCTGTCTGATTCGAAGTCTCCTGTTAAGTTCTCTCTTCTTGATGAGAGCGGCAAGAGTGTATATGATGGTAAGAGTACTGTCATAGGCTATGATGAGGATTCTGGTGACAATGTTCACGTGCTTGACTTCTCTGATTATAAGAAGGAAGGTACATACAGCCTTAAGGCAGATGACTGCACAAGCCGTAAGTTCAAGATAGGCATCGCTAAGGATTATTCTGCTCTTCTGTATGATTCTCTTAATTACTTCTACCAGAACAGATCAGGAATCGAGATTAAGAGTGAATATATAACTTCTGGTGATACCAAGGCTCTTGCACGTAAAGCGGGACATGCAAGTGATGTTGCTCAGATTATGAGTGACTTTAACGGCACAAAGTCTGGCAAGACGCAGGATGTAACAGGCGGCTGGTATGATGCTGGTGATCATGGCAAGTATGTTGTGAACGGCGGTATATCGCTGTGGCTTATGCAGAATCAGTATGAGATGGCTCTCTATACAGGAAGTGAGTCAGCTTATGCCGATAAGACCATGAACATACCTGAGAATAATAACGGTTATCCAGACCTTCTCGATGAAGCGAGATACGAGATGGAATGGATGTTGAAGATGATAGTGCTTGACGGACCATATAAGGATATGGTATACCATAAGGTACATGATATCAAGTGGACTGGACTTGGTCTTGCGCCTGCTGATGATGAGCAGGAGAGGATAATCATGCCTCCGACTACTGCGGCGACTCTTAATCTTGCTGCATGCGCTGCGCAGAGTTATCGTCTGTGGAAGGATCTTGATAAGACTTATGCTGACAAATGTCTTGACGCAGCCAAGGCTGCATATAAAGCAGCGTCAGCTAATCCTAAGATGTTCGCACCACTTGAGGAATCAGGCGGTGGTGGAGCTTATGGCGATGATAAGGTTGTAGATGAGTTCTACTGGGCTGCATGTGAGCTTTATCTTGCGACAGGTGATAAGCAGTATCTGAATGATATGAAGGATAATGATTATTATCTCAAGATCGATACAGTACTTAAGGGTGGCGAGAGTGTTGACGGATATGCTTCATTTGACTGGGGACATACAGCGACACTCGGTAATCTTTCGCTTCTTCTGAATGAGCCTTCAGGTGTCAAGATGGAAGAACTTAAGGCTAATCTTAAGGATGTAGCGGATGATTTTTTGAAGACTGAAGATAAACAGGGATATGGACAGCCTCTTAAGGCAGGCACTATATCTTATAAGGATGATGATAAGGGCTATATCTGGGGCTCGAATTCACTTGTGGTTGACAATGCGATAGTGCTTGCATATCAGTATGTGATGTCACAGGATGAGAAGTATTATAACGGCGTTGTATCTGCACTTGACTATATACTCGGACGTAATCCTATGGATTATTCTTATGTGACCGGATACGGCACGCATGCTGTTAAGTATCCACATCACAGATATTGGTCTAATCTTATAGATTCGGCATTCCCTCTTGCACCGAGTGGTGTTATGAGCGGTGGTCCTAATTCAG
>Ga0247608_10006309_pt1 | contig 12523 bp, 14 predicted proteins | sample 176DNAGHGlowgp2_FD_193490 | JGI IMG/M metagenome (GOLD analysis project Ga0247608, IMG submission 193490) | Sheep rumen microbial communities from Palmerston North, Manawatu-Wanganui, New Zealand - 1766 DNA GHGlow gp2 | ecosystem: Host-associated > Mammals > Digestive system > Stomach > Rumen ... | reverse complement strand
GGTTCAGCTCTTAAAGCTTTGGAAGCTGTTCAAGCTAATCCAAACATCGCTAGAGGCGAAGATAAATGGGTTGATAAAATTTGGGAATTGATGGATGCTATCGACAGCTACATCCCAACTCCTGAAAGAGACTTAGACAAACCATTCTTGATGCCTATCGAAGATATCTTCTCTATCACAGGTCGTGGTACAGTTGCTACAGGTAGAGTTGAAAGAGGTATTGTTAAAGTTGGTGACGAAGTTGAATTGGTTGGTTTAGGCGAAACTAAGAAAACTACAGTAACCGGTGTTGAAATGTTCAGAAAATCTCTTGATCAAGGTCAAGCAGGTGATAACATTGGTGCTTTGTTAAGAGGTATTGATAAGACTGAAATCCAACGTGGTCAAGTTCTTGCAAAACCCGGTTCAATTCACCCACACACTAAATTTACTGCTAACGTTTACGTTTTGACAAAAGAAGAAGGCGGACGTCACACTCCATTCTTCCCTGGTTACAGACCACAATTCTATATCAGAACAACTGACGTTACAGGTTCTATCAAATTTGACGGCGAAATGGTAATGCCTGGTGATAACGTAGTTATGGACGTTGAATTAATCGCTCCTGTAGCTATCGAACAAGGTATGAGATTCGCTATCCGTGAAGGCGGTAGAACAGTTGGTGCAGGTGTTGTTGACAAAATTACCGAGTAGTTAATAATATAAGCATAAGTAAGAAATAGAGTGCATCGTTTGGTGCACTCTATTTTTATTTCAAAAATTTTTGCTCCAGTACAACGACATACCATACCAGCATTTTAATTTTGTGCGGTACACCGCAACCTACTTGGCTGAGTAATTAACAACATAAGCAAATAACAAAAGTAGGGTGTGCAAAGCTATTAAACGTGCCCACCTTATTTATGCTTAATTTTTATTATTTATTATTTTTTGTCGGGGTTGAACCCCGGTCTATTTGCTGATAGACAGTAAGGTGCAAAATGGCACATAGCTATAAGCTGTTGGGCAGGTATATCCAACCTATAAGCTACAAAGCTGAATAATTATAAAATTATTTCAGAGATGTTGGTTAAATCTGACACAGTCATGTTTAATGCATATGGAATTAATTAATAAAACTGATAATGTAATTAATAATGATTTTGGTTAACCCGAAAGTTTGTAAGTTGTAGAGGTTGTCCATGATTTTTGGACAACCTCAAATTTTTTATTATAATCAATAATGTCTACAGGCATAATTTTATCTGGTAGCAGGCTTAATAACAACTCCGTTTAAAGACTTGATCTCACCTGTTGATTGGTTCATAAGAACTACTCCATATCCTGGCATTATAACTTTTTTAAAACCATTTGAATCTCGTGCAGATTTGCTTGGGTCGTGAACAGTCTCTAATCCTGTTGTTATATTATTATCTTCTGGTTGATAGTCTGCATCATATTTGTAAGCTGCTTCTGCTTGTTGCAATAATAATTCTCTGCTCCATGGACTAACTTGTTCTATAAGCTGACCCAATAATTCCTTTGCTTCTCCTTTTTCTTCTTCTGAAGCTACACCGTCAGCAATAAACTTCGCTACAGAACTTTCCAACTTATCCATAAAGTCTAAATCATCATATAGCATAAAATAAAAGTTAGCTTTCATTGATTTAAAATCTTTTTTTGCTATATCTATTTGTTCGCTAAATGTTTGTATTTCAGTCAGACATTCGCTTGGAGTTTTTTCATTAGATTTTAAACCTTGTATTTGTGATTCCAAAACAGCTTTCATATTTTTGATAGTGCTTACGTCAGCTTCATATAGGCCTTGTGTTAGTGTCGGTATTTCTTCTGTTTTTACTTGATCGCGCTCTAAGTTTCTTTGTCCAAAATAATATCCATATTTTTTATTATTTCCAAAATCATAATGTCTTGTGAATTGATGTTCCATGTCGTCTAAATTTTCTTTTATTTGGTTTAATATATCTATGTATTTTTGTGTATTTGCCTTTTCATCAAGATTGTTTAACTCTTGTATATTATTTTTTATATTATCAGTATCTTTTATAACAGCATCCATTGCTTTATCTGACCATTCCAGAGTTTGTTTTATATTATCTTTCACATTTTCTATATATATTCCTTCCAAAGGGTTATTATTCCACAAACTGTGAAGGTTTGATGTAACCAAACTTTTTTCTGTCATAAATGCTGTAAATATTTTTTCGGTATCATTTTCAAGTATTTTTTGTTTAATATTATCTACTGTTAGCTCTTCTATGGAATTAGCTGCTGTTCCTGCTAGCAATCTTTTTAATTCTCTGCCTTCATCAATTTTTCCATTATTGTTTTCATCAATATTTGCATATTCTACATAATTTTGTGCAAACGTAGTTAATTTACTAATTTCTGCTCCTGTCATGATTTTCTCCTTTTTAATTTTCCTCTATTTGTATAAAGTAATCGGAGTCAAAATAATTGCGTTTTGAGTGTGCGGAAAAATTAGTAAAAATCGTCAAAATTAACTCATAATACGAAAAACTCGCATTTACAAAACTTAATAAATGAGTGATTTTTGTAGACTTTTGTTAAAAGCTTGTTATTTTTAACGATTTTTGCGGGATTTTTTCCTGTTTTTTACACAGTTATTCCTTGTTTTCGCATTAAAAAGCCAAGTCTGTAGAAGTTGTATGCAATTATCAAGCTTTCAAATTTTGTCGTTACCCTCTCTAATCCCCTGTATCTCAATCTTACAAATTTAAATACTGATTTTAATGCTGCAAATATATGTTCTACTCTTGCTCTTTCTTTTGCTATTTGTTGGTTGTGATGTTCTCTAAATACATCTAATGGAGTATACTCACTTCCCTTTTTCCCTCTTTGACGTTTATACATTATTTTATCCTCTATTTGTGGATATTTTTCCTCTAACATTTTTTTGAAGTGGTATATCCTCTATCTGCATACAAGACTTTTTCATCTCCTATGATTACTGCTTCGGTTGATTTGTAATCAAGAACATTGGCTGGAGTTACTTCCGTTGCTCTTACAAGCTTTGTTTCTTTATCCATATTTACTGTACCAGAGTATCCAAAACCTTTATGCCCTAAACTTGCATCAACATCAGAATTTTTTGTTGGGTCAATGTGTGGTTTTGAATTTGCACGCATAAAGGTTGCATCTACAATATTACCTTCTTTCTTTATTAATCCTATTTGACTGAAGTATTTATCTAGTACTGCAATTAGAACTTTATTTAGTTTTCTTGCTTCCAGAAAGTGTCTAAAGTTTTCTATAGTTGTAGCGTCAGGTACTCTATCTTCTATTCCCAGTCCTAAAAATTTTCTAAAACTCAATCTGTCATTTATTTGAAACTATGCTTCTCTATCAGATAAATTGTACCATTGTTGTATCAAATGAATTTTAAACATTAATATTATTGGATATGGAGGACGACCGCTCTTTTATTACACTCATTTTTCAAATGTCCTTTAAACCATTCTTCTATTTCCCACCACGGGATTACGTTGTTCATTTCTTCTAAAAATCTGTTATCAGGACAAGCTTGTTCTACAAAATATTGTGCCAAGGTTGGTCTGTTATCTTCCATAAATCCTCTCCATTACTTTCTCTTAGCCTATTTCTATTTTACCAAATTTAAGAATTTATGTACATGGGCGCATTTTATCATACACTTTTTCCGCAAACTCTTTTTATTTACATATCTTAATATATAAAACTCTGAAAATGTCATTTTTAAAAGAGGTTTATAAAAGCAGATAATTGTTGTCGGTATTTTGAATGTATGTTTTTTTGTAATCTTTAGGTACTGTTATGTACAGATATTCCGTTTTGCGTTTTAGGCCGCTTAAACCGATTATCGTATCATCTTTTCCAAAATTGTCGTGAATAAAATTGAACAAATTTTGCAGTTTCTTTTGCATAAAACTATCCTTTCTGTGATATAATGACTCTATAGATTTAAGGTTTTTTATTTAAAAGTCAATAAAAGGAGTAAAAAATGGAAAAAGTTACAAAGGAAATGGGGATTATAGAAATTGTTCAAGCTCATCCTGAGGCTGCAATGGTATTTCAAAAATACGGTATGGGTTGTTTAGGTTGTGCTGCCGCAAGATTTGAAAACCTTGAAGCAGGTGCAAAAGTTCACGGTTTTGATGCAGATCAAATGGTTGCTGAAATTAACGAATTAATTGGTGCTGAATAATGGCATCCGTAAAAACATTTATTTTACAATGTTTTTCTGTTTACGGATGGGTGTATTTATTATCAACAATACTCGGCATCATAATTGCAGGTATTGCTATAGGAAAATTAATATTATTTATATATAAAAATAATAGGAGTGAAAATAAATGACTTTGTGGGAGTTTATATCAATATGCGGAATAATTTTCGTGCTTTTAGAACTTTTTATTCCGAGCATGTTCTTCCTTAACTTTGCTCTTGCGGCATTTATAACGGCAGGAGTATCTGTATTTACGGTAAAAATGTCTGTTTTGGTTATAGTATTTTTTGTATTCTCGTTTTTGTCTTTTGCGTTTTTAAGACCGTTACTACTCAAAAAGAAAACAAAAGAAACAGAAACGGGTGTAAATGATAAGTATATTGGCAAAAAAGCCAAGGTTATTGAGGAGATTTCGGCTGATAATGGTGCAATATCAATATATGATGAGAGGTGGAGCGCAAGAACAGAGGACGGTTCAGTCATTCCTGCCGGAGCAGAAGTCGAAATAGTCAGAAATGACAGTTTAATAATGTATGTTAAAAAAAGTGATTAAAATAGTGGAAAGTTGAAAGTGGAAAGTGGAAAGTTATTTTTTTTTACGTGAAAATTAAAAATCACTTAGTCACTTAGTCACTTAGTCACTCAATCACTTAATCACATATAAAAGAGAGGAGTTTTTATGGAATTTGGTTTTGTATTTTCAGTATTCTTAATAGTGCTTGCATTACTGTTTATATCAAAAGGTATAATCATTGTTCAGCAGGCGGAAGTCGTTGTTATTGAAAGATTGGGTAAATTCGACAGAATTTTGGAATCAGGGTTTAATTTTATTATCCCGATTCTTGAAGCACCTCGTGCAATCGATTGGAAAACTACAAGGAGAGGTTTTGACGGTTCATCTTATGCTTATATTGAAAAGAAAACAAGAATCGACTTGAGAGAAGCTGTTTATGACTTCCCAAGACAAAACGTAATTACAAAAGATAACGTTTCAATAAGCATTAACGCACTTTTGTATTTCCAAATTATGAACCCTAAGTCTGCGGTTTATGAAATTCAAAATCTTCCTGAAGCTATTGAGAAGCTTACTCAAACAAACTTAAGAAACCTTGTTGGTCAGCTTGATTTAGATGAATCATTGGTTTCACGTGACAAGATTAACCAAGAGCTCAGAGCGATTTTAGATGATGCAACTAACAAATGGGGTGTAAAAGTTAACAGAGTTGAGCTTCAAGACATTATTCCGCCAAGCGACATTCAATCTGCAATGGAAAAACAAATGAAGGCTGAACGTGACAGACGTGCGGCAATTCTTGAAGCTGAAGGTTTGAAAAAGTCTGCAGTATTAAAAGCGGAGGGTGAAAAGGAAGCTGCTATTAACCGTGCAGAAGGTGAAAAGCAATCAAACATTCTTCGTGCCGAAGGTATTGCTCAAGCTCGTATACTTGAGGCTGACGGTGAAAAGCAGGCTATTCAAAGAATTATTGATGCTCTTGCGGATAAAGGTCAGCCGGATAAATACTTGATTGCAATGAAGTATTTGGAAACAATGAAGGCTATTACCAGCGGAAAAGATAACAAGGTTGTTTACATGCCGTATGAAGCTACAGGAATCTTAAGTTCTGTTGACGGTATTAAACAAATGCTTGATGCGAATAAATAAAAGGCAGTAAGTTAATAAGGCAATAGGGCAATAAGTGGTTTTAGTGGAAAATTGAAATTCTACATTCTGCTTATTGCCTTATTGGCATGACAAAACATTTACAACCCTTAATATAAAACCGATATACTATTGTAATAATATATTTATATGATATAATGATGAAGTAATGGAGGGAATATGGCAAGAGTCTTAATTTCAATGTCAAATGATTTTCTTAGCAGAGTAGATGATGTCGCTTCTTCTGAACAAAGAACCAGAAGTGAGCTGATTAGGGAAGCTCTCCGTGTTTATATTAAGAGAAATAAAATCTCAAATAATTTAAAAGCCGAAGAAAATGCAACTATCTTAACCGAATTGCTTAAATAGCTTATGTTGTTTTGGTAATCGAAAGATTACAAAAACCAGTGTATTTTTGTAAATTTGTGAGTAAGTCTGTTTTTAAAGTAGTTTTGATGTGTAATACGTCAAACAAATAGGTTCTGTAATAGCGCTAATCTGGTAGATTTACGTTCTGTCATACTGAGCGAAGCGAAGTATCCAGCCTATTGTATTTCAAAGAACAAGTTTTGTTTCTGATGGAATGGATGAATAGTTTTTAAAAAGCTGTCTTGGATTTCCTCCATGCTCGAATAGCCTCATTTACGAACCTACGGTTCTGACAATTCGGTATTCTCGCTATCCGGCATAAATGCCGTACGGAAATCCGCTGGATTCTTCGGCACACAGTGCCTCAGAATGACAAGACTTGTTTGACTTCTGCTAAAGTAATGTAACTAATTATTTGATATATACAGTCGTGATAAACAAAAAAAAGCTGCAATTTCTTGCAGCGTTACCATAAATGTTAAATAGAAACTTTTTTATAGAGCCATGGCTCTGTATTCCAAATCCTGATCAATTAAGTCAGTCGGATTTTTATAGTCCTTAGGAATTACGATTTTAATTGAGCTTTTTGGTAATTCTTCAAGACCGTACGTGTTAACAAATTTTTCGTCCAGTTGAATTGTATACGTTCCGGGGGCTAAACCTGAAATGTAGTATTCTCCTGATTCTCCGACTGTTGAATAGTTGACTTCTTCACCGTTTTCATCAAGAATTACTACGATAAAATCGGATATTTTCAAATCTCTGTTAAAGTCATCAGAGATATGTAATGTTCCTGATACGGAACCTACAGTACTTATTAAAGGTATTTCCAATCTGGTTGTTTGTCCGCCGTCAATTTTAACATAACGTGATATTATATCGTTTGTTTGAGGTGCAACAGTAATCGGAAGTGAATCCATATCGATTGTGACTGTATAAACACCTTCTTCTAAACTTGTAGATGTAGCTTTTCCGCCTTTGTTAGTTATAAATGTTTGCCCTGTCCAACTTGCATTTATAGGAACATCACTTATAGGAACGTCTATACCCTTATCGTATTTGCCGTTTTTATTGTTATCAACAAATGCTATTGCTTCAAACAGACCTCTGTCCATATCTTCCGTTCCGACTGATTTCAAGCCGTGATTGAATAATTGGAATGCATCATTGAAGGTAAAGTTAAACGAATGTCTGTTTGTATCGGGCATGTATAAGTTATCGATAAAATATCCGCCGTTTTGTGAGTATTGATAGCCAAAAGACATTGCCTGACCTGTTTTTGAACGATATGAAATTGTTGCATTAAAGTCATTACCGCCCTGACCTCTGTAACGGAAGCCGTATCCGACTCCGAGTGTTAATCGCTTCCAAGTTGGGAATGTGTAACCGAAGCGGAACATATTATATCCGTTTTCATAGTTTCCGGAATTATATCTTACTACACTATGTCGTGTCGTGAATTTACCTAAGTTTTTAGGTAATCTTAATTCAAATTGTCCGTAGTTATCTGCATATTTTGAATGATAGTTCATAGAATCAGCAGTCGGCTCAAGAAATTTTGTATCGTAATATGTTTCACGTCTGCCGCCTTGGAGTGTTAACCAAGTTCCGAAATCTCTTGAAGCATTGGCATCATAGTTATAATTTTTGTTTCTTCCGAGTTGGTTTTCGCCACGTTTGTAATTACCGCTGAAACGCAAAGTTGCAACCTTTGGAATTTTTGTTTGTGCGCTTATTCCTGCTTCGTCAAATTTGATTGTACCGCCTTGATAATGGTGGTTCATATTTGAATAATATCTTGAATAATAACCGCTGCTTGTTGACTGATTAAATGAAAATCCGCCTCTTACCTTACCACCGGTCTTATCACCAATATATGATGAATCAGAGGATGCAATATAAAAATCAGGTGAATATTGGAATAACTCCATTCCTACGTTTAATTTTTTAGGTGTGAAAATTCCTTTTTTGTATTTGGTTAAATCTTTTTCATAATCGCCTGTTCCTTTGAACATATATCCGGCTTTTGTATATTCTTCTCTTACGTCGTGCGCAACACTCACACCGCCGTATAAGCCTGCTTTAATGTTTTTATTATTAGGATTTACCCAATTAAAACTGTTTATGTTTGTTGCACCTTCTCTGTAGTTTGTACTTTTTTGAGTACCCGAAACAAGCAAAGAGTCGTTTGTAGGGCCTTTGAAAACTACGGATGCAACATTATTTTCGTATATTTTATCTCCGCTTATCTTTGATTTGAAGGTCAAATTATCTTTGATACCGTATTGGTATTCTCCGCCCATTGTAACTTTCTTGTTATTGCCTCTATAGATGTTTTGTCCTTCTCTGAAGAAGCGGTTATTGTAACCCCAAACACCTGCAAAAGCAGTTCCTCTGTGTTCTTTTGACAGAGGATTTTTGTATTTGTCTTTGTCATCAAAGAAGTTTTGTTCGCTTATAAGCTCTACCGTTCCGTCCTCGTTAATTTCTTCCAATTTAAGACTTAATAACGGATTTGGAAGCTGAACCTCTTTAAGAGTATAATAACCTGCGTAAGTGCTTATTGTTTCTTCTTTTTCACCGTTCATTGTTACTTTGACAAGGCTTGTCGGCTTTACATAACCGCTGATTCTTCTGGGGTCTGTTTGGTCTGAATTATAATTCCAAATTTGCGCACCAAAAATATTTGTACCCATTGTAATATCGCTGTCAGATACACCTTTAACTTTACCAAGCTCGTAGAAATATTCTTTTCCTTTTTTAGTTTTAAAACTGTTTCCGTAAGTTGCGGTTAAACCGCCGAACATAAAGGCATCATCTCTGTAGTGATATTGCGTTGCTTCAACTCTGTACTTGCCTCCAAAAGCAGTACCGTTTACTGATTCTTGAGTCATTCCCGAAAACGTATCATTAATATTTTTGACATTCCTTGAATCAACAACACTCAAACTGTCCGTTCTCATATTGTTATGAAATCCGATATTATTTAATGTTATTTTTTTCGGTTTTTTGGGCATTACAACATCTCTGTATGCTCTGGGACCTTTCTTTTCGGCATCAAGAACGTTATTTATGTTGTTTAAAATCGGAATGTTTCTTTCAACTTCCGCAACAAGAGTCAAATCTTCAAAATTTGTTGTTAGCTTTATGCCCATAATTTGTGATGCGGCATCTGCGGTAATATAAGCTTCATTTATTACACCGTCCATAATACCTTGTTGAATAAATATCGTCGGATATTTAGATATAGGATAGTCTTCAACAAAGACACCTTTTTGAGTAATCATACCGGCTTTGCCGTCAATGGTTGTAAAGCTTATTTGTTTATCAATACGGTTTGCCTCATATTTTATTTCAAAAACATCTGCAAGTTGTTTGAACGGAACTAAAATTTGGTTTTTATCAGTTATTACTATTTCAACATCCTGATAAGCTAAATCATTAATCTGCACGTAAGAGATTGTTGAATCAAGAGCATAGGCAGCAGAAGATAGGCACAATGTACCTATCAAACTTGCTATTATTAAATTTTTCTTAATCCTATTTAACATCTCTTTTCTCTTTCCCTCAGGCTCGGTATGAGGGAGTTCTTTTAAGTTCTTATTTAAACTTTTTCGTTTTTGATTTGGGTATTTCCGTATGATTCTATTTAACTTTTTTCGAACGTCCGTTGTCCGATTTTCTATCTAACATTTATTGGGATTAAATTGTGTTATTTTGAAAATGCAGAAAATATTACCGTTGCCCTATATGTTCCTGCTTCATCTTCAATCGGGCTATATGTTCCGCTTACCGGATTAGTTCCTATAGTTTGAGTCAGAGTACCTTCTGTCCCTCCGTGAAGCAGAATTATATAGCAATTGCCGTAATTTTTGTAATTCTCTTGATATATTGAAGTAATAGGTGCTGTTGTTGTTGACGTAATCGGATATACAACAACATTCGGGTTATTGCTTCCATGTAGTTTAGCATTATTTACCGCAGTTGTACTTGGCGGATTCGTAACACTTCCGAATAATAAAGAACCGTCTTTGCTAAAAGCCGAAACTGCGCCGTCAGCTGTTAATATCGATGATGTTACAATAAAATCGTAGTCCCTGTCGGTTCCGTCATTTGACTGCAAGGTGAAAACAGCATTGAGGCCCGTGTGGATACCTGTTTGCGGAAATACCGTTCCTTCTTCAACAGAGGATGTCTTATCTATGGATACTACCGGTTGAACAGATGTTTGTAACACCTGTTCAACTTCAGTATCTGCATAAGCTTGTACTCCGCCGATTGCGGTTATCATTGATATTAACAATATATTTTTTAGTAAATTTTTCATTATTCAGTTTTTCTTTTTTTGCTTTTTTACTTTAAACTACGGAGTTACATAAGATAAAGTCAATTTAGCTTTGTAATGACCTGCAGTATCTTTTGTATCAAATGAGTTATCAGCTATATCGTTTCCGGTTACTGTATATTGTAATGTATACATACCGTTGTCTATGGTATAGTTAAGTAATTTAGCTCCGCCTTCGCCTACTGCTTCAGTAGTACCTACAGGGTCTGCAGTTGCAGCGCCTGAATGACCGCCTACAAAATTAAGGGTAAAAGCAATTGCGTTAGCAGAATTTGTACCGTTTGTAATTGTGTTTTGAATTGTTCCTGCTGCAGCTGTTTCTTGAGTGAAAACTAATTTCATAGCTGCTGCGTCAGTACCGTATAAAGCTGTTTTTTCTCCGCCTGTTTCGGTAGCTTTACCGGTCAATTGAATATGTGTTCCCGGAGCATTTGTAGTAACATCGAACAAAGCAACAAGGTCTTTGTCAAACGTTAACGTTGTATAATTATCTCCGATTGTTGCTTCAGCAGCTGTATTTGAAGCAGGATCCAATACGATGTTAACGTATGTAGGGATATTCAAATCAAAGTTTGCCGTTGCAGATGAGGAACCATCATTTGCGAACGCCGGTGTTGCCATTAACATTGTAGCAACTGCAAGGGGTAAGAATTTTGTGAATTTCATAGGGTAAACCTTCCTTTCTTAATTTTTTGTTGTACTACATTTCACCTTGTATATTTATTGTTGTTTCTTTTTTGATTACCTGTTTTTTGTTGTTTTGGTCTGTGAATGAGACCACAAGTCTTGCCGTATAAACTCCGGATGGAGTTTTATTCAGCTTGAAGTTTTCTTGTTTTTTTATAAAACTGTTTTGACCGATTACGTTTGACGGTAGTGAAACTTCTTCTATCAAATCGTTATCTTTAATTATTTGAATTTTTGCATTGTATCTTATTCTTGTATTACCTGTGGAAAGAATTTTCATATCTGCGGTAAAACCGTCTTTTGTTTGATTAAGAGTAAATTCTTCGATTTCTCCTTTTCTTGTTACACCCTTATCGATATAAACAGGAATTCCCATTCTTGTTTTTACGATAAGCTGAGCGCCTATGTTTGGTCTGCCTGTATCTACGTTATATTCTTTCGGGTTAACATCTTCTAAATAGATTACAGCTCTGTGTTCACCTTTTTGGAGTTGATTTAAACCTGCAATATTTACACGCAATTTTTGGTTTTTCCCCGGCTGAACGGTAAATTCAGACGGTACGAATTTTATTTTCTTAGCTATATTATACTGGTCGTCTGATTTTTCAATCATTACCATTTCACCTTTTTCATCAATAGTAAAGTATTCTGTATATGCTTTAAAACGCATAGGCTTTTTGCTGTCACCTCTGACATCAAGTGCTGTTGTTATGTAATTTGCTCTTTGTTTATCCGCATTAATTTCCAATCTCGTCGGTGCAACAGATATTGTTGCTTGAACCTGCGACATCATAAACAAACCTAAAATTATTCCTAAAATCTTCTTTTTCATCTACCTGTCCCTATCCTCCCTTAATATGTATCTGATATGATTTTGATAATTACCGCAATTGATAATACTGCCGTCTTTACCTTCAACGGAATACTCGATTGTTATATATTCATTGTTTGAAGGTGCTACACCTTTAGCCAATATTATTTCTTTATCAGGTTCAAGTAATACTCTGTCTTGTAATCTTTCTTTAACATTTCCTGATGCGGAAATTGTTCTGATATAATAATTTCCTGCGCTTTCACCAAAATTCTTGGCATCAACAGTCAAAATCCAATCTGTATTTGAGTTTATATAGAGCATTGGATTTGTATCAGTAGGTATTTTTTCATTCTTTTTAAATGCGTTATTTGCACCTATTGTTATTTGTGGTGTTTCTCCAAAAAAGTTTATCTCTTGTACTGAGGG
>Ga0247608_10006306_pt1 | contig 12528 bp, 11 predicted proteins | sample 176DNAGHGlowgp2_FD_193490 | JGI IMG/M metagenome (GOLD analysis project Ga0247608, IMG submission 193490) | Sheep rumen microbial communities from Palmerston North, Manawatu-Wanganui, New Zealand - 1766 DNA GHGlow gp2 | ecosystem: Host-associated > Mammals > Digestive system > Stomach > Rumen ... | reverse complement strand
TACAAGTTCACCGCCCGTCCGGATTCGGTCTATTTCTGGGCCAAGTTCAAAATGAAAGGAAATGTGACAGCTTCCGCCAAAGCACATCTGCACACCGACTGTGACTTCCGGGATTTTGTGGATATCGGCCAGCCGTCGGACATCGCCTCCGCGATTTTCTATTTCCAGGACAAGGGGAACGGCCAATGGCATCAGTACAAGCAGGCGTTCAAGGCATTCGCTTCCCCTCAAAAAGCCACTGCGGAACAAGCTCCAATTCCAACGCTCAACAACTGGACCCGTCGGCCAAGCTACCTGCTTTTCTCGTTTACAACCAACCGCTATGTCATGAAGGGAACGAAAGGGGACGCGCTCTACATCGACAATATCCAGTTCATATACAACAAGAAACTCTCCATGCTGTATATTGACGGAATGGAACTTCCTGACTTTTCCGGTGATTTGCAGGATTATGTCTGCTTCTATGATCCAAAATCATCACCTCTGTTGCCGTTGGTTGAGGCCTCCACTGAATCACCAAGGGCGGAAGTGTCAATCCGACAAGCAACACCGGCAAATCCTGTGGCAGAAGTGACGGTATTACATGACGATGTGATTATGGGTGCAGCGTCGCCTAAAGTGTATCGGATTCTGTTTCTTCCGAGAGTGTCCACTTCGATGGCACTGTATAACAACTGATCCCGTAACCAAGAGGGACTTGTTACAATAAAATCAAAATATGTGCGTTTGTTGATGAATATTGTTTAGTAAACCGAAAAAAATGAGAAATATTAGGATGAAATCCGTATTGCTGTTCCTGGCATCCGTCTTGACCTTGAATTTGTGTATGCTTGAAACAGCACAAGCGCAAGTTGCGTTAGGCATAAAGGTTGCCGGCAACAGGGTGAATTATCAAAAACTCACAAAAGGGGATTTTGGACTGGAAACAGGACTCTTTATGCGTTTGGGCCAGAATTTCTACTTCCAGCCTGAAGTGAATTATGCATTTAAGAATTCAACGTTCATGGATGATGCCAATGATATTTCATCCACGAATGAACAATTAAAACAACACTTTGTGTCCGTTCCTGCATTGTTAGGATACCACTTCATCAACAAGGAAAATTTCAAGTTCCACCTGACACTTGGTCCCCGCTTTGATTTCAGGATCTCTGACAATTTGGAGGGTACTGACTGGAATGCCAATTCGTTGCAATGGGGTGCGCAGGTCGGTTTAGGATTTGATATATGGCGTTTTACACTTGACGCAAATTACTGTTTTGCTGCAGATAATTTCCATAACACGATAACAACTGTAACCCAAACAAAATTTGTCAACACGATCATTGTATCTTTGGGTTTCAAAATCCTCAAATAAACGTTTCTGTTCCTTGGATGATTTTTTTTGTTGAGTCACCCAAGATTTTGTCTTCAAAATACGTTTGTAAAAATGAAAGAGCAGTCGGAAGTGTTGCAGTGGGTCGAGGATTGCCGCTTGGGCAGTACTAGAGCGCAACATAAGCTGTTCAGGCATTTTTACGGCAGTGTCATGAGTGTGTGCATGCGCTATGCTGGCAATACGGATGAGGCTGCCGATATGCTCAACGAGGGGTTCTTGAAAGTGTTTTCTAACCTCCATAAATATGAAAACTCAGGTTCTTTTGAAGCGTGGCTGAAACGTGTGGTTTGCAACTCCGCACTGGATTTCCGGCGAAGATATGACAAGAATGTCGAATTTGTGGAGATAGATAAGGTCCAGGATTCCAATCTTTCAGATTATAATGTCAACGACGCCATGTCGAAGATTTCATCGGACGAGATTGTCGCTTTGATCCAGCAGTTGCCGCCAGTGACACGAACGGTGTTTAACATGTTCGTATTCGAGGGCTTCTCCCATAATGAGATTGCACAACAATTGAACATTTCGGAAAACACTTCAGCATGGCATGTGAATAATGCCAGGAGCCGCCTCAAGGAAGCCTTGAAACATTATGATAATGAATGATATGACGGATTTTGACAAATTGATTAAAGAGAAAGCAGAACAGGCGACCTATCCATACGACGAAGCCGCATGGAGACAGTACAAACACAAGGCTGGCCTGCGAAGCGGATACACTAAATATTGGGTGATCGGAGCCTCCTCTGTCTTGGTGGCAGGTGCCATTCTCCTGCTCAAGCCGAATCGTCAGGTTCAGCCAAGCTCCGAAGAACCTGTACAAACCACTGTGCTTACGAATGATTCTGTAGTGGCCATTCAGGAACCAAAAGCAGATGAGTTAGAAGACACGAAGTCACGGCAGAACAGTCAAAAAACTAAGGTGAGTTCGACACAGACTCCCCATAATCAGACAGATACACTCAAGGAAGAAAACTCTAGAGTGGTGAAAGGCAGGTCTGAAGGTTCAAGAAAGGTGGTCTATGGGAAGCCCGTGGTCATAGATGTGGACACGATCACACGGATGGTTCCCACGGACGAAGAGTTGGAAAAAGGGCACAGCCGTTTATACTGATTTGTATTTTTCCAAAGTAGTAATTAGGTTTTCAACCTTCAAAAAAAAAGCACCGTGATTAACGGTGCTTTTTTTATTTCATACTAGTTGTTAGAGGATTTTCGCAGAAAGCTTGATCGTACGGATAGGATTTGCGGGATCGTTGGTGATAACATCAAGGGTTGCATTTTGCATGCTCGCACGATTCGGGGCTTTAAGCGTAATAGTGATTTCGGCGGTACCACCAGCGGGGATCGTCATCATGTTGGACGTGGCGCTGAACATCGGGACACTGGATTCCAAATTTCTGATGATCAGAGGGGACTTTCCTGTGTTCTGCACGCGGACGGTTTCAGATTTGGAGGTGTTTTTCATCAGGTTGCCTATGCTTAGGGAATCGGTGGAGATTACACAGACAGGAGCGTTCTTGAGTTGTTTAGCTGACAATTTGGAGAAGTCTTCTTTGATGTTGTTTGCGTAGTGGAGGCGTTTTACAGGCTCAAGTGAGTCGTTGGTCTGGAAAATGACCATATCTTTCATCTGGCCGAAAGCATTACGCTTTGAAGCATCGTATTTCAACACGACGAACCCTTCTTGTCCAGGCAGCAGTTCAGCACCGAAGTTGCGGTAAATCTCGGAAATGTAATCCTGCTTTTTCTCAAGAGTGAAAGTCACAGGTTTGGTCCAGAAATTGCGGACATAGAACGTGTCGTTAACCGTCTCGGTGTTCAACAGGTTGTGGGCGACGTTGGGCTCTTTGATGCGCAACATGCCGGAGGTCTTCGTATATCCAGCTTTTTCAAACTCTGTGGGGGGACGTTTGATGACCTCACCTTTGATGAAAATCATGTGGGGAGTGGCTTTCTCGTTTTCTATGAAACGGGGCTCGTTGGTCGTGACGCGGATATTTTTGTTGAAGATGCCAGGTCTGTTGTAAGGGTTGTAAGTGGCTTCGATATAGCCTTGTTCGCCGGGGGCGATGGCTCCTTTAGTGTAGTTTGCCGCTGTACAGCCGCATCCGGGACGCACATTGGTCAGCTCCAGAGGCTCATTTCCAACATTGGTGAAAATGAACTTTCCTGTCACTTTGCCTCCTTCTTCTTTGATCTTACCAAAATCGAAGGTGGTGTTCTCAAACTTGATTTCCGGTTGGGCGATGCACACTATGCATGTCAGAACCGCTAACAATAATAAACTTAACTTTTTCATTGTCAATTACTTTTTGTAGTTTTTTTATTATTTTTATTCTTTTATATACCTGATTTTTTAAGCCGGCAAAGATACAATTTTTTCACCGAATTCATTCAGATTAATACCATCAAAATTACCCGATGACATCAAAAGCAGCACTGAATGATGCCAGTCAATGCTTAAGAGATTGTTTTTCAATGTGTTGGAGTCGTTGAATGTCATTAAATCCTCACGTTGAAACGCCTTGAAAATCATGTCGGGGGAGATCGGTGGGAGCTTTTTGTGCTGAACGGCGGCCGGAGAATAGTAAACCATTGCGATGTCTGCTTCGTCCATCGCGTGTTGATACTGCTGCAGGAATTCCCCTGTGAGACTGCTGAAAGTATGCAGCTCCATGCAGGCCACCAGCTTACGGTCGGGGTACTGCTCCCTTACGGCATTGATGGTGGCTTTCAGCTTGGAAGGAGAATGCGCGAAATCTTTGTACACGGCGCATTCGTCGTTCTTTGCAACCAATTCCAATCGTTTTGAGGCTCCCTTGAAGGTGGCTATGGCTTCGTAGAATTGCGCATCAGAGAGTCCCAACGCATTGCATGCCAAGCGTGCGGCGTTGATGTTCATGAGGTTGTGCTTGCCGAAAATTTGCAAGGGGATGGCGGCTCCTTCAGTTTTGAGGTATGTGATCCCGTTTTCAATGTAGTAAGGATGGATTCCGTATGGTTTGCAGGTCGTGTTTGTGATTTTTTCACCAAGTTTTCGAAGCTCGGCATCTTCTTGACAATAAATCAGTTGCCCGTCCTGCGGGATCATTTTGGCGAAAATCTCGAATTGCTGCACATAGTTTTCGAATGTGGGGAATACGTTGATGTGGTCCCAGGCTATGCCACTGATGATGCCTATCGTCGGCTGATAGACATGGAATTTCGGACGGCGGTCGATAGGGGAGGTGAGGTATTCGTCCCCCTCGATAATCATCATTTTGGCGGTGTCAGACAGGCGTACCATCACCTCGAAACCATCCAGCTGCGCCCCCACCATGTAGTCGCAGTCAATGTGATGGTGCTGCAACACGTGGATAATCATGGAGGTGATGGTGGTTTTGCCGTGGCTTCCACCGACCACCACACGTGTCTTGTCTTTGCTCTGCTCATAGAGATATTCGGGATAGGAGTAAATCTTGAGGTTTAACTCTTTGGCTTTCAGCAACTCCGGATTGTCTTCCCGTGCATGCATTCCCAAAATGACGGCATCCAGATCCGAAGTGATTTTTTCAGGATGCCAACCGATATCTTGTGGTAGGATTCCATATTTGGCCAGACGTCCCTTTGCCGGGTCAAAAATCTCATCATCTGATCCGGTGACTTCGAAACCTTTGATTTTCAATGCGATGGCGAGGTTGTGCATCGCGCTCCCGCCTATGGCGATAAAATGTACTTTCATGTTTTTTTTGAATTGCTTTTGTAAGACTTGCAAATAACGAAAAAGTTGAATTTTTATTACACGTTTTTTTCACATTCCCCTTTGACCACATCATTTCCAATCACCACGATTTCCGCACGAAGCGTTCAAGGATTAGGGGAGAGATTTCATCTGTTTGATTTTTTTTCCAGTGAATGCTTTTTTTTATAATTTTGCACGGTTGAGTATTGAATTATTAAATTATTGAATTTCAGTTCTATATGTCAAATAAACAGATGCGTGTTGAACAGATTGGACATAAAGTCTTGCGATTGAGTTTTACTTGTCTGCTATTGGTTGGGATAATGATTTTTTCAGCCGGATGTGGGAAAAAACACCGGAAAAACACGGCGAATGGTGTTTTTGAGGCCACGGAGATCATTGTTTCCTCTGAAAGTAACGGCAAAATGTTAAATTTTGACATTGAAGAAGGACAGACATACGAGGCCGGCACATTGCTGGGCTGTATTGATACTTTTCAGACATATCTGCAAATCAGGCAGCTGGAATCTTCCATTAATGCGACTTTGGCCCGTCGTCCTAACATGCCTTCCCAAATGCGTGTGTTGGAGGACAAGCTGGCGACCCTCGGCAAGGAGGAGCGTCGTGTCCAGAATCTTTTGAAGGCTGATGCTGCCAGTACCAAACAGCTGGAGGATATCCAGGCGGAAATCAACATCACCCAAAGCCAGCTTGCCGCTCAAAAATCAGCCTTGTCTATTCAGGACCAGTCTATTCTTGAGGAGGTGGAGGCTATGCGTTTCCAGCTGCAGCAGTTGGAACATGCCATGGAAAACTGTAAGATCAAAGCTCCGATTACAGGCACAATTATCAACAAATACATAGAAACCAATGAGTTGGCATACGCAGGGAAACCGCTTTTCAAAATAGCCGACATCACCAATATGTTCATCAAAGTCTATGTGACGGAAGATATGCTGGCCTCCATAAAACTGAACCAGGATGTGCTCGTGCATCTCGACAGCTATTCCCAAGATAATGACAATAAGAAAAAAGACAAAAATTCAAACGGAATCACATTTAACGGCAAAGTGACATGGATTTCCCCGAAAGCTGAATTTACACCCAAAATGATTCAGACCAAGGAGGAACGCACGAATCTCGTCTATGCCGTGAAAGTGAATTTCCTCAATGATGGTTCCGCCAAAATCGGTATGCCTGGGGATGTGGAATTCAAGTAAATCCCTGAGTAAAACCACGTTTCGATGCCTAATGCAATCTGTATAGAGTCTGTCAGCAAAACATACGGTGGAGCTGTTCGCGCACTCCAGCATGTTACCTTTGATGTTTTGGAGAACGAGGTTTTCGGATTGGTCGGCCCGGACGGAGCGGGCAAATCCACGCTTTTTAATATCCTCACTTCTCTGATTTTGCCCGATGAAGGCAAAATTTCCATGTTGGGCTATGATGTGGTGAAAGACTACAAGGAGATTCGGCGCGTAATCGGATACCTGCCAGGTACATTCTCATTGTATCCGGATCTCACAGTGCAAGAGAATCTGGAGTTTTTCGCTGTGATGTACAAAAGCAGCATCCGTGCTAACATGCGTTTGATCAGTCCGATATGGAAACAGCTGATGCCTTTTAAGGATAGAAAGGCCGGCAAGCTGTCTGGCGGCATGAAACAGAAACTGGCGTTGTGCTGTGCCCTGATCCATCGTCCGCGCATCCTTTTTCTGGACGAACCAACAACGGGTGTTGACCCCGTTTCCCGCAAGGAGTTCTGGGATATTCTGCGCTCCATCAAGAGTCAAGGCATAACTGTCGTGGTATCCACGCCCTACATGGATGAGGCCACCCGTTGCGACCGTATCGCCATGATTCAAGATGGGGTTGTCTTCAAAATAGATACTCCGGCCAATATTATCCAACAATTCAAAGGCCATCTTTATTCATTCAAATCTGAGAATATTTTCTCCCTGTTGCAGGTGATGGAGTCTTGTCCGTTGAATTGTATCTATTACCCGTATGGTGAGTCGTGCCATATCGTTTTTTATGATGATATCTCAACCGCACTTCCTGCGTTTCAAGAGTTTATGCAGCAGAATTCGCTGAACATTTTGGAGATCATCCCAATCGAACCCTCTGTTGAGGACTGTTTTATTGAGATTGTCAAAAAATCTGAATAGCTTAAAGTGTTACATTAAACATCCTGCTTTAATATGATGACAATCACATTGTTGGGTACTGGTACTTCGCAGGGCGTTCCCGTGGTGGGATGCCAATGTGAAGTGTGCCGCTCCGCGGATCCACGCGACAATCGTTTGCGTACCTCGGCCTTTGTGGAAACTGACGGGGTGAACTTGCTCATCGACACAGGTCCCGATTTGCGGCAGCAGCTCTTACGCGAACATATCTCACATGTTGACGCGGTTCTGGTCACGCATGAGCATAAAGACCATCTGGCAGGGCTTGACGACATCCGGCCTGTCTATTTCATGCAAAAACAACCGATGGACATTTATGCGATGCAGCGCGTGCTCTCGGTGGTGCGAAAGGACTTCGACTACGCCTTTAAGGACAATCCATATCCTGGTGCCCCCTCATTCCAGCTTCACCCCGTAAGGTTTGACCGCTTTTTTGTGAAAAATGTCGAAATCCAGCCTATTCAAGTGCGTCATTTGACCCTTCCCATATTAGGGTTCCGCATCGGGACGTTTGCCTACATTACCGATGCGAGTTTTGTGGCGGATTCTGAACTGGCACATCTTCAGGATTTGGATGTGTTGGTCGTTAACGCTCTACATCACGAAAAACACTATTCCCATTTCAACCTGGAGCAGGCGTTGCATTTCGTGGACGTTGTCAAACCCAAACACGCCTATCTGACCCATGTATCCCATCACATGGGATTATATGCCGATGTGGAGAAAACCTTGCCACCTCACGTGACATTAGGTTACGATGGATTGAAGATCACAATCGATAGATAGAGACCACTTTGCGTTTCCGTATTGTTTTTTGGGTGCGAAGATTCCAACATTCGATTTGCACCACATACATTCCTGCCGGTGCGGACTGGTTTCGGTCGTCAAGGCCATCCCATCGGAATCTTGCAGACGTTCCGCACAACATATTGTTTGTCAGATGCTTTACAGGGTGACCACGGTTGTTGAAGATGACGATGCTTACGCGGTTTTCCTCTTCGGTGAAAGTACATAGCACCTCTGTATAATCCTCATAGCCGTCATTGTCAGGAGAAAACACCTCAGGGGCGATTTCAAACTCGTTGTCCTCCAACGCATTGCCCGCCTGCGAATTCTCGTATCCGGGCGTGCCGAACCTCGCGCTTTCCGCAGCTGAACGCCAGTTGTTTTCGTCTTGGGTGGGCATGTCCGGATATAGCCGTTCCAAGCTCACCCCTTTGGTGGTCAGCAGCTTCGGGTAGTGCATCTCCTCGGTATAGCAGAACCGGTCTATGGATTGCAAACTTCTGTCAGTCAAGTGGATGATTCCCTTGCTGATGGCGAAGTCGGGGAGCGAGTCGCATTCCACCAGCCGTTTCTCGTCCTTGCAAACATACTGCTGAAGGGTGACGTTTTTCTGTTTGCACAAAGCCACATGCGTTTTGGGGTGCAGTTGCCACCCTTTGGAAACGGCTACAACCGCCTTTTGTGGCAAGGTGTCGCCACCATATCCGACTTTCACCTCCTTCAAGTCGATGATGTGGTTGGAACGGTTGTAGATTTCCAAGTAATCCGCATTTCCGTTGTCGAATGGGTTTGTCAATATCTCGTTGATTACCAAATCGAAAGGATCTGGCGGGGCGGCTCTTCCAAATGGGATGCGGTCATCAATTTGATACGTGTTTCCGCCGCAGTCAGTGAGTGTGCCGGAAAGAAGCAGCTTGTAGTCCGTGTTTGGCTGGATCGCAGTTCCAAACCGGATGTCCACCGACGAGAATTCTGGCGGTACTTCCTTGATGTTCAGAATGGTAAGTGGCGGCTCGGTGCGGAATTTCCCGTCATTCTCCATAACATCGGCGGACACTGTTTTCAAGAAATGGACACGCAAGGTCGTGGAATCAGGCATCGTCACCCCTGTGATGAACGGTATGCTGTTAAAATTCAATGTGTTGCAGATGGAGTTTGATTGCCCAGGAGTACCGCCGATCGTGCTTGTGGAGGAGTTCCAGTTTTCGCTTCCCAGACACGGCCAGTTCGCATCAATCATTTCCAATGCCCATCCGCCTTCCTGTTTGATGGCTTCAGTGTGCCAAGACTTGCTATAACTCACATAATGAATCACTTCGTCGTGCTGGTTGTAAAGGGTCAGCTGTTGCCCTCCGTCGGTGAGCGCCAGTGATGACAAAGTGAAAATGTGATCGCAGAAAGGCGTGAAATCCTCCAAATATTTTTGCGCGATGAGTACTGCGTAACCACAGCTGTCAATCGTCATGTCGGGGAGGTCTTTGACGGTGTTTCCCAGCTTCAGTCGCCAACCATGCAGGGTGCAAGGGTGGGGGAGACGGTTGTGGAGTTCAATGTACTCCACCGCCGGCAGTCCGATTTCGGGTGTCGGCTTGGCCATGATTTCGCTTATAGTAATGTCGTAACGATTTGGTTCTGAGTATGTTTGACTCAGAATGTCGTTTTGGGTCAACAGGACAGATGCCGTAAGCAATAATGCTTTCAAAGTTTTTTTGATCATACTGTTTTTTGTTTTCTGTTTATGTCTGCAAAAATACTACATTTGCAGGCTGAAATCAAGTATTGTTGATAACTTTTTAAAAATAAATCAAGAAATTATGAAAATTGCTCTTGTCGGAGCCACTGGATTAGTGGGTGGCGTAATGCGTAAAGTATTGGTGGAAAGAGGGTTTGAAGATTGTGAGTTCATTCCTGCCGCTTCTTCAAAATCGGTCGGAAAGTTGTTAACATTTGGTGGACGCGAGGTTGCCGTCGTGTCCGTGGAGGATGCCATTGCGCAACATCCGGACTTCGCCATTTTTTCGGCAGGCAGTGCCGCATCGTTGGAATATGCGCCAAAATTCGCTGCTGTCGGCACTGTGGTCATTGATAACTCCGCTGCTTGGCGCAGCGACCCGAAGATTCCGCTCGTGGTGCCTGAAATCAACGGTGATGTCATCACCCCGAATGACAAGATCATCGCCAACCCGAACTGCTCCACCATTCAGATGGTGATGGCGCTGGCACCGTTGCACAAACGCTTTGGAATCAAACGTTTGGTGGTTTCGACTTACCAGTCTGTCACGGGCACTGGCAAGAAGGCCGTGGATCAGCTGATGAGTGAGCGTGCGGGGCTTCCCTGCGATCCCGCCTATCCGCATCCCATCGATATGAACCTTTTCCCTCATGGCGGCTCTTTCACCGATGACGGTTATACCACCGAGGAAATCAAGCTGTTGAACGAGACTCGTAAGATATTGAGGGATAATAACATCCAAGTTACTGCAACCGTTGCCCGCGTGCCCGTCACAGGAGGCCATTCCGAGGCGGTGAACGTGGAGTTCCGTCAGGATTACGATTTGGCGGAAGTCTATGAGTTGTTGAACGACATGCCAGGTGTGAAGGTGCTGGACGCTCCTGCAGAGAATGTCTATCCGATGCCGAAATACGCTGAGGGACAGGACGATGTCTTCGTGGGCCGTATCCGCCGCGACTTCTCCCAACCCAACACGCTGAACCTCTGGGTGGTGGCCGACAACCTGCGCAAGGGCGCTGCGACGAATGCGGTGCAGATTATGCAGTACCTGCTGAAGTAGTTAGCAGTTAGTAGTTAGTAGTTAGTTAGCAGTGGCCGGTTGCGTTTTTGCAGTCGGCTATTTTTTCTTCCCAGTCGTATTGTAAAATAAAAATGCTATTTTTGCACCGTTGTTCGTTCCGAAGCCCGGACGGGCGGAAGGCGGGGGACAGACATATAAAAAGGCGTTGAGTCAACGTCTTATCTGCGGCGTATCGAATCTCGCAAATTCAAAAATGCCCACAAGATAAGGCAATGGTCAATGTCCATGGTTTTGTATATTCCGTAGGGGCGAATAATGATTCGCCCCTACAACACGGATTTTCCAAACAATCCGTTTAATATACATACGGCGTGGGCTTCGGCATTGCTTATCCTTGGGCAAAGGCAATGCGAGAGCCTGATACGCGGGATGAGCGATGAGTTCAGATTCCCGCGCTTTTTTTGTTGAACAATGCCCTGCTTGGGAATCGGGGGCGAAAAAACAGATTATGATGAAACAGATTCCTTTAATCATCACATTTTTGACGTTTTTCTTTACGGCAGGTTTCGCACAGTCCGCTATTGTGCCCGTGGGCGGTGACGCGCAAAGCAACAACGGATGCGTGAGCTACACCGTCGGGCAGATTGCGGTGCAGACCGCCAATAACAGCAGCGACATCTCTGTGGCCGAGGGGGTGCAGCAACCTTACGAAATCCTGACGGTGGGAGTTGACGACTATCCTCAAATTACTCTCAACGCCGTAGTCTATCCCAATCCCACGGAAAACCTCGCGCAACTGCAACTCAACGGTTTCGATATTCCAGTCGGCGAACTCCGCGCCATCCTCTACGACGGCAGCGGCAAGATACTGCAAACCCTCAATGTCAGCGAAAATCTCACCCAATTCCAAATCGGCCATTACGCCACAGGCACCTATTATCTGGAGCTGCGGGACGGCAAGCGCGTGTTGAAAACGTTCAAGGTGGTTAGAAGTTAGTAGTTAGAAGATAGAAGTTGTGGCGAAAGACCCCAATTCCCCTTCTATTTTAGATTTGACGAATGAGTGAGAGCAGAGGAAAAGCTTGCTTTTGCTATGCCGAGCGAAGAGGAAAAGCAGGCTTGCCTGCAACGGGTGCCCGAAGGGCGGGGTAGTAATATTAAAACAACTTCCTTGAACAGCCTCGAAGAGGCAAGACGCACGAAGTGCAAGTAACCCCATACAAGCGAAGCGCAGTGTGGGGATGGAACCCCGGACATGCACAGCGCAGTGCGGGGCCAGAACCGAACAGACATATTATTCACCAAAAATAGTAACAATATGAAGAAAATCGTAACTCTTATCATCACCGTGCTCTGCGCCGCAACCCTCTTCGCGCAGGCACCGGAGAAGTTCAGCTACCAAGCGGTAGTGAGAAATGCCAGCAATGCGCTGGTCACCAACGCGCAGGTGGGTGTGCGCGTGAGCATCCTGCAAGGGAGTGCAAACGGCAACGCCGTCTATGTGGAGACCCACACCGCCTCCACTAACGTCAACGGTCTGTTGACCATCGAGATTGGCGGCGGCACCGTGCAGCAAGGCAGCTTCGCGGACATTGACTGGGCGAACGGCCCCTTCTTTCTGGAGACGGAGACCGACCCGAACGGCGGCAGCGACTACAGCGTCACCAGCACGCAGCAGTTGCTGAGCGTGCCGTATGCGCT
>Ga0247608_10006305_pt1 | contig 12530 bp, 3 predicted proteins | sample 176DNAGHGlowgp2_FD_193490 | JGI IMG/M metagenome (GOLD analysis project Ga0247608, IMG submission 193490) | Sheep rumen microbial communities from Palmerston North, Manawatu-Wanganui, New Zealand - 1766 DNA GHGlow gp2 | ecosystem: Host-associated > Mammals > Digestive system > Stomach > Rumen ... | reverse complement strand
TCAACTATGGCTGATGCAGAACAAGAGAATGTCAGCATAGCTGCAAACGGTCCATACAATACTGTTGTCGACAATCTCGTTGAAGGTAACATGTATTACTATCGTGCTTATGCCACTGTTGGTGGAGTTACTTACCGGGGAGCAATAAAGAACTTCTCTACAAAGTCGTCTGCCGGATTGAAGGCTATCGACCTCGGCCTTTCTGTCAAGTGGGGTGACCGTAACGTAGGAGCAGAGATGCCTGAAAATGACGGCAACTACTACGCATGGGGTGACACCATAACACAACGTAACTATACTGCGGTGACATATCGTCATGCAACAGGTAATAATACTAATGCCATATATCATGATATCAGTATGAACATTAGTGCAACCGAGTGGGATATCGCCAATAAGAAATACAATGGTTGTTGGCGTATGCCTACTCAAACAGAAATTGCTGAATTGATGAGCAATTGTTCATGGACGTGGTCAACGAAGGAAGGTGTACCAGGTTATTGGGTGGAGAACTCTGTAAGCCATCAGAATATCTTCCTACCGGCTTCAGGCTATCGTGACAACACAGACTTGATGCAGGACAACACCAATGGTTACTATTGGTCTGCCGTGCCTAATGGTAGCGTCGATGCAAGACAGGCTATGGCATTGACATTTAACTCGACAAGTAAGAGTGTAACTCCGCTCATACGCTATGATGGATTGATAGTTCGACCTGTATATGATTCTAATGGAAAATTAGGCGAACAAGATATCTTCATCCGCACCGACAGCGTAAGCTATAATGCTGATCGTACAGAGAATCAGCTTTACGGCATGATGCTTGGTCTCAACTCAGCTGAAGATGGCTTAACTCAGGGATTTGTTATTGGTACCACTACCGACGTGACAACAGACAATACAGTTATATCAGGTCTCAGTCAGGCTGCTGTTGCTAATGGTTCTTACAATATCGCAATATCTGACGAACAATTACGAACACTGACTATCGGCGATGTATATTATGTTCGAGCATACGTAACCAACGGAACTGAAACAAAGTATGGTAGTGCTATAGAAATGAGTGACTATACTTTCTTCACAGACAGTGTGAAGTGGGGACTCGGCAATGCAGGAAAACTGTATGGTCATGTCAAAGGTGTCAAACCTGCAAACGGATTGGAAGTGGGCTTCTTCTATAGTACTAATAGTGATATGTCAAATAGTAAATCAATAGTAGGATCATTTGAACCAACAAAGGAGACTGTCTTTACTGGACAAATTGATACCATCAAGGTGGCTACTTATTACTGGCAGGCATACACAAAGTATGATGGAGTGATACACAGAGGAGCTGTCAAGAGCTTCGGAGCAAAGCTTGTTGATCTGGGACTCACGTCTGGTGTCAAATGGGTTGATATGAACCTCGGCTCTGATGATGAGGAGAATGCAGGCGACGGATATCGTTGGGGTGAGATTGTACCTGACAGGGATGATACCTATTCTGTTTCTTCTGGATTCGAATATATCGGTGGTACAGAATACGATGCGGTTCATACGAGACTTGGCTCTTCATATCGTATCGCCTCTATTTCAAATATCGAAGAACTGCTCAACGAGTGTACCTGGGCTTTCGATGTCAATGGCTATCGTGTTACAGGTAAGAACGGTAATAGTATCTTCCTGCCTGTCGGTGACTACTGGAGCTCTCAGAAGGGCACCAATGGCGATGGCTCTAATGCGACAGCCCTGAGTATAGATAACACCAACACCAAGACCGAGAAACTTATCAGCAGAGATTCGCTCTTGTTGTTACGTCCTACTCTAAATCCTAAAGCCGATGTTCAGGGTGAAGGCGGTAATGCCGGATCTGGTACAATAGGCGGCGGAGAAGGTGATGACGATGAGGTTATCGGAGGAGACGACTGATAATTGAAAATTGATAATTGAAAAACGATAGTATTATGAAAAGAATTGTTTTAAGTATCGTTAGTCTGCTCATGATGAGTGTGACAACGTTGATGGCTTCCAATGAACTTGTAATCCATCTGAAGACGGGTACAACACAAAGGTATGTACTGCTTGATGAAGAACCGACCATCACTTTTGAAGGTGATAACATCGTTGTAAAGACATCTTCTGCAGAGTATACATACGCAATGGACGATGTCACCTATTTCAACTATGAGAATAGTATGGTTACATCGATTGACGGAATAGGTACGTCATCTGACGGTATGCAGATCAATGGCGATTATATTGCTTTCAGCGGGTTACCTGCAGGATGCAAGATTATCGTCTATGGGACAGGTGGACAGGTATGTCTTACAGAGACAGCAGACAAGGATGGTAATGCTAATATCAGCATGGTCTCTCTTGCACGTGGTATTTATATCATAAGTGCAAACAATATTTCCACTAAGATCACAAAAAAGTAAATTATAATTAAGTAAATAATGAAAAAGAAGCTGATGATGCTTCTCTTCGCGTGCATTGCTTTGGTTCCCGCAACAGCACAGACGGAGAAAAGCTATATCCAGATACATCGTGTTGATGGCAATGTCGACTCATTGCTACTCAACAACGTTCGCGACATCTATCATTCGCGGATGGATGCAAACGGAGTGGAACAAAACGATATAACGACACTCCGCTTGCGGATGGTTGATGACGAGCGTGTCTATCCCCTCAAGGAGGTAGACTACATGGTGATGCCTAAACATGGAAGGATCATCAGCTTCTTGGGAACCACAACTCTTAATGGTCCGAAAAAGACATCTGTCTCGGGCGACTTTCCTGGACAAACTGGCGATGTAGTTACATACAACTGGGTGAACAATGACCGAATCTTCATCGGTGACAATATTCGCTCAAATTCTGTTGATCTTCGTTCTGGTAGTACCAAGGGTAATTTTACATTCAATACCGATCTGTTCGCCGATCAGTACGTCGTATATTATCCAGGGCAGAATGCTACAGCATATAATAAAGTCGAGATACCTGACGTCCAGACTCAAACAAAGCCTGATAATAGCGAACACCTTGGAGTGAGTGGCGACTGCGGTACCGCGACAGCATATCGACAAGCAAATAGCGATTATATTTTTTCTCTTAATCATAAGACTGCTGTAATCTGTTTCTTGCCACGTATTGATTCTCTTAATACGATGGTGCTTAAACATATCGCCGTAAAGTCTGACAAAAATATCGCTGGTACATATATCCTTGCACCATCAGGCGTGACATTGGTAGATGGCACAGGTAAGGATAGCATCACATTAAACACGTCCGATTTTATTTTACCTCATCAAAAGGAGACTGCCCAAGATACAGTTGCCTCATATATGGTGTTAGCACCTCAATCCGAACAGACTGCCGTGAAAGTTTACTATCGGGTGTACGACACCAAAAGCGAGATTGATACCATAGTGGTTCGTGACGTAACTTTCAAAAGCATCAAGGAGGCGCGTGTCTACCCAATCACTCACAAGATTCCCGTACGAATGTTCTTGACTGCATTTACTGATAGTGCTCGTTGGGAGTTTGGTCAGCCTGCAACGCTATATGGATCAGTTAACCTTCCTGTTGGCAATGTTGGTATCATCTGGGGATACAACAAGAATCTCACATTTGAAACCAAAGAAGAGGATATTCCTCTGACTCACAATGCCCAATTATCATTCAACACCACGCCTGTAAGCGACGTGAAACAAAAAGCATACTACTATCGTGCATACGCAAAGGAAGGTGGCAAAGACTATTTTGGAAAGGTGAAGAAGTTTGGTATGGATCGTGAGATCATAAACATGGGAACATCGGTTCGATGGTCAAGTATCAATATGGGATCGGTTACTTCAGAAGACACTGGTGATCATTATGCCTGGGGCGAACTTAATCCCAAAGAGAACTATAGCCAAGCTACTTATCAATACTATGACAACGGATATGAAGATATTGGCTCTGATATAACTGGCAATCCTCTCTATGATGTCGCCACAGCCAAATGGCGTGGTTGTTGGCGTATGCCTACTAAGGCTGAATTCGACGAACTGCGTAGTAAGTGCAGGTGGACATGGACAGACAGGGAGACTGATGATGGCGTTAGTCAGCGTGGATTACTTGTGGAGAATGTCAACAATAATCCAGATAGTGTTCTCTTCCTCCCCGCAAATGGCTATCGTAATGGTTCAAACCTCCATTATACTGATAATTGCTATTATCAAACGGGCTCAGAATACAATTCTCAATACAATAGTTATCAGCTTAACAACGAGAACAACATGAATAGATACGCCTGGAAATATGAAGGCTTATCTGTTCGACCAGTCTTTGAAAGTAATATCGAAACGGAGTCAGGAGTCTATCTTTTTGTACATACTGACAGCATAAGTTATAGCGCAGACCACACATCGACTAATATGTATGGTACTACTCGTGGTCTAGATGATGTAGTTACCGATATCGTTCAAGGTTTTGTCATCGGAACAACAGATGAAGTCCAGCTCGGTAGCAGTGATTTGGAGGTTACACTGACTCAACAGGCTGTTGATAATGGTAGCTATCATCTACCACTGACCAAAGAACAAATGAATCAACTTGATTTTGCTACAAAGTATTATGTTCGGTCATATATAACCTACGACGGTGACACATGGTATGGCGATCCATTGGAAATGCTTGCCATGACTATAACCACCGATAGTACAAATTGGCAAGTGGGCAAGTCCGAAGCGCGTCTATGTGGAACAGTGACAGGTATCACAGAATCTTTTGTCAGTTCGACAGAAATCGGTTTTGTTATTGGTACCACGCCTGATGTAACATTTGACACGACTGAGCATATAGAACTTCCATGCGATTCCACCGTTAATGGTAAATTCGTATGCGACTTCCCCGATATCGATTTCAAACAATACTACTATCGTGCCTTCATACGTCAGGGCGGTCGTACTGCATACGGAGAGCCAAAGATGCTCGGACTGGAGTTTGTTGATCTCGGCTTGCCTTCGGGCTTGAAGTGGGCAAATATCAATGTCGGCTCGCAAACTCCAATGGACGATGGTGATCCCTATTCATGGGGTGAGGTACAGACAAAGAGTAGTTTCAATAATAATGTTGACAACAGATCTTTGGGAACAGACATTGGCGGCACTACCAATGATGCTGCGCAGGTGAACTGGAAGGGTCCTTGGCGCATGCCATCAAAGGCGGATGTCGAGGAACTCCTCGCTAACTGTACATGGCAGTCAGTAACACTTTATGGTAAGTCTGGTCACTTGCTTACAAGTAAGATTAACGGCAAGACTATCTTCATTCCATTTACTGGATATTGGTTTAATGGACATAACCACTATGACTATAATTGGCGTTATCTGTTATGGACATCAACATGGAGTCATGACAATCGTGCATGGTACTTTGACAATTATCCTCAAGGTGATCCGAGACCAAAGATGGAACATGAAGATGTGCATGGCTATGGATTCTTTGTTCGTCCTGTTGCTCTCGTCAACGACACTCTTGACGACAAGTCTATGATACAAATGACTACTGACAGTGTAGAATGGGAGGTGGGCGAGACAACGGCAACGCTCCATGGATATCTGCTTGGTCTACGATACAACAGCAAAGCAACAGAGTCTGGCTTCGCATACGCGACTACACCTAATGTCACGGATCAAACCATTGGAGTAAATTATCTTAAGACCAATGAAGGTGAACTTTATAATGTTGCCAGTGGTCATTTCACTGCAACAATGCCGGACATTGTCGATGGCATAATCTATTATTACCGTGCATACGTCAAGGTTGATGGTAAATACTACTTTGCCAATGAGCGTGAGTTCGGTAGAAGAATTGTTGATCTTGGATTGACTTCTGGAACGTTATGGTCGAATATCAATCTCGGTGCAAGTAGTATTGATGATAGCGGTGACTACTATGCTTGGGGCGAGACTACTACGAAGAGTAGTTTCGACAAGCCATCAATATACACAAGTCTTGACGGCGATATCTCAGGAAGCAACTATGATGCTGCACATGTTCACTGGGGAGGAATATGGCGTATGCCAACCCAAAACGATATCGAAGAGCTTATTACCAAGTGTAGCTGGACAGAGATAACTAAGTATGGCCAGCCAATGTATAAAGTTGTCGGACCAAGTGGAGATAGCATCTTTATTGCTAAACGAGGTTCAATGAGCGGCTCAAACATTGCAAACGATGGTACGCGAGCCTCCATCTGGTCTTCTAACCTTAACACCTCCGAAGGTACTGCCAACGAAAATGCTTACGGAACTAACTTCTATGGTAACAACCTCACTGTCGATGCAGTTGCCCGTTATCTTGGCTACACTATTCATCCTGTTGCTAAGTATAACAACACTCTGTTAGATGGAACAAGAATATTCGTATCTACCGACAGTACCAATTGGCAGGTCGGCACAAGAGATGTACGTCTTGCAGGCTCTGTCATGAGCGAGAAGAGTGTTGAAATGATTCGAGGCTTCGTGGTTGGCTATAATAAGAATATAGAGGTTGGTCAATCCAATACAGTAGATGTTATAGCAAACGAAATGTTCAGAGGAAATGTTGTCTACGACAAGGATACCACATATTACTATCGTGCATATGTGAAAGTGGGCGACACCTATTACTATGGCAAGGATGTGGCAGGCAACAGCGATGCACGTCGTTATGGTCTTGAACTTGTTGATATGGGCAATGGTATCATGTGGGCAAATATCAACCTTGGTGCACAGACATCATCCGATTACGGAGATCGATACGCATGGGGCGAGACAACTACTAAGTCTACCTTCACAGAGACGACATATCGTCATTATGACAATGGTTATATAAACATTGGTACTAACATCAGCAACAAGACCAGCTATGATGCCGTAAAGGCAACATGGACAGGAACATGGCGTATGCCTACAAATGCTGAAATGAAGTGGCTGGTAGATAATTGTGATTGGACGTGGACCGCCGAAGACGGCGTTCCTGGATATCGTGTGACAAGTCGTACACAAAATGACAAGGGTACATACAACCGCATCTTCCTGCCAGCAGCTGGATATCAGTCAGCCTCCTTCTATGACAAGATAGCGACAGACTGCTATTACTGGACCTCAACATTATATACAGATGGCGATTCATATCTCCTGCATGGCAATGAGACTTCTACTGCCGATGTCATACCTGGTCATAGATACTATGGAGTATGCGTTCGTCCAGTAACTACTGCGGGAAATGAACAAGGTGGTGGTGGTGACATAACAGGCGGTCACCAACAAGGCGGTAGCCAACAGACTGGCGACGAAGGCTCTGGAAGTGGTAATGCTGGAACTGGTAACACAGGCGGATTATTAGGTGATTAACAATCGAATAATGATAGTAATGAACACCATATTGTCCATAACACGAAGCAGGTTGGCGTTGACGTTAGCGTTATCGTTGACATTCTTGTTGGCGTTCCCGTGCTTGTCCTTCGCCCAGAGTCCGAAGTTCATGAAGGTATACCAGTCGTCTGGTGTTGTCGACACTTTGTTGATGACCACAGGTAGCAGTGTCAGTCATTCACGTCAGGATCTCACAGGTGTGGAGCACAGCGACTACGTCTCATTGTTCTTCACCAACAGCGAGGGCACCCATCAGTACTTGCTTGTCGACCTTGACAGCCTTGTTTTCCCCAGTGGCAGGCGTGTGGTGTTCCATGGTTCTCAGGTGGATCGTCCTTCCTATGCTCGCATTATTGGCTATCCCTTGGACAGCCTCTCCTTGTCGGGAGTATCGTCAGACATTCCTTTCTCCCCGCGTCGCACCTCCTTCCATGGCACCTTCCCGGGGCAGGGAACAGGCAATGTGACTTTTTTTTGGACTGAGAATGATCGTATCCGTCTGGATGTAGGTGAGGAGAGCAGGGCAGAACAGTTATCGCAGGACAAGACCCGTGCCTCGTTCGTCTTCGAGGATAGCGATCTCGATGCAGACTCCTACACCGTATACTATCCAGGCAAGCATGTGACGATAGCGTCCGACCAGCATCAGACGGGAGCCGACAACACCGACCACATCGGTCCGAGCGGCGACTGTGGCGTCGCCACCGCCATGCGCAACCCAGCTGACGGCAGCTATGGTTTTACGCTTAACCACAAGGCATCCTATCTATGTTTTCTCCCTCACATCAACCACTTGCCAAGTGCCCGCGTCTCGCGTATCGACGTCACCTGTAACAATGCCATTGCCGGCACTTTCGAGTTGTCGGGATCGGGACTGTTTGGTGGTACAAACACATCGTCAAGCATAACCTTAGAGCTCACCCCGCAGCGTGCCCGTGACTTTTTCCTTGGTCATAATGTACGCAGCGAGCAGGACAGTTGTGCGGCTTACATGGTGATAGCGCCACAGGACGGCAGCCGTTCGTTCACCGTGACCTATCACGTCACCGACACGTTGAGTCGTATAGAGAAGCTATTCCGTCAGACCATCAACTTCCAGCCGTTAGCCAACACCGTCTATCCCATCTCGTGCAACATCCGTGACACCGAGTTCCGTTCCATCGACCTCGGTTTGTCATGCAACTGGAGCAATGTCAACATTGACGCCACAGAGCCCAGTCGTCATGGTAGTATCTTTTCCAGTGATGCCGAAGCCAACGCTGCACTTCTGGAGCAGACAGTAGTCACCGAATGGCTCATGCCCACCGACGACCAGCGGGAGGAGTTGATAGAGAAGTGCCTTTGGACATGGGGCGAATACAATGGTCAGACAGGTTATATAGTAGAAGGTGCAGCCATCTCCAAGGAGTATGGTAAGAAGCTCCGCATCTTCATCCCATGTGCGAGTGGTACGACGAAGGCTGAGTGTCTTTCGCAGAACTTCCGTCCCGTAGAGACGCTGATGGTAGACTTAGGACTGCCCAGTGGTACAAAGTGGGCAGCGAAGAACATCGGTGCCAACAGTGCGGAGGACGCTGGCTATTACTTTGCATGGGGTGAGACGGAGACCAAGGAGACCTACGGTAGCGGCAACTACCGGTGGGGCACCCAGAACCTTGGCGACGACTACGACATCAGCGCCACACAGAACGATGCCGCCGCGGTGTTGTGGGGAGGTATATGGCGCATGCCCACGAAGGCGGAGATGGAGGAGCTCATGAACACAGCCAACTGCCAATGGACATGGACCAGCATCAACGGCATCAACGGCTACCTCGTCTCCAGCAAGGCTGAGGGTAATATCAATAAGATATTCCTGCCCGCTGCAGGACTTATGCGTGACCATAACTTATACTATCGTAATTCTGCGTTAGCATACTTGTCTTCGACACAGGGTGGTAATAACAGCTCCTATGCATACACACTCTCGTCTACAGGTGCTGAGTCCAAAGAGATAACAGCTTCTCCATCATGGTATTTCAACACATATTATGGGGATAATACTCTTCGCTTTATTGGTAGAACGATACGAGCTGTCGCAACACCTAACGCCATCACGCCCGATGGTGTCGTACTCAATATTACAACTGACAGCACCAGATGGAGCATAGGAGATACCGAGGCTATCCTATATGGTACACTAAGCCACTCCATGCCGTTCCAAGGTAGTGTCACTGTTGGATTTGTTGTGGGAGATAGTGCTACGATAGTGAAGGGTCGTTCTCGCTTCGAGTATGAGCAAGAAGTCATAGTCGGCGGCAGTTTCTCTCAGGTTCAGCCCGTCTATGACAACATAGGCTATTGGTATCGTGCATACGTCGATACGGGTGATACAATTTTCTATGGCAAAGCCCGACATTATGGTTATGAGATGGTGGACTTAGGTCTCAGCGTGAAGTGGGCAAACATGAATCTCGGTGCCGATGAGCCAGAGGACTATGGTAATTATTATGCTTGGGGAGAAATAATCGAAAAGGACGAGTACACATGGGAAACGTACAGATATGGTTCTACACAAAATCTTGGTGAAGGATTTAACATATCTGGTACTGAGAACGATGCAGCACATGTACTGATGGGTAGTGTTTGGCGAATGCCTACTAACAAAGAACTTAAGGAGCTATACGATAGTTGCACGTGGGTGTGGACATCACAGAACAACGTCAATGGATACAGAGTGACAAGCAAGAAAGCAGGATATACCGACCGTAGCATTTTCCTGCCAGCATCAGGACTAAAATATAATACACTCTTTAGAGGAGCAAACTCATGGGGATGTTACCAGAGCTCTGAACAACTAAGGAACAACAGTGACCAGATCTTCACTCTCTGCTTTATTGATGCTTCCAGCAGAGGGTATCAACAGGGTGCATCTTGGTTCTTCCCAGACTTCCATGGCGAGGATACCTATCGACATATAGGACGCACCATACGTCCAGTGGCGTCTGAGATCAAGCCTGCCTCAGACGGATTGGCAATGGACGTCAGGACCGATAGTTGTCAATGGCAGTTCGGAGACAAGACTGTGAGACTGTTTGGCACTGTCAGCAGTACCACACCCGTTAATCGTGTTGTCACTTCTGGATTTATCACAGGACTAAATGACAGCATAACACTATCGACGGCTAAAGATACCTATCCACAGCAAATAACTCAGGCCGGAGTTATTTCTCAAGTTGTACCAGTATACGATAATATTGGCTATTGGTACAGAGCTTATGTCGTTACAGCCGACGGTGTATTATACGGAAAAGCTCGTCACTATGGACTTGAAGCCGTCAACCTGGGACTACCTTCAGGACGTCTATGGGCAAACATGAATGTTGGCGCATCCACACCTGAGGACTATGGTGGCTATTATGCGTGGGGCGAAACGGCGGAGAAGACAGAGTATACTTGGAATACATACCAATATGATCAGTCACAGAATCTTGGTAGTGACTTCAACATTAGTGGTACTGAACATGATGTTGCCCATGTGAAAATGGGCAACGCATGGAGAATGCCTACCTCTATAGAGCTCAAAGAACTGTGGGATAATTGTACATGGACATGGACTTCACAGAATAATGTGAACGGATATCTTGTTCGTGGCACTAACGGAAACACAATTTTTCTGCCAGCGGCAGGACTGAAATATAATGGAGTATATCGTTCTCCATCTTCATGGGGTAGCTATGCTAGTTCTACACAAAATGGTAACAACAGCAATCAGACAACAACAGTCGGCTTTAAAGATGCTTCCAACAAAGGGTATCAACAGAGTGCTTCGTGGTTCTTCGACGACTTCCATGGCGAGGACACCTATCGATATGTGGGTCGTTCTGTTCGTGCGGTGTTCGATCCAAATGCTGTCATCAATGATACTCTTATAATGAATATACTTACTGACAGAGCTACATGGAAGACCGATGACACGTCTGCTACCCTTTATGCAACGATAAGTAGCACTGTGTCTATGCCATTAGGAACAAAGGTGGGATTTGTAGTGGGTGACAATCAGAATATCGGGAAACATAACGCCACTGTCTATACTGTTTCGCCAAACACCATTGGACAGTTCTCTACCTCCATTGTTATTAACAACAATCATGGCTATTGGTATCGTGCATACGTAGAGTTGTCTAATGGCGACATCTATTATGGTAAAGCAAAACATGTAGGGTGGGAGATGGTAGACCTCGGACTGCCTTCGGGTACCCTCTGGTGTAATATGGATGTTGGTGCTTCTCGACCTGAGGGGTATGGCGACCTCTTCGCCTGGGGAGAAACCACTACAAAGGATACCTATGCCAGCGAGACCTACCTCCATGGTACAACGATGCTTGGCAATAATGGCGATATTGCAGGTACAACGTATGATGCAGCTTATGTGAATATGGGTTCCGACTGGTGCATGCCAACAAGTACGCAGATGCGGGAGTTACGAAATAGTTGCACATGGAGATGCACGGTACTCAATGATGTGAATGGCTATCTTGTTACGAGCAGTAATGGCAATAGCATCTTCCTGCCCTCTGGAGGCTTGAAGTTTGGCAGTAGCCTGTCCGGAACAGGCTCTCGAGGAAGCTATTATTGTTCTGACATCAACGCGTCATATACAGAATATGCGTATACGCTATCATGGTCGTCAGCATCAAACATAGGCATATACAACAATTGGAGTTGGTCACCGTTTGACGAAAATGCCACCTATGCAGCCTATCGATACTTCGGTCGGTCTATACGTCCTGTAGTCAACAGACCATAACGTTCTCATACTAACAACGACCGCCTTGTCTTCGGTCGTTGTTAGTTCTGGTAAAATATATGAGGTTTTTGGTTTTGATTACAACCCTTCACGGGCGTGTATCTTAAAGATATTCAGAGAGTTGCTGTGAAGGGTTCCTTCTGAGGAGACGAGACTCAGTCATTTTAGAACCATTCACAGCAGCATGCTGATGCACAAAGAGTTGCAGACTTGTGAAGGGTTTATGCAAAAAACAAAAAATCCATATATATGGGCAGAATATAGAAGAGTCATACCACACTTCTCATTCCGCACCTAATGCGGAATCTCATGAACTCACCCTTATGGTAAATAAGGCTTTCCTTGTCATCAATAAGGCT
>Ga0247608_10006304_pt1 | contig 12531 bp, 12 predicted proteins | sample 176DNAGHGlowgp2_FD_193490 | JGI IMG/M metagenome (GOLD analysis project Ga0247608, IMG submission 193490) | Sheep rumen microbial communities from Palmerston North, Manawatu-Wanganui, New Zealand - 1766 DNA GHGlow gp2 | ecosystem: Host-associated > Mammals > Digestive system > Stomach > Rumen ... | reverse complement strand
TGGCAGAGGATGCTGTTCCCGGCGGTTCTCTGCTGGACGTGGGTACCGGCAGCGGATGCATAGCCATAAGTCTGGCTCACCGTCTTCCCGGCTGGAAAGTGCAGGGGTGGGATATCAGCGAGGGCGCTCTTGAAGTGGCCCGCGAAAACAATACTCTTAATGGTACTGAGGTCGAGTTTAGAAAGGTTGATATCCTTAAGGCTGAACCGGATTGCAGGTTCGATGTGATTGTGAGCAACCCTCCTTATGTTATGGAGTCCGAGAAGGCTCAGATGGAGGATACGGTGCTGGATTATGAGCCTCACTTGGCACTGTTCGTGTCCGATAATGATCCGCTTCTGTTTTATCGGGCAATAGCGGAGTTTGGAAAAAAAGCCCTTGTTACGGGCGGCAAACTGTTTTTTGAAATCAACCCGCTGGAGGCATCGGCCTTAAAGGAGATGCTGGAAGAAGCGGGATACCATAATATTGAATTGCGTAAGGATATTTTTGGAAAACAACGAATGATAAAAGCTTTACTATGACTGAATCTGAAGGAAAGACACTGGCCGAGCGATACTGCTCGGGAGCGGAGCACTGCTGCCTTGAGGTGCGGCAGATGCTGGAACGCCGTAAGGCGGAGAGCGCTGATATTGAGCGCATAATCAAGTATCTGATTAAGGAGGGGTACATTGATGAGTCCCGATATGCCGCTGCGTTTGTGCATGACAAGGTGCGGTTTGCCAAGTGGGGACGGGCCAAGATTGCCCAGGCTCTCTGGCAGAAACGTATCCCTGCCGATGTGGCCGATGAGGCATTGGCCTCTATCGATGAGGATGAGTACGTGGCTGCCCTTAAGGATGTTGTTGCCTCACGTTACCGCCAGACCAAGGGTGCCACTGAGTATGAGCGAAAGATCAAGACCATGAAATCTGTCTGCAGTCGAGGATACGAGCCTGCCCTTGTGCGCCGGGTTCTAAGCATGTCCGATACTCCCGACATTGACTGTTAAACTATGGATGAGGATGTTTGCCGTTTTCACAGGCCGGGGCTTGTGAGAATGCTGTTTGAGTTTGTGTTCCCGCGCTACTGCAAGGTGTGCGGGCGCAGGCTGGATCCGTCCGAGGAGCAGCTCTGCATATCCTGCTATCTGGGTATGCCAAGGCTGGAGTATGATATGAACCTTATCAATCCTACGGAACGGATGCTTCTGGCCGAAAGGAGTCTGGTCAGGGCTTCGTCCATGTTTATTTATGACAAGGACAGTGAGTACAGCAATATCCTGTTCCATCTTAAGTACTGGCATCATCCTAAGGTGGGACAGTGGCTGGGGGCTATCGGGGCTAAGGAACTTATGGATAAGGGGTTCTTTGCGGGTGTAGATTGTATTGTACCTATGCCAATTACCTACTGGAAGGAGATTAAACGAGGGTATAACCAGTGTTCCTACATTGCTAAGGGAATTAGGCAGGCTACGGGGCTTCCCATTGTCAATAATGCGGTAAAGTGTGTCAGGGCTCATTCCAAGCAGGCTGGACTGGGCAAGTACCAGCGGTGGAATAATGCTCAGGATTTGTTTCAAGTTACTGATCCCTCACTGCTGGCGGGGAAACATGTGCTGGTGGTTGATGACGTGATTACCACCGGTGCTACCTTATGCTCTCTTATTGATGTTATGGAGGCTGGGATTCCTGATTTGAAAGTTAGTGTTTTTACACTTGCTGTTGCGGACTAAATTCTTGTTAACTTTGCACCTTGAAATGGAAGAGAGCGTAAAACATATTAAGATTAGTGAGTTTAATTATCCGCTTCCGGATGAGCGGATTGCTAAGTTCCCTTTGGCAGAGCGGGACAGTTCCAAGCTTTTGGTTTATCGGCAGGGGGAGGTTAGTGAGGATGTTTTCCGTAATCTTCCTGAGTATCTGCCGTCGGGGGATATGATGGTGTTTAATAACACAAAGGTTATTCAGGCGCGGCTTCATTTCCGCAAGGAGGCTACGGGTGGGCCTAAATCTACGGGGGCTTTGATTGAGATTTTCCTTCTGGAGCCGGCTGATCCGTCGGACTATCAGGTAATGTTCACTCAGACTGAGCGCTGTAGTTGGTACTGTCTGGTGGGTAACCTTAAGCGGTGGAAGGAGGATACTCCCGTACTGCGCAATACTGTTCAGATAGGCGATAAGACAATAACTCTTGAGGCTCGTCGCGGGGCGTTGCATGGAACCAGTCACAGGATTGACTTCTGTTGGGACGGTGGTGTAAGTTGGGCTGAGTTGCTTGAGGCTGTGGGTGAGATTCCTATTCCTCCTTACTTGAACAGGGAGTCACAGGAGAGCGATAAGACTACTTATCAGACTGTTTATTCCAAGATTAAGGGTAGCGTGGCGGCTCCTACTGCCGGTCTGCATTTTACTGAGCGGGTGCTCCGGGATCTGGATGCTCATGGGATTGACCGTGAGGAGCTGACTCTGCATGTGGGTGCTGGTACTTTCCGTCCGGTCAAGTCGGAGGAGATAAGCGGGCATGAAATGCATACCGAGTTCATTGCGGTAAAGCGCTCTACCATTGAGAAACTGATTGCTCACGGCGGTCAGACCATTGCTGTGGGTACCACATCAGTCCGCACTCTGGAGAGCCTCTACTATATTGGTGTCTATCTGAGTACGCATCCCGATGCCACTGAGGATGATATGCATGTCAAGCAGTGGACTCCTTATGAGACCAATCCAACAATGACATCGGTCCAAGCTCTCCAGCAGATACTGGATTACCTGGACCGTCATCATCTGGATGTGCTCAAGACCAGCACCCAGATCATAATTGCACCGGGTTACAGGTACCACATCGTAAAGATGATGGTCACGAATTTCCACCAGCCGCAGAGTACTCTGTTGCTGCTTGTATCGGCCTTTGTAAACGGCGACTGGAAAACCATCTACCGCTATGCCCTGAGCCACGGTTTCCGTTTCCTCAGCTACGGTGACTCCTCCCTGCTCATTCCTTAGCTCCGCCTACATATCACTTTAAGAATGAACTGGTAGCAAAGCTATTGGGTAACGTTACTGCCGATGCAATCAGGAAACGGAAGTAGCGGTTTCTGCTTATTATCACGCGCCAAACATGAGGCAAACGGCATTTGTCCTATTTTTGTCCCACACTCCACAACCTTTTTATGGCATATTGCACCTATTTTTGTAAACAAAACAATTAGTTATGTCGCTTAAAAGAGGAATGGGGTTAAGGATAAAGATAATTATTATTTCAATACTATTTCCTCTTTCAATAAGCCCACAGTCTTATGTAGATATAGAGAATGGGCATGAATGTGTTGATTTGGGACTCAGTGTTAAATGGGCTACTTGTAATGTCGGCGCTAAAAAACCTCACCAGCGTGGCATTTACTATGCTTGGGGAGAGACCAAAGAAAAATACTTTTATTTTACATGGAAGAGTTATAAATTTTGGCAAGATGGTAATAATTCTGATGACGTGAAGTTTACAAAATACAATACAGACAGCTTAAGAGGTCGGGTAGATAATCACAAATATTTAAAACCAGAAGATGATGTTGCACATGTAGATTGGGGTGGCGCATGGCGTATTCCTTCATTTACAGAAATACAAGAACTGATAGAAAATTGTACTTGGGAATGGACAACGCTGAAGCGCGTAAAAGGATTCAAGGTTTCCAGTAAAAAATCTGGATACACGGATCGTTTCATTTTCTTGCCAGCAGGTGGATTCCGTACTGGCAATAAGATATATGGAGAAGGTTATTGCGGATGTTACTGGACTTGCAATCTTGATTTAAGAGGTTGTTACGGAGCATATAGTCTGATTATCCCTTTAAGTGTAGCAAGTTCCTATCAAGGAGACCGCTCCTATGGTCAATCTGTCCGTCCTGTCTGGGACCCTAAAATGTGACACAAAAGCAATGCATCTTGATGTAAGGGGAAACTATTTAACTCTCTAAAAAAAGGATTAATACAGTTATAATATAAATTTGTAGATAAAAAACGTCATAGTTATGAGGGTCAGCAGAGGAGTCTTTGTCATTTTGAACATATTATGGGTTTTGATCCTTTTTTCATGCAGTAATTACCAAAGTGACCTGAAAGTGGTTGAAAAGTTGATGGTAACAGATCCACAAACTGCTGATTCAGTCCTTATGTCCCTTCCGATGCCAAAATCCCAGCGTGGCAACGCACTGTATGCCATACTTAAGACTCAGATTGATTATGAATTGGGAAGGCCATTCTCGTCAGACAGCCTTATAATAACCGCCACAGACTATTATGGTTCCAGACGCAAGGGTTATCACGCAGCCTTGGCATGGTACTCACAAGGGTGCGTGTATTCCAGAATGAAAAACAATCATGCTGCTATCTACGCATACCTCAAGGCTAAAGACCTCTTCCCGGATACGCTTGTCAGATACTATGCGCTGACTGAGAAGAACCTTGGTAGCCGCTATTACGAAAAAAAGATGTATGACTGTGCCTATGATGAATTCTACAAATGCAGGATCAATGCTGACAGAATTCAGGATTCATCGTTGTCACATTATGCAAGTGTTTTCTCTGTATTGTCCAGAATTCAGGATCCGAATATACAGAATACGGACAATCAGATGTCACAGTTTTCATTAATCCTTAATGAAGTCTCTGAAGCTGAAAATACTAGAACAGACACTCTTTTTAAAATCCCAAGATATAATACTTCATCATTTGAGAATCAAAGCGATACTACGTTCCGGGTAGTTACCATAAGAAGTTTGTTACAAGGAGACAGTCAGAGTCATCAGATACCACCGGGAGCTTACAACAATATGAAAGCCACCTCGTTTTATTATTCAGAAGATTTTGATTCCGCTTATATATACTTCAAAAAATCAATCCCCGACATATCAGATGCCAACGCCAGGATAATAATATATGATAGATTGGCAGAGATTTCGGCTAAAAAAGGCAATGCCGCCGAAGTCCTTATATGGCATCAGCGATACTCTGAACTGCGAGATTCAATCGAGATGGTTAAGCAGTCTGATTCCAGGGATATAATGGATTTGCAGTACCTGCACAAAGAAGAACTTAAGGAAGAGAAAATGCAGGGCAGGCATAAGCGCTTTGTCCTGATTTGCATATTCTCTTTCATTGCCATAACCATTATCACGGTTCTTATATACGTCCTGTTCAAGAACAGGGAGAAGAAACGCATTATAGAAAAACAGGAGGAACTTATCAAATTGGAACAGGAAATACGCCGAAGCAGTATCTCCATTCTTGAATCCAGGGTAAGAGAACAGTCCCAAACTGACCCCGAGGCGCGTGCCGTACTGAAGAATCTGTATCGGCACAGGATAGAAATAAACAAGAAGTACTTTTATAATAGTGAAGCGTTCAAAACACTTACATCCGATTCCTTAGGTCAAGAGTTGGACTCCAGCAAGAAGGCTATGGTCATTGAAACCATCAAGCACTCATTCAGCGATACTATTGCAGATATGCAGATAGAGTATCCCGGAATAGATACAGAAGAATCCCTGACGTTGTTGTTGTCAGCTATGCACTTTAAGAATGAACTGGTTGCAAAGCTATTGGGTAACGTAACTGCCGATGCAATCAGGAAACGTAAGTACAGGTTAAGTAAAAGAAATCCAGACTATTATTCTCTTTTTTGCTGATTATCACGCGCAAACGTACGGCAAACGTTTATCAGGTATAGGCATTCGGCAGATGTTTCTACTATGGTTATGAGTTCTCCAGCCAGATTGAGAGTTCTGTGCGCAGTGTGTTCGTCGCTGCTTATTCCTTGACAGTTGCCTAATAGATCTGATACCCCGGGCTGTAATAATCAGAGAACAACTTCTTTACCAATTTGCTGACAACGGAATAGTCTGTTGGCTTGTTATCGTTGACAAAGACAGTATTATGGTAAACCACACAATCATCTCTTGTGTCAATTAATGTCACATTCAGTGTCAATGATCCCTTGTAAGGCATAGGTACGTAAACCATGGTTCCCAGTGTGATAATACCTGTCAATACTGCTGCAACAACGCTTAAAGCCTCTGCTTTTCTGTAATTGCCTTGACTACGCTCAAACCCGGTTCCCCAGACTATCATCCCAAACCTGTGCCCGGTGCTTTCAATAAGGGAATCCATTAATACCGGAACTGGAACTCTATATCTGTCAACTCCTTTGGCTTCCTGAAAGGAACGCATGAATGATTTGCAGGAAAGCATGGTGGCATCATCCTTAATACTTATGGTGTCAGTAACAGGAACCCAATAATTCTCAGCTATTATAGCCTCTTTGATCAATTGTGCAGATGCGTATGATAAGGGTTCGCTATAGTAGGTATCCTTTTTGTTTTCTATTGATTGTATCTCTGCATACGGTTCAATCATCATTACGTTCACAACATCTGCCGGCCCTACACTGACAGGAGGAACATCCACTGTACCTACCGAACCGCATGATACCATAAACAAGGCCGATAATAATACGGTGAAAACGGAAATACAAACAGGTGTTGCTTCTGTATAGTTTTTATTGTTGAATAAAGTAATCATAATCAAATGTGTTGTTGTTAAGCAAAAATAGTACGAAACTATGCATTCTACAAGATAGGCTTATGTTTTTTTTGCGTCAGACATGGAATAAATCCCGGATTGTGATTAACTTTGATGAGTGGGATTATTTGAATGATGATGCAAAAAATAGTAACCCTCACAACCTATGAAGAAGTGTTTTTATTTAATCGTTGTAACCTTATTGTATGTTTCTTGCCGGAATCAAGGCAGTAAACTGCTATTGGATGTAATTGAGGTTGATTATCTTGACCGCTCTGAGTTTGAGATGGAGGGTAAAGAGACTGGAATAGAGGCTATAGGAATAGATGACATTATGTATTGTGACTCTTTTCTTGTGGCTTTGACACAGGATCCCGAAGGGTTGTTTAAGGTATATGACATGAAAAACTGTACTGAAGTTGCCGGTTTTGGATATCTGGGAAGAGCCGGGAACGAATTTAGATCACCAGAATTTCTAAATAGCCTGCAATTTAAAAGAAACGGCAAAACTATCATTCCAGTTGTGGATAGCAACAATCTTATTGCTGAGTTGGATTTTACTGGTTCTTTACAGCAAGGCGCAGTTGTTTTGGAGCAAAAAGAGGTGTATAAAATTGACAGAATAGATGAAGCTTCAATGTCAATAGTGGACAATGACATATCCAAGTTGTTTTTTGCTTCTATAGCTACTTTAAATTCTGAACAGAAAGAATGGGCTGTCCCTACATTCAGTATAGTAAGCGGTGGCAACACTCAACAGATTCCCGTCTATTCGGAGATAACAGAAGCAACGGATGAAAAATATTATGTTGCAATGTATTCAGGCCTTCTATATAAACATCCTTTCAGGAATTTGTATGCTTATCCTCTTGAGAGCAGGGATTATATTCTCTATTTTGACCTGGACAATGACAGCCGGTTTGCAATACATCAGCAGGGTGCCACCACATTTGATGACAAGTACCCTAAGTATGATTATGAATACGGCAGGATGACTTTTGTAAACTCTCTGCCAACCAATGACTTTATCATTACCAATTATTGCGGTGGCTCATTCTATAAGGATGGTGTGGCCGATGAGCATTATTATACCGAATTTGTCCTGTTGACTGGGAAGGCAATTATCTGTGTGGAATTAAGATAAAGCTGAATATTTGCAGGTGTGCTTATGATGAAGTAAACAAGATTTTGTATGGAGTGGATCTTGTAACTGAGAAACTGTATGCGTTTGATTTCAAACCAATAGTTGAATACATCAATGATAAACGAGCGCTTTAAGTTGTTTATTCTGACAGCATTTGTACTGCTGTCATGTAAGGGAGAACATGGGATTACCGTTCCTGTGCATGAGGTTGACTATCTTAACCGCAGTGAATCTGTCATTCATGGCAGTCTTGTCCCCCAGGAGTTTATCGGGGCCAATACATTTACACTGTTTGACACGCTTCTTATGGTAATGAGCAATAATCCTGCGGGGTTGCTCAGTGTTTACAGCACCAACACCTTGAGTCATCTGGGTACATTCTGTCAGAAAGGCCGGGCCAGAAATGAGTTCCAGTCAGATGTCTCTTTCTGTTGCAGGCAGGCTTACTTTAAGGACGGTCATGTGATCCTGCCGTTGGCCGAATACCCCAATACCCTTAAACTGGTTGACGTGACGGCCTCTATCGAGAATGGCGGAACTATGGTTACCGATGTGATGGAATGCCTTTCGATGGATGACGGTATCTTTGTGATACTGGATGACGATTATGCTAACCGGTATGAATTCTGGGAGTATGTTCCCATGAGTGAGCAGGACGACAAGGTACCCACCAAATACTATCTGTATAGAGACAACAACAAAAAGGAGCTGATTTTCTTCAATGAACTGATGAAGTCAGAGTCCAAGAACACAATTCTGCCCTATCTGGGTAATCTGTACAAACACCCGTATAAGAATAAAGTAGTCCAGTCTTTTGAGCGTCTCGACTACCTGCTCTATATGGATTTTGATAAAGAAAATTACTTTGCCGTGCACCAGAAAGGCTCTCTTAGCTTTGATGACACTTTCCCCAGGAACAATGACCCGCGTACAGCGTTATATTTCTCCGCCGGTACCACATCAGACCAATTTGTGATGTTCTTGTACCGTCACGGCGATTATACCCAAAAGGAGACGGTTGCCAATCCCATGCCAGAACTGTTGGTCTTTGATTGGGACGGCAACTTTATTTGCAGCTATAAATTGGACCAACCTGTCCGTACGATTGTTTATGACGAAATACATAAGATGTTGTATGGCGTGGATGCATCTGAACACATATACGCTTATGATGTAGGTTCAATAGCTAATTTGCTGCCAAAATAGGTCTATGCACATCCAAATTCAAATGCAACAGTTTTGTAGTGTTAGTATATCGTATCTGAAAAATTAATATAAATATTTGTTTGTAACTAATCATATTTGTATATTTGCACTATGAATAATACAATTGAGGATCTGGAATTGTACGGATTGTCAAACAGTGACATATCCGTTGATCTTGGAAAGAGGTTCAAAAATTATAGAATTGCTCTGAATCTTACCCAAAAGGAAGTGTCAGAACAGAGCGGAGTTTCTGTCATGACCTTGGTGCGTTTTGAAAGCGGAGAGTTCGGTTCCATTGGACTTAACAAGTTTATTGCACTTATGCGTGCCTTACAGTTACTTGAAAACATTGCCGATGTCATCCCTGATATGCCGGAAAGCCTGTATGACAAACGCTCAATACGTAATCAAAGGCAAAGAGCAAGCAAGAGAAAAAATGAAAAACAATATAGTAAGCGTTAGATTGTGGGGACATGAGATCTGTCTGCTTGAATGGAGAGGCGGATATAAACCCAGGTTCGGGAAACTGGGTGCAGTAGTGTCTTTTAATCCAGACTTTCATCATTTAGGACTGGATCCAGATCCTCTGGGTCCATACAGCCTTTCTAAATACATTGTTCAAAAAGGTCTGTCAGTTTTATGTAGAGCCACAGAATATGATGGCCTGCCAAGATATCTTCAGGACTTGCCGTATGCTGCATCTTCCGGCCGCTCAGATAGACCAGATGTTCCGGAGGGTGGTATTCAATTACCTTACAGGAGTATGCGATGACCATGACAAGAACTTCTCATTTATCTTGACACCCGATGGCAAATGGAATCTGTCACCAGCATACGATGTGACATTCACCGTAAATCTGCAGAATCCGTTCCGTAGTGACAGACATGCCATGACAATTGAAGAATGTAACAGAAATATCACGATGCCCCAATTCGTCAGATTGGCCGAAAGTAATGACATAAGTGGGGCGAAAGAGATAGTGCAGGAAATAGCCGATACGGTGTTGTCCTTCCAAAACAAATCCACTGAGCCACTGGTAATGACAGTCTGGAAGGATACAATATCGCCATATATCAAGACTCAAACTGATTGTCTGTAAGATACAAGGTGAAACGTCCCTATTGTATACCTGTTCATTCCGTAACACAATACATAGTTTATAATTATCTTTGTATTCCTTAAAACAGAACAGTATGGATAGACCCACAGTAGCGCTGATGTATGATTTTGACGGAACGCTGTCTCCGTCATATATGCAGGAGTATGATTTTATGGATGCCATAGGACTGACCGATAAGGAGTCATTCTGGAAGGCATCGCACGGCCTGGCAGAAAAACAGCAGTCCAGTACCATTCTGGCTTATATGAAGCTGATGGTGGATAAGGCACAGGAGAACGGTATCAGCATCCGCCGCCAGCAGTTCGTGGAGTTCGGGCGCGGAATAGGGTTCTTTCCCGGAGTGGAACAGTGGTTTGAACTGATTAACCGCAAGGGTGCCGAGATGGGAGTTAATGTGGAGCACTACATAATCTCATCGGGCCTTAAGGAACTCATTGAGGGAACATCGATAGCAAAATACTTCAAGCAGATATACGCCTGCTCATTCATGTATGAGAACGACAAGGCAGTCTGGCCCGCCGTGGCAGTGGATTTTACCTCCAAGACACAGTTCATATTCATGATAAACAAGGGCATACTCGATATCTGGCGTAATGCCCAGATCAATGATTCAATGCCCGATGAGGGCCGTCCGGTCCCGTTCCAGAATATGATTTACCTGGGTGACGGAGAGACTGACATACCCAGCATGCGCATAGTAAAGAGCGAGGGAGGCCACTCGATAGCCATTTACAAACCCTGCAACGATTCCAGCCGCGCCCAGGCCCGCAACCTGGTGCACCGTGGCCGCGTAAACTTTGCCTGCCCCGGCGATTACCGTGAGGGCAGCGAACTATACAACGCCGTAATAGCCACCATAGCCAAGGTAAAGACCGGCTCCGATTTCCACAAACTGGAGCGCCAGAACCAGAAATCAATGCTTGAGGAGTAAGTTTTAGCGATATTTTAGTATATTCGCGGAACAACCCTATAAATAACCTGTGATGAGAAGAGTCCTTTCCTTTATTGTTTGCCTTATTTCTGTAGCCGTAGCGTACGCCAATGACGGAGTTTTTTATGCTGAAGGCAACCATTTGATTCCAATCACTGAAACAGATATCCGGGTACAGAAGGAGGTTCTTACGTTGAACCGTGAAGAGGATAAAATTCAGGTAACCGTCTATTATGAATTCTACAATCCGACTGCCGCAAAAGAGGTGCTTGTAGGTTTTGAAGCTGATGGCGGTGGCTCTGCACCACAAGACTCATTCCCGCGACATCCGTGCATAAAGAACTTCAAGGTCATCATGAACGGCGAGTCCTTAAACTACACTGTCACACCTGTGGATCGCCACTTTGAGTCCGGCCGCAAAGTATTCTACGGCTATTTCAAAGACGGGCACATAGAAGGAATGCCTATTGAACAGTATAAGAAGGAACTGGCCGAGATGGAAGCCCCCGAAGCTATCAGTGACTATGTTTATCATTTCAATGCCCAGTTCCGCCCTGGGCTGAATATCATACAACATACATATGATTTTGATTTATCGTACAGACAAGAGTATTCCGATAAGGGATTTGAAGGTTATGCATATTTTTTTCCATACGTCCTGACTGCCGCCAATCGCTGGGCAAACCACCAGATTGATGACTTTACACTGATTGTTAACATGGGTGACCGAACATCATTCCATATATCACCAGCATTCTTTGAGAGCGCCAGCCAATGGTCTTTCCCGGGCAAAGGCAAATACACGGTAAACACCGTCAGTGATGGAAAGGAATACTCAGAATTCCATGTCAGTCAAGGCGGCATAAAGTTTCATAAGGAGAATTTCCATCCGGATGGAGATCTTTATTTATTCGATCTCTCCATGAGTTTTGATTTTAGAGCAGATAATACATCGGCCGATAACATATTATCAACCGTTAAGAGCAAGTTCTACCCATTGGTCATATCAGATTATTACTTGAAAAAGGATAGGAGTGAAGCCGAATTTGACACCTATACTCCAGAGCAGCGTCGGATCCTGAAGAACCTGCCCTTTGCCTACAGAGGCTACATATTCAACTCCAAGGAGCTGCAGGACTTTTACGAATCCACCTCCTGGTATATCCCCAACCCCGCCTACAAGGCCGACATGCAGCAACTCCCTAAGGAAGAGCAGAGATGGGTTCATTTCTGGGAATAACTACGCTTCTGTTTCTCCTTGCAGGAGCCGAGTGCCCGTTTTTAGGACCATCAGTGCAGAGGCGTTAAGCGGAGGGCCTTGGAGGATCCCGTTAAGAACGGCGCATGTTTGAGGCATGTTAGGCCCCGCAGGGGACTAAAAATGCCTAGTTCGCCGTTTAGGGTCCGGAAAGGTCCGGAGTAGCCTCGGAACGTTGTGTCATAAAAACGGGCACTCGGCGTAGTTTACAAAATGAGAATGACTGTGCAAAACGCCCCGTTTTGTCAAATTCCCAAAAGGTTAAGGGTAGCAATATCCGTATCTTTGCTACCCCTATGGAAAAGTTCAATATAATA
>Ga0247608_10006301_pt1 | contig 12537 bp, 6 predicted proteins | sample 176DNAGHGlowgp2_FD_193490 | JGI IMG/M metagenome (GOLD analysis project Ga0247608, IMG submission 193490) | Sheep rumen microbial communities from Palmerston North, Manawatu-Wanganui, New Zealand - 1766 DNA GHGlow gp2 | ecosystem: Host-associated > Mammals > Digestive system > Stomach > Rumen ... | reverse complement strand
CTCTAACTCACCAGCTTTCAAGGGTGGAATCAAACCTGGTGATTATATTATTGAAGTAAACGGCAAGAAGGTTAAATCTACAAATCAGCTTGTTCGTGATATTGGTAATCTTGAAGCAGGTGTTACTGCAAACTTTACAGTAATCCGTGGCGGTAAAAGGATTTCAGATATCATCGTAAAGATTGAAGAGCGTGCAAACGAAAGCGATATCAACAACAGTAAGATGTGGCCTGGTTTTATTGCAAGCCCTCTTACAGATAAGGCTCGTGAGCAGCTTAAGATTGATGATAAGAAGGTTAAGGGTGTAATTGCTACTAATGTAGAAGAAAAATCACCTGCAGCAAGCCTTCGTATCCAGAACGGCGACATTATTACCGCAGTAAACGGCAAGAAGGTAACAACCCTCGCCGAGTTCTACGAAGAACTGGCCGCTGCCCAGAAGTCCGTAAACTTCGACATCTACAGTAACGGTGGTACTATTACAACTGGTACCTACCGCTTCTAAAAACTTCTGTCACCACGAACTTCTATAAACTTCTGTCACCCCGAACTTGTTTCGGGGTCTCTTTTTTGATATAATCGCTCTATGTATCGTTTATATGTTGAACGCAGACCTGGTTTTGAAAACGAGGCTCGCCGTTATCTTTCTGAAATCAATGGATTTTTGGGAATTGCCGGAGTAAAGGCAGTTCGTTATTTCAACCGCTACGACATTGAAAATGTGAGCGAAGAAGTTGCAAAAATTGCCGCAACCCGCATTTTCTCTGAGCCACAGAGTGATTTCGTTTTTACAGAAAAATTGCCTGAGCACACAGGCCGCGAAATCATCTGGGAGTTCCTTCCTGGACAGTATGACCAGCGCGCCGACTCTGCTGAGCAGTGTCTTTCTTTGCTTCGCGCAGGCTTACAGGCTGAGGGAGTAAAAACTCTCTCTGAACCACCGGTAGTTCGTTGTGCAAAAATCGTTGTTCTCGAAGGCGAGGTAAGCGACGAAGAAATCAAAAAGATTCAGAACTATCTTATTAACCCTGTAGATTCACGTCTTACCGACGATACAAAACCTGAAACATTAAAGATGCATGTTGAAGAGCCTGCAGACATTCCTGTTGTAGAAGGCTTTATCAAGATGAATGACGAAGAGATTGAAGCATATCGCAACAAGATGGGCCTTGCTATGGATCATGCAGATATCGTATTCCTTCAGGATTATTTTAAGGGCGAAGGCCGCGACCCTGTTGAGACAGAAATCCGCGTTCTCGACACTTACTGGTCTGACCACTGCCGCCACACAACCTTCCTTACAGAACTTAAGGATATCAAAATTGAAGACGGTCCTTATGCACCTCTCTTCAAAAAATCCCTTGAAAATTATCAGGCTATGCGTACAGAAATGTATGCCGGCCGCACAGATAAGCCTGTCTGCCTCATGGATATGGCTGTAATCGGAATGAAGTATCTTAAAAAGCACGGAAAGCTTGAAGATATGGAGGTTTCGGAAGAAAACAATGCCTGCTCGGTTTATATAGACGTACATTACACTGCAGATGAAAATGGTAAGCCGCTTGCTGCCGACGACCCTCGCGCAACAGAACGCTGGCTTATGATGTTCAAAAACGAAACTCATAACCACCCGACAGAAATTGAACCATTCGGTGGTGCCGCAACCTGTCTTGGTGGTGCTATCCGCGACCCATTGTCTGGACGAAGCTGGGTATATCAGTCAATGCGTATTACAGGTGCCGCTGACCCTACAGTACCGCTTTCAGCTACAATGAAGGGTAAACTCCCTCAGATTAAACTCTGCCGAGAAGCTGCTCAGGGCTTCAGCTCTTACGGAAACCAGATTGGTCTTACAACTGGTCAGGTAGAAGAAATCTATCACCCGGGCTATGCTGCAAAACGTATGGAGCTTGGTGCTGTTATCGCTGCCGCTCCTGTAGATACAGTTATCCGCGAGAGACCTGAGCCGGGCGATATCATCATTCTTCTTGGTGGTGGTACAGGCCGCGATGGTATTGGTGGTGCAACAGGTTCTTCTAAAGTTCACACTGTAAAATCTGTTACAACTGCCGCTGCCGAAGTTCAGAAGGGTAACGCTGTAGAAGAGCGTAAGATTCAGCGTCTCTTCCGCAATAAAGAAGTAAGCCTTATGATTCGCCGCTGTAACGACTTTGGTGCCGGTGGTGTTTCAGTTGCTGTCGGCGAGCTTGCTCCAGGCCTTGATATCAATCTTGATGCAGTGCCTAAGAAGTACGAAGGTCTCAACGGAACTGAGCTTGCAATTTCTGAAAGCCAGGAACGTATGGCTGTTGTAGTTCGAAAGAGCGACGTAGACCGCTTTATTGAAGAAGCTAAGAAAGAAAACTTAAACGCTGTTGTTGTTGCAACAGTTACAGATACAAACCGCCTCGTTATGAAATGGCGCGGTAAAACAATCGTAGACATTGGCCGTGAATTCCTCGATGCTGCCGGTGCTCATCACGAAGCTACAGCCCTTATTGAACAGCCTGCAGAGCCTGCTAAGTCTCCGCTCTGCAATCCTCTTGAGTCTGCCGCAGCAGAACTCAACAAACCTGTTAAGTGCGAAGGCTGTGTAAAGAATCATCTTACAGACGCCTGGCTTGCAAATATCAACGACCTTGCCTGCTGTTCTCAACGTGGTCTTGGCGAACGCTTCGACGGCTCAATCGGTTCATCTACAGTTCTCTTCCCTTATGGAGGAAAATATCAGAATACACCGGAAGCAGGTATGTCTGCTAAGATTCCGGTAATGACACCGCGCGAAACTTCAACCGCCAGCCTCATGGCTTACGGCTTTGACCCACGTGTTGGTCAGTGGTCTCCATGGCACGGAGCAAAAACTGCTGTATTGAGTAGCCTTGCAAAAATCACCTGTATCGGTGGTAAGGCACGTACATCACGCCTTTCCTTCCAGGAATTCTTTGGCCGTGCAGTAAACGAAAAACGCTGGGGCTATCCTGCAGCCGCTCTCCTTGGTTCTATCGATGCACAGGTTGAATCTGGTTGTGCTTCAATTGGTGGTAAGGACTCAATGTCTGGTACCTTCGAAGATATCAACGTTCCTCATACACTGGTAAGCTTTGCCGTAACTCACGACGAGGCTCCAAATGTACTTTCCGGTTCTTTCAAGGTAAGCGGAAATAATATCTATATGGTAAAGGTTCCATATTCAGACCTTCTCGAGCCGGATTACGAAACCTTCCTTAAGAACTCAGATGTTCTCTACGAACTCAATAAAGCCCGCCGTATTGCCGCTATGTATCCTGTAGGACCTGGTGGAATTGCAGAAGCAGTTACAAAGATGGCTATGGGTAACATGGTCGGTGCAAGTCTCGACGCAAATGCGGTGGTTGAGTGCTCGCGAAGCGAGTGTATCGAAACCACCGGCAATCTCAATGGTTTCTTCCTTCCAACTTACGGTAACATAATCGTAGAAGTTCCATCTGCTCATGTACCTGAGTTTGAAAAAGCAGCCTTTGTTGAAGGAACTCTCGTACAGCTTGGTATGACAACAGACAAGCCTGCAATCGTAATCAAAAACGCCGTTCTCGGTGGAGTTACAAATCCAGAAGTTGAAATCAGCCTTTATGACTGTGTAAATAAATGGGAAGACAAACTCAAGGAAGTATTCCCTCGCGTTAGTGGAGCAGAGGTACAGCCAAAGCTTCCTGACTGGGCAACAGACATCCACAAGTCTCTCAGCGACATCCGCAAGGCACCTGCTTTTGTTCAGCCAACAAGCCGACCAAAGGTATTGCTCCCTGTATTCCCTGGAACAAACTGCGAAATCGATATGGCCAGAGCCTTCAACCTGGCCGGTGCTGAAACAAAGATTGTAGTTCTTCAGAACCGCACACAGGCCCAGCTTACAGAGTCTCTCGACCGCCTTGCAAAAGAAATGCGCGATGCACAGATTCTCGCCCTCAGCGGTGGTTTCTCGAGCGGTGATGAACCGGATGGTTCAGCTAAGTTTATTGCAAATGTACTCAAGGCCGGAAACATCAGCGAAGAAGTTATGAACCTTCTTAAGAAGCGCGACGGTCTTGTTCTTGGAATCTGTAACGGCTTCCAGGCCCTTGTTAAGACTGGTCTTGCTGTATACGGCGAAATCCGTGATATGACTCCGGATATGCCAACTCTGACCTACAACAGAATCAATCGCCATATCAGCCGCATCGTCCGCACTCGCATTGTTTCTGCTACTTCCCCTTGGGCACTTCACCCTAGTGTAATCGACCAGCGTAATCACCTTATTGCAATCAGCCATGGTGAAGGCCGCTTTGTTTGTGACGAAGCAACTGCAAAACGTCTCTTCGAAAACGGACAGGTATTTACCCAGTACGTAGACGAGTTCGGCCGCCCTGCAATCACAGAGCCAGATAACCCTAACGGATCTGCATTCGCTATCGAAGGTATCACATCTCCAGACGGACACGTTCTCGGTAAGATGGGACACTCAGAGCGCGGTGTAGGCCTGGATCGCAACGGCGCTTCTCTTGACCTCTTCAAGAACGTAGGCGGAAATCCTCTTACAAACGAAAGCGAAACTACCTGCGAAAACCTCTTTGCAGCCGGAGTTTCATACTTTAAGTAATATGGATTCGAGCCCCTCGCCCTGGATATTTGTAGTACTCATATGCCTTATTGTTCTTTCCATGTTGTTTTCCATTTCGGAAAGCTCCTTTCTAGGAATGAACAAGTTAAGGCTTAGAATCCTCAGAAAAAATAAAGATAAGCGTGCTCTTATAGCCGGTCGACTTTTAGACCACAAAGAGCGCCTTATCAATTCACTTCTTGTTTCAAACGACATTGTAAATATTTTTCTTTCTTCTATTATTACATCACTTGCTCTGGAAACCTTCGGACCAAAGGGTGTAGGAATTGCAACTCTTGTAGCAACTCTGCTGCTTTTAATTTTCGGAGAAATCACACCTAAGACAATTTCAACCCGCTGCCCGGACCGCATTGCCTACACGCTTGCTCCTTTTGTACAGGTAGTTGTTATAATTATGAGGCCTGTGGTAGCAGTAGTTACTTTTATTGCCCGCTGCGTACTCCGCCTTTTCGGCATAAAAACTAATGCAAAAAAACAGTCTTATACAGAAGAAGAAATTAAAACCTTTTTTGATATGAGTTCGGAGAGCGGTGTAATAGAAGAAAACGAAAACCGCATGATGACTCAGGTTTTTAAGTTCTCAGATCTCGAAGCCCAGGACATCATGGTGCCCCGTACAAAAATCCGCGCGGTTCCTTACAATGCCAGCTACCGCGATATTGTAGAACTTTCTCAGCGCCTTGGTTATACCCGTTTTCCTGTTTACCGCGAATCAATTGATGATATTATCGGAATCATCTACCTCAAGGATATGCTGGCCTATAAGGAAAGTCAGTCTACCTTTGATTTACAGAAGGTAATGCGGCCTCCACTTTTTATTCTGGGAACAAAGAAAATTACTTCTGTACAAGAGCTGCTTTTTGAAAGCCACGACTCCATGGCAATTATTGTAGATGAATATTCCGGCACCGATGGAGTAATTACAGAAAAAGATATTTCCCGCGAGATTTTTGCCCTGCCTGGTGAGGATTCGCTGCGCGGTAAAGTTTTTGATTTTGATAATGTAGAAGATAAAAATGATTTTGAAATTAACGGTTCAGTTCTTTTGCGAGACCTTAAGGAAGATCTGCATATAGGACTTGAATCAAATATAAACGAAACAATAGGCGGCTGGTTTGCAGAACAGATAGACCGTATGCCTGCCGCAGGTGATACAGTAGAATTTGAAGGCTGGCTTTTTACTATTAAAAAGATTCAGGCACATCGTGTAGAGCGCATTCAGCTTTCAAAGCTTCCATCTGAAGAAGAGGAGGCAGAAGAATGATGCATTACATTATTACTGCTGCTGAACTTTTAGTCCTCATTCTTTGTGTCGGATTTTTTACTTCGTCCGAAACAGCCTATCTTTCTCTTCCACGTCTAAAACTTCGCAGCATGGTAGAGCAGGGCCGCCGCAATGCAAAAAAGGTTGCTGCCCTAAAGGCAAATATGGACCGCCTGCTTACAACTGTGTTAATTGGAACTAACTTTCTCAATTCTCTTGCCTCGGCTATTGCAACAGCCCTCGCAATTGAAGTGCTCGGTTCCCGTGGTGCTGTATATGCGCCTTTTGTAACAGCCTTTTTTATTACAACCTTTGCTCAGATTGTTCCAAAAACTGCAGCCGGACTTCACCCCGATAAGTTTACCTGTTTTTCAGCCTGGCCTCTTTTGATACTGGAAAAACTTTTCTTCCCGGTAGTATGGCTTTTTGAAAAGCTTTCTCATGGTGCAGTTGTGCTTGTTGAAAAGATTATGAAGCCTGCAGGCGCAATCGTTACAGAAGAGGAATTAAAAACTCTTATAGATGTAGGTTCACACGAAGGTACTATTGAAAAAGATGAAAGCCGTCTGCTGAATAAAATCATAAAATTTAATGACCTTGCCGTAAACGATGTAATGAAGCACCGTTCACAGGTAAGTATGATAAATCAGACTGCAGACTATGACGAAGTTATAAATCAATTTTTGAAATCCGGTTTTTCAACACTTACAGTTTATAGCGGCAACCGCGAAAATGTAGTTGGCGTGCTTAATTATAAAAAGGTACTTTTCTGTTCTGAAGATATAGACAAGAGTCAGGGCTTTGCCGGCCGCCAGATGTCAGATGTTCTTTTCATTCCCGGCACTATGAGTGTGCTAGATATCCTTCAGCAGTTTAGAACAAGCGAACACAAGTTTGCCGTGGTTTTGGACGAACAGGGCCAGACAGATGGTATCATCACAATGGAAGATATTCTTAAAGTTGTTTTCGGTCATATGTCAGATGAAAACACTTATGATAACAGTGCTCCGGAAGATAAGGTTGAGTTAGTTTCACTTAACACCTTCATTGTTCCCGGAGATATGAAGATTGATGATGCAAATGAAATTCTTGGACTTAATCTTGAATCAGACGAAATGAATACAGTTGGTGGCTGGCTGCTCGAACAGTTTGGCTATCTTCCTGCGACGGGAACAGTCTTTATAAAAGATCGCAATCTCTTTACTGCAGAAGATGTAAGCGGCCGCCGTATTGTAAGTGTCAGAGTGAAAAAGAGTAATTAAATCCAAAAGACCAGATAAAGCGTTCTGTACCACCGCTATCTTTTCCGGCTGAAGTCCAGTTATTTGAAGTAATTTTACCTTCGCTGTCAGTTATACTCTCGAAGGTATCACCTTTTTTAAGGGGAATATATTGAATCTTTCCTGAAAAACCTGCCCTGTGATTTTTTGTAAAGCGATATAGGGCTGTAAATTCAGAATTCATAAGAGTTAGATTATTAAATCTGTCGTTAAAAGCTTTGTTACGTGTAAGATGATAATCTATTGCATTCAGTTTTGCTAAGTTAGGGCTTATGTTAAAATCGATGTTGATAGATGTACGGGGAATACAGTCTGCTTTCAGTTTTATTCCAAAGAGAACTGTATTTATCTGCTGTTCATAGGAAATAACTTTTCCGGTAAAAGGGTAAACTTCAAAGTTATTAGCTTTATAAAGACCATATCCCTGAGAAGATGAGAACTTTATGAATTCATAGTAATATGCAGCGTAAGGAGTTATCTTGATTTCCAGCGGCAGATAAATGTTTCCGCCCAGACTTACCTGATAGTTAATATATTTATCAAGATGATTTACATGTTCAGAAAAGTTTGTTTGTTCTGTTGGATCATCATTTTTCCAATCTTTTTCGACGGAATTTAACCAGTCATAATCCTGCATATAATCTGAACGCTGAGGAACAGCAAGCGAACATGAAAGACTAAGATTTCCATATTTTAGAATATTAAAATCAGTATTTAGGTTAAAAACTGCAAGTGCTTTAATATTCCAGTCGAGCTGGCTGAGTTTGTTATCTGTGTTCAGACAGGCTTTGTCAAATACGTATTCATTTATAACTCCGCTGGCAATTTCAAAACGAGGATTAATTGTAAATGAAAAATATTTTTCAATTTTATTGTCTAAAGCAAAAAGACAACTGATGCTTGAAAAGAGAATAATTACAGACAAAAAAAGCCAGCGTTTCATACCAGAGGATCAACTCCAAAAATCTTTGCAAGCTGTTTTCTTGTTGCTTCCATGTCCTTAGGGTAGGGAGCGGTAAAGCTTACTGTCTCTTCTGTGCGTGGGTGCTTGAATTCAATCTTATAGGCATGAAGGGCAAGTCTGCTTAAAAGCGGACGCTCTTCATATTCATCGCCGTTCCACTTCTTTTTGATTTCGCTGAGGCGGACCGGCTTCTGGTTTCCGCTATAAAGAGGATCGCAGACAATGCAGAGACCGTTTTCTGCAAGGTGTACACGAATCTGATGTGTACGTCCTGTTTTTGGCTTTGCTTCAATCCAGGAATAAGGACCACAGCTTCCAATTAAACGGAAATCTGTAAGAGAAGGTTTTCCAATCTTTTTATTTACAACTGTACGGTGGCGGGCATCTCCATCCGGCAGCAGGGGAAGTTTTACTTCAAGATTTTCCCAGAGTGGGTGACCGTAAACCAGAGCATGGTAGGTCTTCTGAACCTCACGTTTTTCAAACTGCATTGAAAGTGAACGCTGAGCTTCTGCATTACGTGCGTAAACAATAATCCCGGATGTATCTTTATCAATTCTGTGAACGGCATAAAGCTTGCCGAGTTCTTCCTGGGCAAGCAGGTCAAGGCGTGGTGCATCTTCGTTGTAACGGTCTGCCGCAATCAAAATACCGCTTCTCTTGTTTAATACAACAATATCATCATCCGAATAAAGTACGCTGTAATCTAAATTTTTCTGAGCCATATTCTGCTAGTATAGCATTTTTATTTGTTAAATTCCACTTTACGTTTTATAATTTAATAATGTCATCCTGGACTTGTTTCAGGATCTATTCATGTCATTCCCCGACTTGATCGGGGAATCTAGATTTTACATCTTTGGGGGATTTTATATGTCAATTAAATGTTTCTCGCTCGGTGCTGCAGAAGAAGTTACCGGTTCAAAGCATATTTTTCAGATTGATGACAGAATGTTTATGATAGACTGCGGTTCTTTTCAGGGAAAACGAAAGGAATCTGATGAAAAAAACCGCAATTTTGATATAGATCACGAACGCCTTGAGTCTGTAATTCTTACCCACGGACACCTTGATCACTGTGGTCTTTTACCTCTTCTTACCCGCAAGGGCTACAAGGGAAATATCTATGCAACTCCTGCAACCCGCGATATTGCCAATCTTGTAATGATGGATTCTGCCCGCATTCAGGCCCATGATGCAGAGTTCCTTAGTAAGCAGGCCCGCAAAAAGGGTGAAAAGTTTACCTGGAAACCCCTTTACGACGAAAATGACTGTGTGGCCGCTGCAAATCAGATTGTTTCCCTTTCTTATAATAGAAAGATGTTTATTGCTCCGGATGTCCAGCTGGAATTTTTTGATGCAGGACATATTCTCGGTTCAGCCTTTGCAAACGTTACAATCAATCCAAATCCAAAAGAGCCGGAAAAAGAAACCCGTCTGCTTTTTACAGGTGATATAGGCCGCAAGTGTAAGCCAATCATCCGTAACCCCGCAACAGATATGCCGGCTCCGGATTATATCTATCTTGAATCTACTTATGGAAACAAGCTTCACGACAATCATGACCTTGCAATGAAGGAGCTTATCCGCATTGTCCGCGATACCTGTGCTAAAAAGGGAAAAATCATAATTCCTTCTTTTGCAATTGAGCGTGCCCAGGAACTTGTATTCTATTTACATCTGCTTACAGATCAGAAAAAGATTCCTGTTGTTCCTATTTATGTTGATTCCCCTATGGCAAGCAACGCTACTTCTGTATTCCGTGTTCATCCGGAATGCTACGACGAAAGTGTAAACGAAGCCTTCCTCAAGCATCATAAAAATCCGTTTGGTTTCAATTCGCTTATTTACACAACCAGCGTAGAAGACTCAAAGGCTCTCAATAAAAAAGAAGGACCTATGATTATTATTTCAGCTGATGGTATGTGTGAAGCCGGACGAGTTCTTTATCATCTTGCCAACGAAATTTCAAATCCACGTAATACAATCATGATTGTCGGTTACATGGCAGAAAACACTCTGGGCCGCCGTATTTTCGAAGGCCAGAAGGAAGTAACCATTCTTGGCGATAAGTACAAGGTAGAGGCAAAGGTAGAGAAGTGTAACGGCTTTTCTGCCCATGCTGATTATTCAGAAATGATTGAATGGCTGGGAGAAATTGATACCAGCCGCCTAAAGAAAATCTTCCTTATCCATGGTGAATTAGACCAGCAGGAAGGCTTTAAGCAGCATTTAATCGAAGCCGGCTACCCGAATGTAGAAATCGTCGTTCCTGAAAAAGAATATGAATTAGACTAGAATAATACTTCTAAATTCGTTATTCTAAAAGGACATTATTTTAAATTGTGTCATTTATTTACTGATTTTGTGTTTGACTTTGATTTTTTATGTTAAAAAAACACTAGATATAGTGTTTTTTAACTGAAATTCTAGTATAAAAACACTGAATTTACTTGATAAGTTGTACACAATGTATTATTATTAAAACAACCGATACGGAAAGTTTTTCCATTTCGCAGAGGAATCATAAAGGAGTCTCCTGCGGAAATCGGTAAATAAATAAGCTGAGGGAATCATAAAGGAGTCCCAAGGCAAAAGAGGTTTTATATGACTTTAAGACCAGAATGGGAAGGATTTAATCCTGACGGTTTATGGACAAGCGAAATCAACGTTCGCGACTTCATCCAGGCAAACTACACACAGTATGATGGTGACTCATCATTCCTGGCAGGCCCTACAAAGGCTACAGAAAAGCTTTTTGCTGAGCTTCAGAGACTTCAGAAGGAAGAACACAATAAGAAGTCAGTTGGTCTTGATGGAAAGGAGAGATCAGGGGTTCTTGACCTTGATACAGATGTTGTAACAGGCCTTACTTCTCATCCGGCTGGATATATTTGTCCGGAAGGAAAGGAGCTTGAGCAGGTTGTAGGTCTTCAGACTGACAAGCCTTTGAAGAGAGCTTTCATGCCTTTCGGTGGAATCAAAATGGCAGAGCAGTCTTGCGAAATGTATGGCTACAAGCCAAATGCAGAACTTCACAAGATTTTCACAGAGTACCACAAGACTCACTCAGACGCTGTATTTGATGTATATACTCCAGAGATCCGCAAGGCCCGCAAGGCACACATCCTTACTGGTTTGCCAGATACATACGGACGTGGACGTATCGTAGGTGACTACCGCCGTGTTGCTCTTTATGGTATCGATTACCTCATCGAGCAGAAGGAAGCTGATAAGGCTAACTGCGGTAACGGAACAATGACAGAAGAAGTAATCCGCCAGCGCGAAGAGCTTGCTGAGCAGATTAAGGCTTTGAAGGGTATGAAGGCTATGGCTACCCTTTACGGTTTTGATATTTCTAAGCCAGCTACAACAGCAAAAGAAGCATTCCAGTGGCTCTACTTCGGATACCTTGCTGCTATCAAGACACAGAACGGTGCCGCAATGTCTGTAGGACGTATTTCTACATTCCTGGACTGCTACATCGAGCGCGATATTAAGAAGGGAATCCTTAATGAGGAAAAGGCACAGGAACTCGTAGACCATATCGTTATGAAGTTCCGCATGGTACGCTTTGCCCGTATCGAATCTTACAACCAGCTCTTCTCTGGTGACCCAATCTGGGCTACTCTTGAAGTTGCAGGTCTTGGACAGGACGGACGTTCACAGGTAACAAAGAACGACTTCCGCTTCCTCCATACTCTCGAAAACATGGGACCTTCTCCAGAGCCAAACATTACAGTTCTGTACTCAAAGAGACTCCCAGAAAACTTCCGCAAGTACGCTGCAAAGATTTCTATTGATACATCTTCTATCCAGTATGAGAACGACGACATCATGCGTCCAATCTGGGGTGATGACTACTCAATCTGCTGCTGTGTATCTGCTACACAGACTGGTAAGGAAATGCAGTTCTTCGGTGCCCGCGCTAACTTGGCTAAGGCTCTTCTTTACGCTATCAACGGTGGTAAAGACGAAGGTGCAGGTCTTACACCATATGCTCAGGTTGGTCCTGAATTGCAGCCAATCACTTCTGAGTACCTCGACTACGACGAAGTTATGCGCAAGTACGATGTAATGCTTGAATGGCTCTGCGACCTCTATGTAAACACATTGAACGCTATCCATTACATGCACGATAAATACTACTACGAAGCTGCTGAAATGGCTCTCATCGATACAGATGTTCGCCGTACATTCGCAACTGGTATTGCAGGTTTCTCTCACGTAGTAGATTCTCTCTCTGCTATCAAGTATGCAAAGGTTAAGGTTATCCGCGATGACCACGGTCTTGCATGTGACTTCAAGCCAGAAGGAGACTTCCCACGCTACGGTCAGGATGATGACAGAGCAGACGAAATCGCAGTATGGCTCCTTAAGACATTCATTGGAA
>Ga0247608_10006300_pt1 | contig 12538 bp, 11 predicted proteins | sample 176DNAGHGlowgp2_FD_193490 | JGI IMG/M metagenome (GOLD analysis project Ga0247608, IMG submission 193490) | Sheep rumen microbial communities from Palmerston North, Manawatu-Wanganui, New Zealand - 1766 DNA GHGlow gp2 | ecosystem: Host-associated > Mammals > Digestive system > Stomach > Rumen ... | reverse complement strand
GACACATTCTAAAAATGATGAAACTAAAATATGTAGGTTCGATATGAAAATTGCAAAAAAAGTTAGATATTATATTAATATGAACTTTAGAGATGAAAATGATGTTTTTGGTTTTATAAATTATTTATTTTCTTTAGCATATTCGTTTATTTTATATCAAGCTGAAAAGGGAGAAGAAATAGAAGATATAGAACAAGAAATAATAGATGTTGTTGAGGGAGATAATAATCTTACTAAATTATTCTTTACTAATGTAACTATTGCTTCACAAATAGTAGAAAAATTAAATGATAATATAGATGAACTAGGAAAAGGGTATGATTTAAGACATAGTATAAAGGATGAAAGAAAACAAGATATACTTAGGGATTTAGATTATAACTTTGATGATACAAATGAAAATAATATTACAATTCATACTTATTCTTTAGATTCTAAATTAAAAAAACTAATATTCTTTTTATTACTTAAGAATGGTGAATCAAAGTTTTATGATATAGTAATGGATACTACATCATTAGATAGTAAAATATATGATCAATTATTTGAACTAGGATTAGATCCTAGAAATAGTGATTATTATAAAATAGAAATGATTAAGAAGATTGTTAGTGATGTATTTGAATATTTAAATTATGTAAAAATAAAAGATATAGATGTATTTAATTATAATATAATTAAGAATATTAATAGTTTTAATGGATTAATTAATTATTTTTCTAATAATTATAAATATATTATTGATATGTATATAAAATATAGTAATGTATGTTTATTTGAACATGAAAAAGCAAAATTTAATATAATAAAGAATGGTAATTTAAATCAATTAGAGAAAATATACTTTTATTCAATAGATAGATATTTAGAAATATTTGCTAATAAATATACAGAGTTAAAATATATTGATGATATTAATGAGATAATTGATAAGTTAAATGATGACTCATGGAATATTACTATATCTGATTTAAATAAGATAATAGTTTATGTATATGAGAGATTAATATGCGAACCACCAGTTATAAATATTTCTCAAAGTATGAAAGAAAAATTATTATTTTATATTGAAACAAGAGAGGATTTATCTTATATAGAATATAATGAGGTTTTCAATTTATTAAGAAAATGTTTTATTACTTTAGTATCTTCATCTTTTAGTAATGAAGATGAATGTTCTATTAGAAAAAATATAAAAAATGAAAATAAGATTAAAATATTGAATAAAATGAAAAAATATGAACAAATTGATTAAAAATATAAAAGTAATATTGCAAATGATATTACTTTTTTTATATACTAAAAAGTGGATACTTTATTATTTATATATATTGGTATATTTGGTAAAGTGTGATAAAATATATTTGTAAAAGAAGTTAGAAATAGGTGAGATAATGGGAAAGATTATAGCATTCGTTAATCAAAAAGGCGGTGTAGGAAAAACTACATCGAGTATAAATTTATCAGCTTCTTTGGGACTTTTAGGTAAAAAAACTTTACTTGTTGATTTAGATCCTCAAGGAAATAGTACAACTGGTGTTGGAATAAGTAAAAGTGAATTAGATAGTAGTATATATGAATTGTTTGTAGATAAAGTAAATGTTAAAGATGTAATAATAAAAACTAGATTTAAAAATTTATATACAATACCTGCTTCAATTAACTTAGCTGGTGTTGATATGGAGTTAATGGAATTAGCTAGAGAAGATAGTTCTTTTGTAGCACAATTACAACTTAAGAAACATTTAGAACAAGTGAAAGATGTATTTGATTATATTATATTAGATTGTCCTCCTTCACTTGGACTTATTACTACAAATGCATTAGCTGCGGCTGATTCAGTAATTATTCCAGTACAATGTGAATTCTTTGCATTAGAAGGAATTATGCAACTCTTGAACTCAATTATGATAGCACAAAAGAAATTAAATCCTACTCTTGATATAGAAGGTGTATTACTTACTATGTTAGATAATAGAACTAACTTAGGACTTGAAGTAGTAGAAGAAATTAAAAGTTATTTTAAAGAGAAGGTTTATGATACTATAATACCTAGACTTGTAAGACTTTCAGAAGCACCAAGTCATGGTAAACCAATACATGCTTATGACCCAAAAAGTAGAGGTACTGAAGCATATTTAAATTTGGCTAAAGAGGTGATTGAGAGAAATGGAAACTAAAAAAAGAGCGTTAGGTAGAGGACTAGAACAATTATTTAATAGTGAAAATATGGATTTAGAAAGTTTTGAAAAATCAGTATATGAAACAGCTACAAGAGAAGAAATAATTGAAATAGATTTATCTGAGTTACGACCAAATCCATATCAACCAAGAAAAGTATTTGATGATGAATCATTAAGAGAACTATCAGATTCTATAAAAGAACATGGGGTATTTCAACCCATAATTGTAAAAAAGAGCATTAAAGGTTATGAAATAATAGCCGGTGAAAGAAGAGTAAGAGCTAGTAAGTTAGCTGGTTTAACAACTATACCAGCTATTATTAGAAACCTAGAAGATAATCAAATGATGGAGATAGCATTATTAGAGAATTTACAAAGAGAAAATTTAAGTGCTATTGAAGAAGCATTTGCTTATAAGGCTATGATAGAGAAGTTAGGATTAACACAAGAAGAATTAAGTAATAGAGTTGGTAAGAGTAGAAGTCATGTTACTAATACATTAGGATTACTAAGATTACCTCAAGATGTACAAGAACTGGTTACATCTAACCAGTTAAGTATGGCACATGCTCGTGTTCTTAGTAAGTTAGAAGATGACAATAGAATTCGCGAATTAGCACATAATATAATAGAAAATAAAATTCCTGTAAGAGAAATTGAATATCAAGCTAAAGATGAAGTTAAAAAAGTTAAAAATGATAGACATACTAAAGAAGTTAGATCAGATTACCTTTATGTAGAAGAATTATTAAAAGATAGATTAGATACTAAAGTTAGAGTTAAAGAAAATAAAATAGAAATTAATTTTACTAATGTAGCAGATTTAAATCGTATATTAGATATATTAAATATAAGGGATTAATATGTTAGAAGAATTAATTGATGTATTACTTAGTAGAAAGGTAGTTGTACCTTTACTAATTATAGTATTTTCTAGTTTAATTTATCTATTTATTAGTAAGATAATTAATAAACTTTTATCTTTTAAACTAAAGGGTGTAAGAATTGATCAAAGAAGACAAAAGACTACTGTTGGATTAATAAATAATTTAATAAAATATTTTATTATGATAGTAGCACTTATGATGATTTTAGATGTGTATGGTATTGATACTAAATCATTAATTGCTTCATTAGGAGTATTAAGCTTAGTAGTAGGTTTAGCTCTTCAAGATTTACTTAAAGATTTTATAGCAGGTTTTAGTATTATATTTGAAGATCAATATGCTGTTGGAGATATAGTTACTATAGGTGATTTTAAAGGTACTGTTACTTATTTAGGTATAAAGACAACTAGAATAAAATCATTTACTGGTGAAACTTTAATAATACCAAATAGAAATGTTGATAAAGTTATTAATCATACTTTAGAACATAGTACATCATTTATGGATATGCCTATTGCCTATAATACTGATATAGATAAAGCTAAAGAAGTTCTTACTAATGTATGTAATGAATTAGTTAAAGAATTAAAACTTGATGAAGCTAAGGTATGTGGTGTTCAAGAGTTAGGTGATAGTAGTGTTGCTATTAGAATATCATTTACTGCTAAATACATAAATAAGATTAGTAATGAACAAGTATTTAGAGAAAGAGTAAAGAAAGCTTTTGATGAAAATAACATAGAAATACCTTTTCAACAGGTGGTGATACACAATGGAAAATAATTATAAGTTAGGTAGTATTGTTGTAATGAAAAAAGAACATCCTTGTGGAACTAATGAATGGGAGATTACAAGGATGGGTGCTGATATAAAAATAAAATGTATTAAATGTGGAAGAAGTATTATGTTTCCTAGAATAGAATTTAATAAAAAATTAAAGAAAGTTATTGAATACTAGGTGTTATATGAGTAAAAAGAAATTAAAAAAATTTAACCCTGGTCCTATAACTGTAATGATTTTTATGAGTATAATTCTTATGATAATAAGTTTTATACTTAATAAAATAGGTATTAAAGGAAAATTAACTGATCCTAATACATTAGAAACTACTACAGTAACAGTAAATAATATATTTACTGAGGAAGGTTTTGGTCATGTTATAGGTTCTTCACTTAAGAACTTTAGAGCAATAGAACCTTTGGTAGCTATTATAGTTTCTTTAATTACTATATCAATACTTGAAGTAAGTGGATTTTTTGGACATTTATTTAGTAGATTAAAAAATACTAAGAGTAACGTATTAACATTTTGTGTATTATTTGTAAGTATTATATCAAGTGTTATGGGAGATTATAGTTATGTTATATTATTTCCTTTGATATCTGCTTTATATAAAGCTATAAATAAGAATCCTAAGGTAGGTATAATTACTACTTTTATAGGTATTACACTTGGTTATGGATGTGGAATTATGTATAATCATCAAGACTTAGTTCTTGGTAGATTAACTCAAACATCTGCTAGAAATGTGCTTAATACATTTACGTATAAACCATTATCATTAATTATAATAATGATTGTTTCAACTATTTTATTATCAATAGTTGGAACAATTATGATTGAAAAAGAATTTAATAAGAAAACAAGAAGAACTAAAGAAGATGAACCTGTATTAATTAAATCATCAACAGCATTAAAATATTCATTATTAGCTGGTTCTGTTATTGTTTTAATATCTATTTGGTCTATTATTCCAGGATTACCATTATCAGGATGGATGCTTGATAATAATGCTACATCATATACAGAAAAATTATTAGGTAATAAAGCACCATTTAGAGATGGATTTATGTTAATAATATTATGTATATCATTAGTATGTAGTTATGTATATGGTAAAATATCTAGAAATATAAAAGATAGTAGAGAATTTAATAAAGCAATTTCTAAAACATTCCAAGATACAGGATTTATATTTGCAGGATTATTTTTCGCATCTATAATGTTAAGTATATTAGAATGGACTAATATACCAACAGTTATATCATTAAATTTAATAGAGTTATTAAGTAATACACAATTATCTGGTGTATTTGTAGTAGCGTTATCTTTATTGATATGTATAGTAATAACTATATTAAATCCAAGTACTGTAAGTAATTGGACTATGGCTGCTCCTGTAATGGTATGTAGTTTAGTAAGAGCTAATATATCTCCTGAATTTAGTCAAATGATATTTAAAGCAGGTGATTCAATAGGTAAAGTATTTAGTCCATTTTACATATTCTTCATTATACTATTAGGATTTCTTTATAAAGCTGATAGTGAAGATGAAGATATAAATTACTTTGGTACTATGAAAAAGATGATGCCAATAACATTAGTTATGGCAATAGCTTGGATAATAATTATACTAGGATGGTTCCTAATAGGTTTACCATTAGGTATAAATACATCTTCAACTATGTAAAAGGGTTTACAACCCTTTTTTTATTTACATTAATATAATTATCTCAAAAGAAAGTTACTTTTATATTTTATAAAATAATATATGTAAAAAAATATTGTGAAACATTAATTAAGGTATTGATTTATATAAATAAAATATTATAAAATTATTTTAAGGTAGGGGGCTTTGAAATGGAAGAAGAATTATTAAATGTTGTAAATAAAATAGAAACTTATAATTGCGTATTAAATGAATTACATGGTTTTTATGGTGAAGATATAAGTGAAATAGTTAAGTCGTTATTATATAAGTATTGTATAACTTCTTATGATTCAGCAAGTGAAAAAAATAAAATATTAAATAGAGTAGGTTTCTTTTTAAATTTTGATTTCTACGGTTTTTTTGATGAATTTAATCTAGATAAAGATAAACTTACAACTGGTTTAGAACCAGTTAAGTATATATCTTTACAAGATATAGATATGGTAATTAGAAATGACTATACAACTGAGTATGGTAGATGTTATAAACATAATTTTCTAAATATTATAGAGTATTTACATTTAATAATAATGGTTATAAAAAGATATGTAGATAGAATTAATAAATCAATAGATACTAATAGTAATAATAGTATATTAACTGGTTATAACCAGTTTGATTTAAAACAATTTAATACTTTATTATTAAATGTAAAAAACTATAGAGATGAAGTTATACTAAATGTTATTAATGCGTTAAATATAAATCCTGTTACTAAAGAAAGTATTATTAGATTAATTAAGGAAGCTAATAATTATAGATTAACAGAAGAAGATATTGCTATATTATATAAATATATTCCTTTAGAAGATAATGATACTGATATAGTTAATGAAATAGTTAATAATATATATTCTTATAAACAAGTTGATATGGGAGTACTAAAAAATAATAAAGTAAAACAATATGTATAAAGCAATGTGTTACATTGTTTTTTTTATATAGTGATGTTAAAATAAGTAAGTAATTTCTTGCTTTTAAAGACTTATTATAGTACAATTTAATATGTTGAGGTGAAATCTATGAGTTTAAAAGCTGGAATAGTAGGATTACCTAATGTAGGTAAAAGTACTATATTTAATGCAATTACAAAACAAAAAATATTATCTGCTAATTATCCATTTGCTACTATTGAACCTAATGTTGGTGTTGTAGTAGTACCTGATAAGAGATTAGATTATTTAAATGAATTATATCAACCAAAGAGCTTAGTTCCTACTACATTTGAATTTAATGATATAGCTGGACTTGTTAAAGGTGCTTCTCAAGGTGAAGGACTAGGTAATAAATTCTTATCACATATTAGAGAAGTAGATGCTATTGTAGAGGTAGTTAGATGCTTTGAAGACAGTAATATAATTCATGTAGAAAATAATATTGATCCAATTAGAGATATTACTACTATAGGATTAGAACTTATTTTAGCTGACTTAGAAATAGTAGATAATAGATTAAATAAAATAGGTAAAAAAGCTACTATGTCTAAAGATAAAGATATTAAGAAAGAAGCAGAAGTATTATATAAATTAAAAGAAGCTTTAGAAAATGATAAAGCAATTAGAAATATAGAGTTAACTGAAGATGAAGAACTAATTATTAAACCATATAATTTATTAACTGCTAAACCAATTATATATATGGCTAATGTATCAGAAGATGATATTGCGTCTACTAATGATTATGTTAAACAAGTAGAAGAATATGCATCTAAAGAAGGCTCTAAAGTTATAATGGTTAGTGCTAAAGTAGAAGAAGAATTAAGTGAATTATCTGATGAAGAAAGATTAGAATTCTTAAATGAATTAGGAGTTAGTGAATCTGGATTAGATAAGTTAATTCAAGCATCATACTCTTTATTAGGACTTAAGACTTTCTTTACTGCTGGTACTGATGAAGTAAGAGCATGGACTTTTAAAGATGGTATGAAAGCTCCTGAATGTGCTGGTATAATACATACTGATTTTCAAAGAGGATTTATCAAAGCAGAAGTAATGAGTTTTGAAGATTTAAAAGATTGTGGTAGTGAAAAGAATGTTAAAGAAGCAGGTAAAATGCGTCTTGAAGGTAAAGAATATTTAATGCAAGATGGAGATATTTGTTACTTTAGATTTAATGTATAAAAACATCATATTTGATGTTTTTTTATTGTATTAATGATATAATATAATATAGTGTTAATGATAGGAGGAATAATAGTGGATAAAGAATATTTTGTTGTTGATAGTGAAGAAAAACTATCAGAACTTATTAATAAAGTAAAAGAAGCTCAAAAGAAATTTGCATCATTCACTCAAGAAGAAGTAGATAAAATATTTCAAGCTGCTAGTATAGCTGCAAATAATGCTAGAATACCTTTAGCTAAGTTAGCTGTAGAAGAAACTGGTATGGGTGTATTAGAAGATAAAGTAATAAAAAATCATTACGCTGCAGAATATATATATAATAAATATAAAAACTATAAAACTTGTGGTGTAATTGAAGAAGATAAATCATATGGTTATAAAAAAATAGCAGAACCAATTGGAATAGTAGGAGCAGTTATACCTACAACTAATCCAACTAGTACTGCTATATTTAAAGCATTACTTGCTTTAAAGACTAGAAATGGTATTATTATAAGCCCACATCCAAGAGCTAAGAAATGTACTATAGAAGCTGCCAAAGTAGTATTAGAAGCTGCTATTAAAGCTGGTGCACCAGCTGATATAATTGGTTGGATAGATGTACCAAGTTTAGAATTAACTAATAAGTTAATGGCAGAGTCTGATATTATCTTGGCTACTGGTGGGCCAAGTATGGTTAAAGCTGCATACTCTAGTGGTAAACCTGCTTTAGGAGTAGGAGCTGGTAATACACCAGCTGTAATAGATGAAAGTGCAGATATAATACTTGCAGTAAACTCTATTATACATTCTAAGACTTTTGATAATGGTATGATATGTGCTTCTGAACAATCAGTAATAGTACTTGATTCAGTATATGATAAAGTAAAAGATGAATTTACTAAGAGAGGTTGTTACTTCTTAAATGAAGATGAAAAAGAAATGGTTCGTAAAACTATTATGATTGATGGTAGTCTTAATTCTAAGATTGTAGGACAAAGTGCATATACTATTGCTACATTAGCTGGTTTAAGTGTACCAGCTTATACTAAGATACTTATAGGTGAAGTTACTAGTGTAGATACTACTGAAGAATTTTCACATGAGAAGTTATCTCCAGTATTAGCTATGTATAAGGCTAGTACATTTGATGATGCTATAGATAAAGCGTATGCTTTAATAGATGCTGGTGGTTTAGGACACACCTCTAGTATTTATGCTAATACACAGGTAGCACAAGATAGAATAGATAGATTCTGTAGTAGAATGAAGACTTGTAGAGTACTTATTAATACTCCTTCTAGTCAAGGTGGTATAGGAGATTTATATAACTTTAAATTAACTCCATCACTTACATTAGGTTGTGGTTCTTGGGGTGGTAACTCAGTATCAGAAAATGTTGGTGTTAAACATTTATTAAATATTAAGACAGTAGCTGAAAGGAGAAATAATATGTTATGGTTTAGAGCACCTGAAAAGGTATATATTAAAAAAGGTTGTTTACCTGTTGCATTAGAAGAATTAAAATATGTAATGGATAAGAAGAGAGTATTTATTGTTACTGATAAGTTCTTATTTGAAAATAATTTTACTAAGTGTATTACAGATAAATTAAATGAGTTAGGTATAATGTATGCTATTTTCTCTGATGTAGCACCAGATCCTTCTTTAAGTAGTGCTAAAGAGGGAGCTCGTGCAATGAGTGAGTTTAAGCCAGATTGTATTATTGCTCTTGGTGGAGGCTCTGCTATGGATGCTGCTAAGATTATGTGGGTTTTATATGAACATCCTGAAGTAGATTTCTTAGATATGGCTATGAGATTTATGGATATAAGAAAAAGAGTTTATACATTCCCTAAAATGGGTGAGAAAGCATACTTTATAGCAATTCCTACTTCATCAGGTACTGGTTCAGAGGTTACTCCTTTTGCAGTTATTACTGATGATACTACTAATGTTAAATATCCACTTGCAGATTATGAGTTATTACCTAAAATGGCTATTGTAGATACTGATTTAATGATGAGTGCACCTAAAGGTCTTACATCTGTATCTGGTATGGATGCTTTAGTACATAGTATAGAAGCTTATGTATCTATGATGGCTACTGAAATAACTGATGGACTTGCACTAGAAGCTATTAAGATTATATTTGAATATTTACCTAGAGCTTATGAGAATGGTAATGATGTAGAAGCTAGAGAAAAGATGGCACATGCTGCTACAATTGCTGGTATGGCATTTGCTAATGCATTCTTAGGTATATGTCATTCAATGGGACATAAGTTAGGAGCATTCCATCATTTACCTCATGGTTTAACTGTTACATTAGTTCTACCAGAAGTAATGAGATTTAATAGTGCAGATATTCCTAATAAGATGGGTACATTCCCACAATATACACATCCTAATACATTATCTAGATACGCTAAAATAGCAGATACATTAGGTATTACTGGTAATAGTGATCAAGAGAAGTTAGATAACTTAATTATTAAGATTGAAGAATTAATGGATAAAGTAGGAATGAAACATTCTATTAAAGAATATGATATAGATGAAAAGAATTTCTTCGATAATTTGGATGCTATGGCAACACAAGCGTTTGATGATCAATGTACAGGTGCTAATCCTAGATATCCAACAATTGAAGAACTTAAAGAAATATATACAAAAGTATACTACGGTAAGTAGTTTGCTTTTTTTTTGTTTTGTTGTTATAATACGCCTCAAATGGGGGTATTAGTATGATGAATTCGTTAGTTATAGATTATTTTAACTGTGAAAACGGAGTATTAGTTTTAAAAAGAGAATATTTTGAAGATTATGAAGAATTTAAAAAAGCTAATCGATTATTTGATGAATTGATTTCATTATTAATTGGAAGTGTTAAAATTACTTATTTTAAAGGAGAAAATAAAGATATTATTTTTTACATTAGTGAAGAAGATAGAAACCTTCTTAACTCTATATTAGCTATACCTGTTACTGATGAAGACTTAAAAAAATCAGAAGAGAAATCGAAAAGATTATATCACGGTCTTTGTAAAATAAACGTAGGTGCATTTGCAGGTGCTATAGGTAATGATTATTATGATTATGCATACAATCTTTTAAGAACATCTAAAAAGTCTTTTGATAAAAAAGGTTTTTTAGAAAGAGAGTTTCATGATACATTAGAATATTATAGTGAAAAAGAAGTTTATTTAATTAGAGAAAGAGATTGTACTGAAGAAGAAAGAAAATATGTAGAAGGTGTTATGGAATTATATCCTAATGAAATGGAATATATTTTACCTTCTAAACAATTAATCAAGTAAAAAAAAGATAATTCGTTGAATTATCTTTTTATCTTATAGAGCCTTTTATTTTTCTTTTTCTTTTGCCTTTGTCATAATTATATACTAAAGATATTTTATCAAATGTATATCTACCATTAACACATTTACCTATTATAACTGTATCATTATTTTCTATATATACATTTTGAGTATTAAATAGTGAATAATTTCTATCTTTAACGTACTCAATAATTCTATCATAGAATTTTTCTAGTTCATCTGGTGATTCAAACTTTTCTGTATCGGTATATATAGTGTATTTCATTTCATTATTTACTTTAGTTTTAATTACTATAAAAGATGCACCTTTAATAGAAAGATTAACCGATAAACCGTTAGATAGTTTTACTAATGTATAATTATTAATTGGAGCATAAAATCTTTCATCTTTATTTTTAGTATAATCTATTATTTCTCCATCAGTAATTAATTCTTCGGTTACTAATATATCATCTTCAGTTAAAACAGTTCCTTCTATATTAAGATGTTCTGAACTATCATTAACTAATATTTCACTAAATGTTTGAGTTTTTGATTCACCACATGATACAGTCATATGTTTTACTTCATCTATTTTTTCTATATCTGTGAAGTATATTCCATATCCTTGTTTAATTAATTTATAATTTACTAATTTATCTTCAGGTATAAATATTTGTTTAATTGCCATAATAAGCACCCCTTTGTGTGCAGTATTATATAAAAAATATATAATTAAATCAAGTTTAAATTAAATAATTAATTAAGTATTTACAAATAAGAATTATTTTGTTATAATTACTAGCGAGTAATTTATTTACTCCTTGCTCTTAAGTGAGCCAAAGACCACAAGGAGGTGTGAATATGAGAAACTATGAAATTATGTTTATTGTTAAACCAACATTAAGCGAAGATGATATCAAGAAAACTGCTGATAATTTCAAAGCTACTTTAGAAAACAATGGTGCTAAAGTAACTAATGTTGATGCATGGGGACAAAAAGCTCTAGCATACGATATGAAAAAAGGTTCAGAAGTATTTAAATCTGGATATTATTATGTATATCAAGTTGAAGCTAATGATGATAAAGCAATTAAAGAATTTGATCGTTTAGCTGGTATTTCATCAGATATCGTTAGACATTTAATTATTAAAAAAGAAGACTAATTAAGAGGTGAAATATGAATAAAGTAGTATTAGTAGGTAGATTAACTGCTAAACCTGAATTAAGATATACAAGCTCAAATACAGCTTTCTTACGTTTTACTATAGCAGTAAATAGAAACTTTACTGGAGCTGATGGAAAAAGAGAAGCTGATTTCATCAATGTAGTAGCATGGCGTAAACAAGCAGAGACTATATCAAAATTTTTTGATAAAGGTAATCTAATTGCTATTGAAGGTAGATTACAAACAGGAAGTTATGATGATAGAGATGGTAACAAACGTTATACAATGGATGTTGCTTTAGATAATTTTGAATTTGTTGAAGGAAAGAATAGTAGATCAACAGCTGATATTCCAGATAATCCAAGTGAACCAAGTCCATACGATT
>Ga0247608_10006296_pt1 | contig 12544 bp, 16 predicted proteins | sample 176DNAGHGlowgp2_FD_193490 | JGI IMG/M metagenome (GOLD analysis project Ga0247608, IMG submission 193490) | Sheep rumen microbial communities from Palmerston North, Manawatu-Wanganui, New Zealand - 1766 DNA GHGlow gp2 | ecosystem: Host-associated > Mammals > Digestive system > Stomach > Rumen ... | reverse complement strand
CTGTAGATGAGCCACGCTGTGAAGACTATGACAAGCGTTGGCAGTTTGAAAGTGACCACGAAGCATTCGACCGCTTTGTAGAGGCTGGTGAGGATTGTGTTGCAAGAGGTCTTGCAAGACCAGAAGGAGTTACAGCGCACAGATGCAATGCAGTACGTAAGAAATTGAATGAAGCGCCTCCAATGAATTTGGACTTGATTGGAGAAACACATTGGTGGGAAACTTTTGAAGATTTCGATTTTTAACCTAATTTAACGTGAAAGATTTTGAATCTTTCACGTTTTTTTATATATTTGCAATATGAGTAAAACTATAGGAAAATTTGAATTTGAAGACGTAACCAAAGATTTCGTATCAGATTATAAATACGGATGGTTGCATTTGATGCCTACTATTGAATATCGACATAAATATTGGTATATGTGGGAATTTGAATTTATTTTTTGGAAATGGTGGAAAAAAATTCAAATTACTAGAACTGATTGGGATAAACAAACAAATAAAAACATCATAAAAAATGGGTAATAAAAGAGACAGTCTTGGGGATAGAATGAAAAATAACTATGAGAACAGAGCCAAGACATATTTATTGAGAAGAACACCAGTAATTATTAGGCTAGATGGTAAAGCATTCCATACATTTACTAGAGGATTTGCAAAGCCATTTGATGCAAGACTTATGCGTGTAATGCAAGAAACAACATTAGAACTTTGTAAAAACATCCAAGGATGTGTATTCGGCTACACGCAATCTGACGAGATTACTCTTGTGTTAGTTGATTATAATACACTTGATACTAATGCATGGTTTGACTATAGTGTTGAAAAAATGTGTTCAGTGGTAGCATCTATGTGTACATTATATTTTAATAGAATTTTCGCTAGAATTTGTGGAGATTTTATAAAAAAACACGAACATCAAGCGAAAGATAAAGAGAATCTTGGCGATGTAGCAGACCAAGTTGATAGGGTTTTGAAAGCATACATGAGAGGAATCAAAAATGGTGGGTTGTTCGATGCAAGATGTTTTAACGTTCCAGAAGCAGAAATTGTGAATGCAGTTTTATGGAGGCAGAATGACGCGACAAGAAACTCTGTATCTTCATTAGCCCAAGCATATTTCTCGCCAAAAGAACTACATGGTAAAAACGGTAGTCAAATGCAAGATATGCTGATGGAGAAATACAGTATCAATTGGAATAACTTGTCAATTCCAGAGAAGAGAGGTACTGCAATTGTTAAAAATGGCGAAGGTGATTGGGTAATTGATGAGGAAATGCCAATACTAAGAGGTGAAGGTAGGGAATACCTAGAATCTAGAATCCATTTTGAGGAAGAAGGTTAAATAATATTAAAATTGGAATAGTTATTTGGCTATTCCAATTTTTTTTCGTATATTTGCATCAAGCAATAAAAAACTATATGGGAAAAACGATTAAGAACATAATTGAAGATAGTAAAAAAGGAAAAACCAATAAAGTATATGGGTTAATATATGAGAAAGGTTTAATTAGGGAATATGAATGCCTAATTGTACCTATTAAACATATATTGGGTCATTTGTTTCCTAGTGCCATTAGTAAAAATTATAAAATTATACTAACAAACACTAGCAACGACTATACCAAGGTAATTGAAACTTGGTTTTCAGAGGCAGAACTAAATGGAAATAGGTTTTCATCGGATGACCTACAATTTTGGATGTATTATACAAATAAAAAAGATGCATTGGAAGAAGCAGTATCTACATATTTTTCCTTATGCGAAGATGCTGAGTATTTGAGGGGAAATATAATTGAATTCTCCGATGAAGAAACTAGGGAGGTCTTAAAGGAACATGATAGTAGAGTTATCAACGACAGAAAAATTTTTAAAAATAGACAAATAAAATAAATATGAAAGATACTTTCCAAACAATTACTGACGATAAAAGACTACTTTATGAGTATGTCAGGGGTTCACATTTATATGGACTGAATAATGAAGATTCGGACGTAGATACAAGCGGACTTTATATTGCAACTAAAGAGGCGTTTATGGGATTAGGTGCGGATTATCAAGACCAAGTTTCTGATGAACGTCATGATACCACGTGGTATGAAGTAGGCAATTTTGCTAACTTGATTCTCAAATCCAACCCAACGGTTTTAGAGGCATTGTTTGTTCCAGAGAATAAAATCATAACACCACCTAGTGAACTTATTATGCCTCTGTTTGAGAATAGAGACCAATTCATCACTAAAAAATGTTTTAAACCATTCGTTCAATACGCTATTGAACAAATCCATAAAGCAAGAGGATTAAATAAAAAAATTGTTAACCCAGTAACGCAAAGACTCACTCCTTTTGATTTTGCGTATACCTTCTATAAACAAGGAAGTACCAAAATATCTAATTGGCTGAATAATAGAGGCTTGAATAAAAATTTCTGTGGCTTGGTGCATATTCCGAATATGCATGATACATATGGCGTATATTATGATTGGGGTGCTCATATCCACCATTATTTAATTAAATATGAGGACTTGGAGTTGGCTACTTTTGGTGCAAATCCTTTTGGCTTGCTGTTATTTGGATGGTTTGGTTATGGACGTGTGGATGAAGATACGCAGAAATTTGCCAAGTTCATCAAAAACTTTTATGGCATCAATACCAAAAAGCAACTGAAGGAGTGGTACGATAAAAACCAAGAGGTAATCCATTATCGTGGAATGTGCCTTGATAATTCAACGGACATGAGAGGGTCTTCTGTGTCAAAGGGAGAAACACCTATCTGTTGGATGGTATATAACGAAAGTGGATTCAAAGACCATTGCAAAAAATATAAAGAATATAAAGACTGGGAAAAATTCCGTAACCCAAAACGCTACGAATCGAATCTAGACAAAAACTATGATTCCAAAAACATGATGCATTGTGTAAGACTTATGCATATGGGTCAAGAAATCGCTGAAGGTAAAGGAATTAATCTTGAAAGAACTTGGGATAAAGAGTTTTTGATGAACATCCGAAACCATAAGTATGAATATGATGAACTTATGGCTATTGTTGACGAAGACAAACTAAAACTCGATGAAGCTATCAAAAACTCTACGATTAGAGAAAATATTGATGTTGAATTGGTAAATAATTTGTTAATTGATATTAGAAAAAAAGCGTATGGGTTGCTTTAATAAATATGATGAGATTAATTAATACTAAAAAACGTTAAAATATTTGTTTTTACGAAATAAAATTTATATCTTTGCATTATAAAATTATTTTAATATTTTAGAAAATGAATAGAGAACAGTTACAAAGATTAGCAAGCGAGTGGACTCGCATGGCTAAAAATGACATTAGAAACAAGGTTATCTCTTTTATGAGAGAGGTTGATGCCAGCGAGAGAGAACTTGCTTACGTCCTAGCAATTTCTGACGGAGAGCTGAATCAAATTCTTGAGGGTAATGGAGAGATTTCACTCTCAACATTCGCCAAGCTGCTTATTGCAACTGGAAACGCTTTAGAGATTAAGCCTATTGAAGACACCCCCATCGGTGATTACGAGAATCTTCCTAACGAGGAGGAATTTGAGCGTCCATTGCCACGTCCAAACGTCTTTGAGCGTCCAAGACCTCAGATGAGTCATCCTCAGTTTGCAAGACCTAATTTTACTCGTCCAATTGGGGAAGAGCGAGAAAACGATTTTATGCCGCCAATGACAGAAAGTATTCGTGAGGAATTTGAGAGAAGGTTTAGCAGACCGAATCGGAATGTTGAAGAGTCTAACCATGAGGTAAGACAGCCACGCGATGAGCATGGTCGTTTTGCACCTCGTCAGCCAAGACGAGAGGAAGCACCTAGCCACGAGATTCCTACGTCTCCATTCGCTTCAATGGGAATTGATGAACTTGTAAAAATCATCAGAGAAAGGCTATGGGATTCTGAGATTAATCTTGCCACTGCAAGTAAAAACGATTTGGTTAAATTCCTTGACGAGAAGAACAAGAGAATGGCTGAGTTCAAGAGAATGAAGGCTCTTGAAAATGACCCAAAGGTGAACGAATTCATTGGCCGTATGAAGACCACTTTTAAAAACAATCCGCATCTGCGTGATTGGGCTAAAAAGATTCTTGGCGAGGTCACTGAGTAAATTAAAATCTATATAATTAATAGGGGTGGTGTAAAAATACTACTCCTATTTTTTTGTTTTTTTAACATTTTTTACATATATTTGCAAAAAAATGTTAAAATGCCAAGAAAAAAGAAAACAGAGAATAAAGAGTATAATTGGTCAGAATACCAAAAAAAAATTTTTTCATTCATAGAGCATGAGCAAGGTCACTTGGTTGTTGAGGCTTGTGCGGGTAGTGGCAAATCTACAACATTAATTAAATGCTTAGATTTTATACCATCAAATGATAAAATTTTATTGACTGCGTTTAACACTGACATTGTAAACGAGTTAAAAAAGAAAACTAATGGCAAAGATAATATAGACATAAAAACATTGCATGGATTGGGATTACAATTCATCAAAAGAAATCTGCCACAAGTTAGCACAATTCCTGAACCATTTAAATATGATTCATACATAAAAAACAATCTGGCAGAACTATCCTCTTTGAATACTTATACATTAAGAGGTGGTAAATATTTTAGATACATTGAAAACATCAAAAAATATGTTGACTTTGGTAGGCTCTATTTGTGCCAAACAGTCAAGGATTTAGACTTTATAGAAGATAGATATAACATTGACACGATTGCAGATGAGAAAGAGATAGCAATAAATGTCATGGAATGGGGTAAAAATGCCCTAGAAACGATTGATTACACCGACATGGTATGGTTGCCCAATGCCTTATTTTTAAAGCCTCTAGGACTCTTATATGACTTTATAATGATTGATGAGGTTCAAGACATGAACAAAGCCGAAAGAGAGTTGGTTCTAAAATGTTTTAAAATGGGAACTAGAATGATGTCGGTGGGGGACAAAAACCAAATGCTCTATCAATTTTCTGGAGCCGACCAAGATTCATTCAATATACTTAAATCAATGCCCAATACGACTTGTTTGCCACTTAGTATCTCATATCGCTGTGGTAAAAAAATTGTGGATTTTGCGCACAAAATAGTTAAAAATATTGAGGCAGCAGATGGCGCAATTGATGGTCAAATTTTGCAAAATGTGTCTCTAGAAGATGTCCAAGATGGCGATATGATACTGTGTAGAAACAATGCGCCATTAGTCCAGATATATAATGAATTTTTGAAATTAGGAAAAAAATGTTTTATCAGAGGCAAAGAAATCGGTTCGAATCTTAAATTACTTGTTAAAAGCACAAAACAAGATGAACTAAATGCCGATTGTCAAAAAGATGGTGTGTTTGTTAGACTATATGACGATTTATTTACATCTAGAAATAAATTAATGGAGAAATTTGGCATTGATGCCGAAACAGCAATTAATTCTCCGCAAATTCAAAACAAACTAGATATGATAAATGCGCTTGAAATTTTATCCGAAGGAATTAACACGTCAGAAGAAATTATAGCCAAGATTGATGAAATATTTCCTAAGAGAGATAAAAAAAGTGGAATCTCATTATCAACAATCCATAAGGCAAAAGGTCTTGAAGCAGAGAACGTATACATAGCTTGTGAGTCTTTAATGCCTAGCAAATCTGCGAAAAAAGACTGGGAAATTAAGCAAGAGTACAATCTAATGTATGTTGCATATACTAGAGCAAAAAAAACACTTGGTTTCATAGATGAGAAAGATTTTGAAAAATTTAATACATCAAACCCAAACAGTATTGCGGTGCTTAATAGAATCGAAATACAAGTGAATAAAGTTTTGAATAAATCAACTAGGATTATTATTAATGAAACAAACGCTAGAGCGATAGTTAGTAATGCGAAAAAAATAGATAAAAACATATTTACTAGTGCAACAATTAATATGAATTCGGTAGGAAGAAGAAAGATAAACTCTTTTTCTGAATTACTAAAAACTAAAAAATCTAAAAAATAAATCATGAACACAAACAAAGTAAAAAAAATAATCAAAATGAGCACCACTTGGTGTGGTCCTTGTAGGGCATATGCGCCAACATTCCATAAAGTTAAAGATATGGATGAGTTTAAAGATATTGAATTTAAAGAAATTGATATTGAAAATGATGAAAATGGTGATGTACTAGCAGAAAAATATCAGATTAGGTCAGTACCAACAACGATTCTATTAGATGAAAACGATGAACTTATATACAAAGTAATGGGTAACATTCCATTAAATGAGTTAACAAATATAATAAATGAGGCGTTAAAAGATAGATAATATGATAATTGGTTTCGCTGGAAGATGTAGGAGTGGAAAAACTGTTTTATCTGAAGTGTGCGAGAAATATGGGTATCAACGTTTATCTTTTGCTCTTCCACTAAAACAACTTTGTGCTGATATACTAGATATTTCAATTGATGAATTAAATCGAGCAAAAAATGAGAACATACCAATAGAAATTACAATCGGTAAAGACATTTGCGAAATTTTATCTGAAGAAACAAATATACCAATTGAAACAACAACTGAGATATGCGATGGCAAATATCTGCACACCGTGAGAGATATGCTGCAATTCATAGGTACTGATTATATACGCAAATATAATTCTGATTGGCATGTCAATAAAATTAAGGAAATGATTAAAAATGATGTTAATTATGTCATAGATGATGTCAGGTTCCCAAATGAAAAACGAATGATTGAAGAACTAGGTGGGGATTGCTGGTTCGTAACACGAACAACTTTAGATAACGTATCTAATCACGAATCAGAAACATCAATCACTTGGAAAGATTGCATGAACAAGGTCATCGTTAACAATTCAACATTGAATGAATTGCTTTTCAAATGGGAAATATTCATGGACAACTATACACGCTCTTGCGCAATTAGGGATGAAGAATTTAATAAAATATTGGAAAATGGACTTAATGAAGACATAGCATCTTTATCTGTCTTGAGCGTATTGATGTTATCTCCGTCATTGTTTGATTATTGTCCAAAAGACATTGAGAAAAACAGCGTAGACTCAATTACAATGAATGAAGATAAAAGTGTATTTATAAAATATATTGATGGGAGCATTGAAATGGTAGACCATCCACTTATAATTGAAGATTTAAAAATATATGTCAGCTAAAGTAGATGTAAAATATAAAGATGGCTCTAAAATATTCTTTGTGAGTGATACTCATTTTGGTCATTCAAACATAATCAAATTCTGTGACCGTCCTTTCAAAGATGTGGAGGAAATGGATAAAGCACTAATCGAAAATTGGAACAATAAAGTTCCTACTGATGGGTTAGTATTCCACCTTGGAGATTTTGGATGGGGTGGGTATCAAGAATACAAAAAAATAAGAGAGCAATTGAACGGTAAAATCATACTGATTAAAGGGAATCATGATTTTAAAAATGGTTGCCAGTCGGAAGCGCAATATAATGAACTGTTTGAGTTCACAACCCAACAACTGTTAATAGAAATCGAAGGCAGAAAAATCTACCTTAATCATGTACCTTTTCTTTGTTATGGTGGAACATACCGTGACCCCAAAGGTTTAGTATATCAACTTTTCGGTCACGTACACTCTGGTCCTAGAAAAAAAGGAGAAGACCTAGTTAGATTAAAATATCTATTCCCGACACAGTATGATGTAGGGGTCGATAACAATGATTATACTCCAATTTCTTGGCATGAAGTAGAAGAGAAAATAGGTAAACAACTATTGAAAAGTAAGTATAGGAAATGAAAAAAATCCACGCAAAAAGAGTTAGAAGGCAAACCATATGCCTAGAGTTCGTAAAATTCCTTAAAATGATGAACATATATGGAAGTTATAGGTATTTCTTTGCTAAAAACATAGATAAAGAGTTTCCACAAATTAAGAAATTCCATTATTTTTGGGGGAATCCAGTTTATTTGATGATAACACGCAAAGATAGAAACTGTAAACGTTCCATTTTAAGAGAATTTTATTATGAATTACTACATTATAATAAATTGCATAAAGAAGTAATTGATATTGTTTTTTTTCAGATGGGTGGAAATATATGATAATGGAAAATGCAATAACATATCAAAAATAAAACTATACGAAGAACTCTTCTGGCTCTATTTGTGCGATAAAGGTTATGATATGTCAACTTTAATAGATTAAAAATGGCAACTATTGACTCACGTTTTGTGCATTATGACATGCATTACCGCAGAATGATTGGAAATTATGATATAACTCCACTTGAGGCTTTTGAAGCGTATATGAAATTCTTGAAAGAATTTAAATTCATTGGAACTTTTCACTACTATTTGAATAAAAAATATGGAAGTTTTTCGCAGTACTATAAAAAATTTTTTTTGAAAAGGACTGTCCATTACCAATCATATTCTGACAGTAGCCACAGCATTTTTGGAGGAAAACTTGTATACAACTGGTTTGAAGATACCGTTCTTCTGTTCCCTTTCGTATATAATAATAAAGGGGATTTTAGGCCACATTGTAACGGTATATCTTATGCTAGGATTAGATACTTAAAAGAATTTTGGTATCTTTATTGTCAAGAAAATAAAATAACTGATTCAATAATTTTAATAGATAAGGAGGAAAACGATGAAAAAGATATTGGTGATACCAGACGTTCATGGCAGGTCATTTTGGAAGAATGCGGTTTCAGAATTTGAAAATAAAGTTGAAAAAATTATATTCTTAGGCGATTACCTAGACCCATACGAATATGAGGGCATAACAAGGAAAGAGGCAATAAGCAACTTTGAAGAAATAATTGCTTATAAGATAAACAATAAAGATAAAGTTGTTTTATTGCTAGGAAACCATGACATGCATTATTTCTCAAAAGAATTTCATACTAGGTCAAGATATGACTCAAGTAATGCTTGGCATATTGCGAATGACTTTAAAACGCACAGAAGCCTATTTAAACTTGCGCATGAAGAAGACATCAATGGAAAAAAATTCTTGTTCTCTCACGCTGGACTTATGAATTCGTGGGTTAAAAGGAATGAAAATGTCATAGGTGATACAACAGTCACAAGCATAAATCATTTGTTGGAAATCCCACTTGGAATTAGGATATTAACAGATGTTTCTAGTTATAGGTCTTGGTTTGGAGAAAAAAGTGGTAGTATCGTATGGTCAGACGTTAGAGAGAAAATAGATATGAATACATCAAATGAGGATAATATAATCTCCAATACTGACGCTATTGTTGAAGGATATGATTATCAAATATTTGGGCATACACAGCAAAACGAAAAGCCAATTATAACAGATAACTGGGCTTGTTTAGATTGCAGAAAAGCTTTTATTCTTGACGATGATGGCGTTCTAACTCAAATAGATGACGAAATACAAAATGCTCACATTGACAAAACGGAATAATTATGCTAGGAATTGATGACGATGAGCCTATCATCATTGAGGGTGAATATGCGCTTGCAATGATGGAAGAATTAAAAAATGCGCATGGTCTTAATGAAGAACAAGAAAAATTCTATCAAGAACTGAAAAAAGATATAAGGAATAAAATTAAATGTAACTTAACCTTTATAAAAATACACAAGAATGAAAATGTCAAAGCCAACAAAGAGCACAGAACAATACAAAATTCTGAGAATGCTTAGTAGAAATGACCAGTTTGAAAGAAACGGTGGCGGTCAATTTGTTTCAATGAACCGTGCTCATAAAGACAAAAGTAAATATAACAGAAAAGACAAAAAGAAAGAGTTGAGAAACAATCTCAACTCTTATTTTTTAGTCCTTTGCCCATTTCTTTGCATTTTGGGCAAATATGGCCCTTTTCTTGGTTAACGGATTTTTAGAATGTGTAAGTTCTTCGGTTGATTTACCAGTTGCTTTTTTAGTCGCAGTAAACTTTCCTTTGTTTTTAGGGTCAATATCAATTGACTCATCAACCTCTTTGCCCATTTGTTTCAAAAGTTTTTTCTCCCTTTCGCCAAAACTACCTTTTGCTTGTTTCTGCTTACGTTTTGGCTGACTTCTATGCCCATAAGTAGATTTTATGAAACCTTTAGTGTTGGCTTGCTTTTGAGTATACTCTTGTATCAAACTGATTGCAGCCTCTTTAACGACAGTCTTAAGTTCACTTTCAGAAAGTTTTAGATTTTTTGATTCATTCGTGCGATATGCACTTTCGCCATATCCATAGAATTCGTCTTGATAATCGTTTTGCATTCGTTTATTCTCAGAATTTTTAATGATGCTTTTTATCTTTTCTTCATCTTCTTCGCCCAAAGCAAATTTATCTAAAGCTTTACGTATTTCTCTATCCAAAGCATCCTCTGCATAGCGTCCAGCATTCAATGACCTATTAAATTCATTAGCCACCATATCATCACCTCCTTCAATACCATTACGTTTAAGTTCTGACCCCAAAGTAGCACCTTGAGCCATACGTTTACCTGCTAAACGTGCTAGCATTTTTCTGCCTTTTGTGGTATCGCCTATCTCATTAATGGTTTTCATAGGTTTTTTGCTTTCATGATGAATATCATCCAATCTTCCACTGAAATTATCAATATCATAGTTCAATGTTGTTTCAGATAATATCTTCATCGCAGCCTCTTTAACCACTTGTTTAAGCTCTGCCTCAGTTAATCTCATTTGTTTATTCATATTTTTGTTTTCTAATACATTATTCTGTTTTGGCCATAAAACCATACAAGTATCATAACTTGAAAATGGGTCAGAAACAGTGCCAGCCGCCATACATTTGATATAACCATCAATAGCCATGCCATCATCAAACATAATCTTTATTGCATACTGCTTTGAACGTGGCATATGGTCATATTCATCATAATCAGTATAGCCACCGTCAGATTCAATACTGTCAGCGTGATTCATACTAGCGCAAGGCTTCATTTCAACCTCACACCCTAAAGATGTAATTGCTCTATAATAGTCTTCAATTGCTTGCCAATGCTCATCACTATATTTTCTAGAATCGATACCGTATTTTTTAACAATTCTATATATCTGGTTAATTCTAGCTTTGATTGATTTAGGTCTTCTGCCCATAAATTTCTCAACATCAACAGTGTTTGATAAATTCTTAGGTCTAGATTCATTAATCTTGTCTCTTAACCTCATTTTCAATTCCTCTTTTAGAGTAAAATTAACAAGATATAATTTTCGCTGCATGTCACTTAAAAAACTTTCACAGTCACTTCTCATACCAATATATTTATCACCCTTTTCTCCAAGTTTTTTATAAAAATCATTGGTGCAATCAATTACAGATTCTACAAATTCCTTTAACGTGCCAACTTCGCCAAATTCTTGATTCGTTGGCTTGAACATTTCTTTTGGTAACTTGCCACTTATTGATTGCTCAACTTCAGATACTTGGTCTTGAAAATCTGCAATCCTTTCAGCTATATCATCACATAACTCATGCTGGGATAGAGAATTAGCATCCCAGTGTAATGCTTTGATTTTGGTCTTAAATATCTCAAGTTTCTCAACAAAAGCTAATACTGTTTTATCCATAACTTAAATTATATTTATTCATTTTCTAAATTATTGTCTAAAGAACCATCGTCTTCCATCTCAATTATCTGGTCTTTTTTCTTTCTTCTCCTTCTTCTTTCAGCCTTATAGTCCTCAATATCCTCTTCAGCTTCAATCTGCATTTTCTCGTTTTCAACCCAAGAACGAGTTTTCATCCTCGAATCAACATAAGCCTTTGGCACACCACTTCCTAAAATGTATGCGCCACTTGCCATTAATAACATTGCCATGTCACCCATATCAGTATCTATTTTACCATCATAAGTGACATCATATATCAAGACGAAACACATAACCAAACCAACAATAACGCCAATTAATGCAGATGCCAATAATGTTATACTATTGACACTCATTGATGACTTATCATCAATTGATTCTTTTATATTTCTTATTACACCCATATTACATAAATATTAAAAATAGTTAAAATATTTGTATTTACGCAAAATAAAAGATATATTTGCATTAAATATACTATGTATGTAAAACATTATGATAGTAGAAAGAAGCATTGAACCGTATACAAGAAAACTAGTTAGGGAAAATAAAAACCTAATGTATATCTTCACCGATAATACTGATAGGGATAGCGGAAAATCTGTTATCCCCAATTCCTCATGGTATTCACAGAAATATGGCGAAGGCAAACATTATCCATCAATGACAACCGCACTTATAAGAGGATTAGATAATGCATACCCAATAACAACACAACATTGGTATAATGCACAGCATAAAGGAATAACTGGGCGTTGGAATGATGATGATTTTGAAGAATTTAAAAAAGTAATTGATGACGATTTTGAAAATATATGCCAAAATTGTAAAAAATATGAAAAAATTATATTTCCAATAGGAGGAATTTTTAATTCAAAAATATCACAACTAAATAAGGTACGAACACCAAAACTGTATTCGTACCTTATGGAAAAATGTAAAACCCTTT
>Ga0247608_10006294_pt1 | contig 12547 bp, 5 predicted proteins | sample 176DNAGHGlowgp2_FD_193490 | JGI IMG/M metagenome (GOLD analysis project Ga0247608, IMG submission 193490) | Sheep rumen microbial communities from Palmerston North, Manawatu-Wanganui, New Zealand - 1766 DNA GHGlow gp2 | ecosystem: Host-associated > Mammals > Digestive system > Stomach > Rumen ... | reverse complement strand
TGGGGTGGTATGACGTCAGCATCGACAACATCATAGTCACTGGCGACTCCATAGCCTACGGCCTATCTTCCGATGAAGACTTCACGGGTCAGCCCTGTCGTGCCCAGTGGTTCTCTGCTACAGACTTCAAACTGACCCGCATCAGCGACCTGCCAAAATAAAAGAAATAAAGAATAAACGTATGATAACGAAAAAAATTATTATGGAAACGAATGTGAATAATGTGAATAATTTATCCCACAAATATTCATAATTATTATTCAAATTCGTGGACCAAATTATGATAATTATTCAAATTCGTTTCTAAAACAAATAAGCAGAATATGAAGAAACTAATTTTTTTAACTGTGATGCTGGCCTTCGTCGCAATGACGGGGCAGGCACAGACAAAAGTAGGGGAGGCAGGGACTCAGCCCGCAGGCCTCGCCAATACCTACTGGCGCAACGAGGCGACAGGCGATTGGCTGATAGGCTTTACACCGAAGCATGTTATCTATCAGAACAAGGTGTGGGACATCGTCAGTCAGACGGAGAAGAAAGATACCTATCGGCTGACGCTCGATGACGGTACTGCCATCAAGGTGGACAAACTGAAGAAGGGCCTGCGCCAGATTACCATCGGCAAGGACAAGGCCATTGCCTGCAGTCTGATCACAGGCCACGCCCTGCCTGACTATCCGGTAAAGGATACCCGCACGGGCTTCGTGGATAACGGCTACAACCCAACAGACAGCGTGACGATTATCGGCTGGCTGAAGGACATGCCCCAGGAGGCTTGGAAGATCGGTGACTTTAGGGTGGGTATCAGGGATTTCATCGAATCTGAGCAAAAGAATACTTACGCCAAGATGGACTCCCTGGGCCGTTTCTCCCTGAAGATACCGCTGCTCAACTCGTCGCAGGCGTTCATCGACTGGAAACGTTTACAACTGAGTTCTGTGCTGGAGCCAGGTAAGACCTACTTCCTTCTGATCGACTTCATGACGGAACACGGACTCTGGATGGGTGACGATGTCAGAGTGCAGAACGAACTCATGGCCTATCCCCATGGCTCGCCTTCAGAGCAAATCCCAATGGACCAACGGGGCAAGGCAGATGCGATGGCATTCAAGGCAAAGACCGACAGCAGCCGTGCCGCTGCGACAGCCAATCTCGAAGAGACCATCGCTCAGCATCCTAATCTCTCGCAGCGATACATCGACTATGTGAGGGGTTACAATCAGACGGCCCAGGGCGAGTCGTTGATGCAGGGTCGCTACGCAATGCCGAAATACGAACTGCCACAGGAATATATGGACTATGTGGGCAGGGAATGCTGGCAGAAGGCCATCAAACCCTATACGCTCTATCGTGATTTCTCTATTTTCATGAACGATTATCTCGACCAGATCATGCGCAACCGGACATGGAATGTGAATTGGCTATTTAAGGATTACTTCCATGCATTAGCCTCGAACGACGAGGAGCTGGACCTGCTCAACCGATGGAATAGCTGGTTGATCGATGCCAACGCCAAAGTTGCGGCTGCGCCTCAGGAAGAAAGGCAGAAGGTGGCTGACAAATTGAACGCCGACAATGACGAGATGATTCAAGAGATTAACAAGATTCTCAATGGTCCTAAACGTCAGAAAGTACAGCGCGGAATTGATCTCATCCAACGGATGAAGCAAGAGGCCTTTACACTTGACTCCTTAGGTGCCGACCAGATTATCAAGGATATCTGGCTCTCGAGGTTGGTTTATGGCATCATCGACGAAACTCACGCGTCAGTGGCACCGATGGTTATCGACACGCTGAAGGCGATGATTGTAAATCCCCTCGGCATCGAGCGGATAGAGAAGGCCAACAGTTATTACGTCGCTCTCGAAAACCGCGAGTTCGACAAGCTGGTGCTGAAATCGTCTGATAACCTTGCAGACCTCTCTGAGGGTGAGGCCCTGCTGAAAAAACTCGTCGAACCTTACAAGGGCAAGTTCGTGCTTCTGGATGTTTGGGGCACATGGTGCGGTCCCTGTAAGGAAGCACTGAGTCACTCTACGGAAGAATATGCCCGCCTGAAGGACTACGACATCCAGTATCTCTATCTGGCCAATAACAGTCCAAATGACTCTTGGGAGAACGTCATCAAGGAGTATAATGTGAGTGGTCCGAACGTGGCCCACTACAACCTGCCCCCAGAGCAGCAGGCCGCCATTGAGCGCCACCTCAACGTCCACTCATGGCCTACTTACAAGCTGTTCAATCGCGACGGCGACCTGCTGGATCTCAACGTCGATCCCCGCGACCTCGAAGGCCTCGCTAATCTGTTGGATCAAATGAAATAAAGACAAATACGACTCACGGGGACAGGTCCGATGAGTCTCAGTTCTGGGACTCATCGGACCTGTCCCCGTGAGTCGTGGGAAACATATTTACAATACGGTCGTTGAGACTCGTGTGTTTTCGGGCGATGATGAAGTGGCTGGAAATACGGGAGTTATGAGGGGTTTACAAGTGGTTGAGAATGAGTGCGTTGGAAATTTTATAGAAAAATTGGGCACTGAATAAGCCTTGGTTACGGGCGGATAAGTGGCGGTTTGCAGTAAGCGGAAGGGTAGTTTGCTTACGTTGAAACTATTGTTTCCTTACTGGGGAAATATTGCTCCCTAGTTAGGGCGCAAAAATGGACGCAAATGTGTCAAACATTTTGACTTTCGCATCGTTTTGCTAAGCCTTCGCGCTCTAGTTTGAGTAAATTTATAGGCAAAAATATTAACCAAATATGTTTACAGGAGACTCAAAACCTGAAAATCGTTGAATGTAACAGTGTAACACGTGTTACAATGTTACATTCGCGGTTGTAACTAAAATCAGTAAAATCTGTTACCAACTATCTGGAAAGTGCCTAAAACAGGGCATTTCTTTTCTGGCGGTATAATTGTAACACTTGTTACCGTTACAGCAAAAATCTGTCAACTTTTCTGGAAAAGTTGTCGGAATCAGAAAAAAACGTTATCTTTGCAATCCGAATTCAAAAGCAATTATAAATATGTATAACAAGACCGAAGAAAAGGAAAAAGATATGCTGATGCTGGCCAAGGATCAGGAGTGCCAGCAGATGCTCGACCAGATGGCCTACAACTGGCAGGTAGCCGCCAGCCGTATGGCCCTCATCACTGAAGAACGCCAGAAGGGGCTCTACGACGACAGCGGTGTGGAGGCGATGGCTGTTTTCAATCGTCTGGAGCGGGTGGGCACGTTGATGCTCGCCCTGAAAGACCGCCCTCAGGCCATACTACTGAGGGGCTTCCGCGAACAGCTGGCCAAGATGAATGCTGACAAAAGGATGGATGCCGAGGTGGCTCGTCTGATATCTCCAAATCGAGGCCGTGAGTTGACTATCGAGACGCCAACCATCTGGCTTCGTATAAAGGAGACGTACGAAAAGAAAGATCCTGCAACTTCAACGGATAATGCCACCGTGCGCAATATTTTCAGGAATCGCTATCTGCCCAATATGGACGATGAGGATGCGATGGGCTGGATGAAGCAGTTTGTGGAGCCCAAGCCCGAGGACGAGGAAAAGAGGGCTGAACAGCAGGCTGCCATCAGTATGCTGGCCGACTTCGGACAGGATATCAACAAGGTGGCTACCCACTCCAATCAGCAGATTGGTATGGGCATCATGATTATGCACCAGATGACGCAGATCTTCGCAGAATACCTCGATCTCAGGAATATGCCCGACGAGGCCGTCGACGCGCTCTTTGAGGATGCCAAGAAGGAGCTGATGGAGAGCGAAGCTTGGTCGACGTATTGGCGAGGCCACATCGGCCATCTGTCGCTGATGATTGGCGGTGGCACCCTGCAGGATGAACTCGCCAAGGATGCCGAGGAAGTAGAGCGCCAGTTGCTCGACCTGAACAACTATCTCTACAACCAGTGGGATGAGTCGCTAGAGGCCTTCGGACGCGCCTTGAAGGAGTCGGACATGAGCGACGACGAGATGCTGCGGATGCTCTTCCTGTTGGCCAAGAAAGCTGCTCTCGAAAATGAAGGCGAGACACCTGACCTGAAGTTGCAGAAGATGCGCAGCAAGGTGAAGGAGTATGCCGACCAGCTATTTGAGTTGGTAGATGACAAATACGACTATATATATAATAAGGTGTGGGAGGACATCGTACAGAACGCCATTATCGGCTCCCAGCTCTCAAAGTTTCGGACGGGTCGCCATAACGACGGCTTCAACATGCAATGTTTCTGTCATATCGTGGGCTGGATGTCGCGCGAGTATCATATGTTTGGTAGTAGCAACTCGCCCGCCGATCTTGGGAAAAAACTCGGCGACAAGTATTCTCAAGACACACTTAAGGACTATATAAAGAAGACTAAGACGATGCTTACTGCTCAGAGTATCAGTGAGTTAGATACCATTGTCAAAAAACATTTGGAGTCCTGATAATCGGGGAAAAAGTCTTTCCGGATAATTCCCTTTTTCCCCTAGTAGCTTTGCAGCCGCTATGATACAGTTAGCATCATCATTTAGCGGCAAGCCTCGCCAGGCGAGCATGGCTGCTTACCGTCAACTGCTGGCGGAGAATCACGTAGAGGACATCCTCACAGACGTGAAGCAGAATCACAATTTGGATCGCAAGAAGGAGCTGCCCGTGTGGCTGCCTCTTGCACAGTGTTTTAAGAATGGTACGCGTAAGGCCGAAGACGCAGTACCCTCTGGGTTCTTTTTCCTCGACATCGACGAGAAGGGACTGACGGAGACGCTATGGAATAAGGTACGCGAGGAGAACCTCATCGAGGAGTGTCGAATCGTCTACTTTGCCGAGAGTGCCGGAGGGGGTACCCACATCTGGGCTTGGCGCACGCCAGGACTCTCTATCGAGGAGGACATCCAAAGGCTGGCGAGTCGGCTGGGTGTCAGTTACGACTCGCATGTGACAGACCTTGCTCGTTGCTGTTTCATGGTCAGCGAGCAGTATGTGAAGTTGCTCGATCCCGTCGTCTTCGAACAGCTCATGGGGACAGGTCCCGTGAGTCGTTCAGCAGCCGAGCCCGAGGAACAACAACTCACGGGACCTGTCCCCGTGAGCTGTTGCTACAAAGGCATTGAGTACAAGCAGATCGTGAGTCGGCTGTTGTTCAAGTTGGGCTATGGCGAGAAGCCTGAGAATGGTGAGCGGAATAATGCGCTCTATGCCCTCTGCCGATACATGCGATTCATCTGCGACTTCGATGCTGAGTGGCTCTTCAAGGTGATGCCTCACTGGGGACTTTCCGACCATGAGGTAATGGCTACCGTCAAGAGTGCCGTTTCGAGTGCCCGTCCTAATGGTATCCCAACGCTGTTCAAGGAGCTACTCGACACGATGGAGGCAGAGGTCCAGCAACCAGAAGCATCCAAGTCTGCGGAAGAGGAGGAAGACCCTCTGGCGCCCAGTGTCCCCAAACAACTGCCTGGTTTGCTTCAGACCATTGCCGACCACACGCCAGCAGAGTTCAAGGAGGCTTCGCTCATCAGCTGTATGCCTATCATCGGCACCCTTGCCACTGGTGTACGAGCCGAGTATAATGATGGCAAGCTGAACTCTCCCAGCTTCATCGTCGACATCTGGGCTCCTCAGGCTACGGGTAAGTCGTTCGTCGATGAACTGGTGGAGATGCTCCTGGCTCCCATCCAGAAGCAGGACGATGTGGAATGGCAGAAGGAAATCGAGTTCTCGCTGAACAAGAACGGTGAGATGGAAGATCCGATGTCGAACATCCGCATCATCGAGCCTAACATTGGCACCTCGGCCTTCCTAAAGCGAGCCTACTGTGCCAAGGGAAAGCATCTCTTCACCTATGCGCCTGAGATCGAGACGATGCTGAAGAACAATCGCGGTGGCTCGTGGACGGAGAAGAACGACCTCTTCCGTCTGGCCTACGACAACAAGGTGTGGGGTCAGCATCGTATCTCGAAAGACTCATTCTCTGCTAAGACGCGCCTGTTCTACAATCTGCTGATGTGTGGCACGCCTGATAAGTCGCGAGCCTTCTATGCTGATGCAGAGAGCGGACTCGTCAGCCGTACTACCTTTGTGGAACTGCCTGATATGAAAGGTGCCAAGATGCCCAAGTTCGTGCGTTACACTCAGGAGGAACTGGAGACGATCCAACGTAAGTGCATGGAACTGATGGACGAGGAGGGGACCTTTGATCTGCCTCGTATCCGCAAGGCCATTGAGGATTGGGATGAGTCGAAGCGACAGGAGTATCTCCAGACGCTCCAGCCTTCGCTCGACATCTTCCGTCGACGTTCGGCACTCAACGGCTTCCGTGCAGGACTGGTGGCCTTCATGCTCTGCGACAAGCAGGAAACGGATGAGGCTGTAGCCTTTGCGCTTTGGTATGCAGAGCGATGTCTTTATTATCAGATGAAGCTCTATGGTAATCAGCTCGATGCCATCAGCAATGCCCAGCAGTTGGGCTCCCAGGCGAAGAACGTGCGATATCTGGAATTGCTGAGTCAGGAGTTCACCCGTCAGGAGTTCGAGAACCTGCGAGCTGCAAACGGTCAGCCTACCAATGTCCGCATGATTATCCATCGCTGGGTGAAGGAGGGTAAGGTGGTGAAGATTGGAGAGAACCTCTGGCGCAAACTCAACGACTCATGGGGACAGGTCCCGTGAGTCGTGGTTCCTCGGACTCAGCTGGCAAACGACTCACGGGACCTGTCCCCATGAGTCGTTTGATGAAAAAAGTCCGCAAAAATTTGGAACTTTGCGGGCTTTTTTGTATCTTTGTCGCCGAAAACATGGCAATCTGGTGGCCGAAGCCGCCACGATGTAAGGGAATCCGGTGAAAGTCCGGGACTGTACCTGCAGCTGTAATCCCCCTTAGAAAGAGCCTGTTCGTATAACGCCACTGACAAATGTCGGGAAGGTAGAGCAGACTGGGGAAAGTCAGAAGACCTGCCAGAAAAAACGATAGTACGACCGTACAGGGATATGCGGTGCGGAAAAAGGCAGATTATGAGAATAAGACTGGCTATTGGCTTTTGGCTATTGGCTTTGGGTTCATCGGCGCAGACAGACGTCTGGCGTTCCGATAGCCTTCAGGAAGTTGTTGTGACAGGTACTGGTACGCAGCATCTGTTGAAGGATGCACCTGTTCAGACGGAAGTCATCACCAGCAAAATGCTTCGCAACTATGCAGGACGTTCCATCGAGGACATCCTCTCTGGTCTGACGGCTTCGTTTGCCTTTAGCGAGGACGATATGGGTTCGCAGATGCAGCTCAACGGCCTTGGCAATGCCTATATCCTAGTGCTGGTCGACGGCAAACGTATTCACGGTGACGTGGGCGGACAGAACGAATTGTCGCTCATCGATCCCCATAACATCGAGAAAATCGAGATTGTCAAGGGTGCATCGAGTGCGCTCTACGGTTCGGATGCTATTGCGGGTGTGGTGAACATCATCACTAAAAAGCATAACGAGGGTCTGCTGATAGAGAACAGCACCCGAGGCGGCAGCTATGGCGACCTGCGTCAGCATAATGGCCTGGGCATCGCCATCGGCAAGGTCAGGAGCTACACGAACTTCCAGCTTCAGCACTCCGATGGCTGGCAGAATACGGCAACGGAAGATCCGCGTCAGACGGAGTTCCTGATAGAGGACTCGCGCAACATGACCGTTAACCGTCATACCAACTGGCAGGTCTCTGAGCGTCTGACCTACGAGCCCATCAAGAATCTGGAACTCTATGCCGAGGGCAGCACCTGTTGGAAACGTATCTACCGTCCGAGTGGCAAATATTCGGCAGATATGAAATTCTATGACTTAGAGTATCGGAATCAGAGTTTGGCAGCAGGCGGTATCTGGAAATGGAACCAAACAGACCAATTGACGCTCGATGTGAACTGGGACCGTCATGCGTACTATTATTATTATACCGCAGAATGGGCGATGGGTGACGGATTGGACCAGCAGGGCAACTTCACGACCTACTATCCCTATTTCCGTGACGACGAGGCACTCCAAAGCGATCAGCGTCGTACGATGGCCCATTTGAAGGGCATCTTCTCGTTGCCCTACAACAACCGTCTGAGCGGAGGCTTGGAGTGGCGCTACGACTATTTGGAGGCTCCGATGCGTGTGGCTGGCGGTGTGGCGAGGGATAACACGGAGGCTGCATACGTGCAGGATGAGTTCACCTGTCCTGTAAACGGCTGGATCACAGCCGTAAACATAACGGCTGGTTTGCGACTGAACCATAACGAGCAGTTTGGTTTCCGTCTGACGCCGAAGGTATCTGGTATGCTCTCCCTTGGCAATGACTTCCGTCTGAGAGCCACGTGGAGTCAGGGCTTCAAGACCCCTACGCCCAAGGAACAGCATTATCGCTACGTGAAATATATGAACGGCACCTATTTATATATAGGTAATGAAAATCTGACGCCACAGACCTCCAACTATTATGCTGTGAGTGGAGAGTACAACTGGCAAGGACTGAACCTGACGGTAACGGGCTATCTGAACAACGTAGACAATATGATTACCCTCGTGACCATCCCCAACAACCAGGCTCCTGCGGCCTATATCGTGACCTACGATCCCAAGAAGACGCGTCAGTACCAGAATCTGGAATCTGCTGAGACCAAGGGTGTCGACGTGAGTATCCGCTATCGTCTGAACCGTGACTGGATGCTGGGAGGCAGTTACAGTTATCTCGATACCGATGCCAAGCAATACGATACCACCCACGACCGATTAGTGGATGTCACCATCGACGGCACAGCCCATCACAAGGCCAGTTGGTTTGCTACTTGGAATCATACATTCTCCTCGAAGTATAATATGGGATTAGGACTCTATGGCCGTATGTCGAGTAAGCGCTACTATCAGATCGATGGCGATGGTAAGGGCTACCAGATCTGGCGAATCTCCACCAACCACGAATTCCCTGTTAGCAAGAAGTGGCTCTTCCGTGTGGAGGCAGGCATCGACAATATCTTCGACTATGTGGATCGTACCTATCACGGTCTGCATCTCGGAACTACGACTCCAGGCCGCACAATCTACGGTACGCTGACCGTTCGTTTTGCACAAGGAAAGAAACTAAAGTTTTCTAACTCTAATAGTATTAATTCAAAAACAAGTAACAATGAAGAAGATTAAGTATCTGGTGATGGCATTCGCAGCCGTTTGCTTCACCGCCGCTCTCACCTCCTGTGAAAAGGAAAAAGAAGTCGAGAAGATCGTGGAAGTTCCTGTCGAGAAAGAAGTTATCAAGGAAGTTGAAGTCCAGGTTCCGCAGGACAACAACTGGTCGCGCTATCAGGCTCTCGTCACCGCCGACGTGAAAGCCAACAAGAAGCACGACAAGGCTATTCTGCTCGTCGCTTTCGGTTCCACTTGGGAGCAGGCCTTCAAAGCCTTCGACACTACCGTCGAAGCCTACAAGGCGAGATTCTCCGGCTATGATGTTTTTCTGAGCTATTCTTCAGCCATCTGTATCAACCGTGCTGCTGCTGGCGAGAACACTGAGCCCCGTAACTATTATGCTCCTCCCTTCTGGCTTAATGCCTTTGCTGCCGATGGTGTGAAGTATAAGGAAATCGTCGTTCAGTCACTTCAGGTGATTCCAGGTGAGGAGTACACCCGTGTGATCAATTATATCAAGGACTTCGCCAACAATGCCAACGGCGACCTCGATGATGCCTATCTGGCCAATGTCACTCTGAAACTCGGTGTACCCCTGCTGCAGGATGCTGAGGTCGATGTGCCCCTCGTGGCCCAGATCCTCGACGCCAGCTATAATGATAAGGCTAAACAGGGCGTCGTTGCCTTTATGGGTCATGGTAACCCCGACAGCTACGACACCTATAAGGCCAATATCCGCTATACCCAGCTCGAGGCGGCCCTGCAGGAGATCAACAAGAACTACTTCGTGGGCACTGTCGACATGATGGAGAACTTCAAGACCGACGTCTATAAGCGCATGGTGGCTGCCGGTATCACCAGCGGCAAGGTGTTCCTGCATCCGCTGATGGCCATCGACGGTGACCACGGTCACAACGATATGGGTGGCGATGACGATGATAACTGGCAGGACGGCGTAGGCTTCACTCCCAACGAGGAGGGTGAGGTGGAGGACACCTCTTGGAAGATGTATTTCCGTCACTTAGGCTTCGAGTGTCCTGAGGAGAACGTCCTGCACTATGGCCTGCTCGAACTGGATAACATCCGTGGTGTGTGGATGACACACACACAGGAAGCCATCGACGGTGAACCCCTCGACTATTACCACTCAAAGAATCCTGAGTAAGAACTTAATACGTGTATTATTATATAAGTTTATTGTGGGGAGGCCATGTCGGGATGACATCGCCTCCCTTTTTTATTTGTGATAGAACCGCTCTTCAATGGTCTTGAAAATCACGAAGAGTACGGGTACGATGAATATCAGTGCGATGGTGCCGACGACCATACCACCGATGGTGCCGACGCCGAGAGAGTGATTGCCGTTGGCTCCGACGCCTGTGGCAAGTGCCAGCGGTAACAGTCCGAAGACCATCGTGAGCGACGTCATCAGGATCGGACGCAGACGGACGGCTGCGGCATCGAGGGCAGCCTCGACGATGCTCATGCCCTGCCGACGGCGGGTGGTGGCGTATTCGGTAAGCAGGATGGCGGTCTTTGAGAGCAGACCGATCAGCATGATGAGTCCCGTCTGCATGTAGATGTTATTCTCCAGTCCCCATATTCTGGCGAAGAGGAACGAGCCTGCGAGTCCGAAGGGAACGCTCAGGATAACGGCCAGAGGGATGAACAGACTCTCATAGAGCGCACAGAGGATGAGGTAGATGAAGATGATACAGATTACGAAGACCAGGATCGTGGTGTTCTCTGCCGAAGCCTCCTCACGGGTCATACCACCAAATTCGTAGCCGTAGCCCTCGGGCAATACTTCGGCGGCTGTCTCACGGATGGCGTTGATGGCCTGTCCGCTGCTGTAGCCTTCGGCAGCCGTTCCACCGACCTGAATGCTGGGGAAGAGGTTGAAACGCATCAGCGTCTCGGAGCCATAGACACGCGTCAGTGTGAGATACTGGCCTATGGGCGACATCTCGCCCTGGTTGTTGCGTACGAAGATGTTGTTGAGCGACTCCGTGTCGAGACGGTATTCCGGCGACGCCTGTACCATCACGCGATAGAGCTTGGTGAAGCGTACGAAGTTGGAGGCGTAGGAGCCGCCGATATAGCCGCTGAGTGCTGCGAGTACATCGCTTGGCGATACCCCTCGGCGCTTGCACAGGGCGGCATCGACTTCAACCCGGTATTGCGGATATTTCAGCGAGAAATTCGTGTACGCACGGCTGATCTCCGGGCGTTCGCTAAGGGCTGTTATGAGACGGTTGGTGTAGTTATACAGGTCGTTGATGGTACCGCCGTGCTTGTCCTGGATATAGAGCTCGAAACCGTTGACTCGTGTAAAACCTGGCAGCATGTTCTGCGTGTTCACCTGAATCTTCGCATTGGCAATGTCGGCCGTGCGACGATAGATTTCCTCCACCACACTTTGCACGTCGTCGCCCTTGCCCTTGCGCTCGCCCCAATTCTTGAGTTTCAGCGTGAAGTTACCATTCGACGACGACTGCTCGAAGCTGTTGCTGTTGCCTGCAATGAGCGAGTAGATGCGTAGCTGCGGCAGGTCCTTGATACGGGCCTCTATCTGTTTCAGAATGCCGTAGGTCTCGTGGAGACTGCTGCCTGGTGCGGCCTGTACATTAATAAATACGGTACCCATGTCTTCGTTGGGTACGAGTCCTGTCCTCGTGGTGCGCATCATCCAGCCGAGGCAGACGATAGCGAGAACGACGAGGCCAGCAGCCAGCCAACGACGGGGGATGAATCCAGCCACAGCATGCTGATAGCGGAGGGTGATTTTTTGGAGACAGGTGGACATAAAGTTCAAGAAGTTCTGGACTTTACCACCAGTCGCAGATCTATTGTCTTGAACTCCCTGAACTCCTTGAACTCCTTGTCTCTTTGTCTTCTTCATCAACAACGCACAGAGGGCAGGGGAGAGGGTCAGGGCATTGAACAATGAGATACCCACAGCGATGGCCATCGTGAGTCCGAACTGTGTGTAGAAGGTTCCTGTGACGCCACCAATGAAACAGACGGGCACAAAGACCGCCATAAAGACAAGTGTGGTGGTGACCAGTGCCGAGGTGATGCCGTGCATGGCCTGTACGGTCATCTGTTTTGAGTTACTCCCTTCTGCACTTTCTAATCGTGCCTGAACGGCCTCGACAACCACAATGGCATCATCGACCACCGTTCCAATGACCAGTACGAGGGCAAAGAGTGTGAGCATGTTCAGCGAGAAACCGATGGCGTAGATGACGGCCAGGGTGGCAATCAGCGATACGATGATGGCGATGGCGGGGATGACAGTGGCGCGCCAGCTGCCAAGGAATAACCACACGACGAGAATCACCAACAACAGGGCTTCGAGCAGGGTCTCTACCACGCTGGCGATGGAGGCGTCGAGGAAGTCTTTCTTG
>Ga0247608_10006293_pt1 | contig 12547 bp, 11 predicted proteins | sample 176DNAGHGlowgp2_FD_193490 | JGI IMG/M metagenome (GOLD analysis project Ga0247608, IMG submission 193490) | Sheep rumen microbial communities from Palmerston North, Manawatu-Wanganui, New Zealand - 1766 DNA GHGlow gp2 | ecosystem: Host-associated > Mammals > Digestive system > Stomach > Rumen ... | reverse complement strand
CTCACCAAAGTCGTCACGCGAGGCAATGGACATATCGGTACCAATATTACTCATCTGTCACGTTCCATCAACGGCATCCCCCAAGAGATTAAAGCCAAAGGGCATACCGTCATTCGTGGCGAGGCTGTCATCTCGTACGACGACTTCGAGCGATTTGTGATGGAGAGCGGTGAGGACTATGCCAACCCACGCAATTTGGCCTCAGGTTCGTTGACGCTGAAAGACCCTGACGAAGTGAAGGCTCGCCATATCCAGTGGATCCCCTTCACATTGGTTTACACAGAAGAAGATATAGTTTCATGGGGCGAACGGATGGCTTGGCTTGATGCCCAAGGATTTTCGACGGTAGAACGGAAAGCTGTTTCTATGCCTGATGACGCTTCCGTAGAAGACTGTATCGAGGTCTTCACACATGAGGTTACCTCTAAACAGAACCCCTATCCCGTCGATGGTCTTGTCGTCTGTTACGATGATACCGAATACGCCCAAACGGGATCTGTCACAGGCCATCATGCCACTAGAGCTGGTCTGGCTTTCAAGTGGCAAGACGAAGTTGCTGATACCGTATTAAAAGAAGTCGAATGGTCGTGTGCTGCATCAACCATCTCGCCTGTAGCCATCTTCCAACCCGTAGAACTCGAGGGCACTACCGTCAAGCGTGCATCACTCTGCAACATCAGCGAGTGCGAGCGCTTGGGCATTGGTGGACCAGGTACGCAGATTAGTGTTATCAAGGCCAACAAGATTATCCCCAAGGTCATCAAGGTCACCCAGAGCGTTGGCACGTTCAGCGTGCCTAACGAATGCCCCGTCTGCCATGCTCCCACCACCATCCGTTATGGTCGCACAGCCACTACTCCAGACGCATCAGCGTCGGGCACTAAGACCCTACACTGTACCAATCCTGATTGCCCTGCTAAACAACTCAAGAAGTTGGCACGCTTTGTATCGAAAGAAGGTATGAACATCGACGGAATCTCTGAACAGACACTCTCGAAGTTCATCAATCTTGGTTGGATTTCTGAGTATGCCGATATTTACGAACTTCGTAGTCACATCCTTGAACTTTCACGAATGGAGGGCTTTGGCGAAAAGTCGGCATCTAACATTATGCGTTCCATTGACAAGAGTCGTGAGGTCGAGGCTCATCGTCTGCTCTTTGCACTCAACATACCGCTTTGTGGCCTTGATGTATGCAAGCGCCTGCTTTCTGCCTATTCACTTGACGACCTTATCAATGAGGCCATCAAACAGGGTGACGATCTCTTTGCCGCTCAAGCAGAACCTAAGGATGTCTTTGCCCATGTCAACGGCATAGGCCCAGAGAAGTCCGCCCAATTCGTTTCGTGGTTCCGCAATCCACAGAACCTTGCCCACTATCGCCACCTTCTCACGAAGCTAACCGTCACCACTCCTGACGTGTCAGCATCGGGTACCCTCTGCGCAGGTCTCACTTTCGTCATCACTGGCGATGTGCACCACTATAAAAACCGCAATGAACTCAAGGCTTATATCGAGTCGCAGGGCGGCAAGGTAGCATCAGCTGTCAGCGGTTCCACCTCCTACCTTATTAATAATGATGTCACCTCCACCAGCGGCAAAAACAAGAAAGCCAAGGAGTTGAACATCCCCATCATCTCTGAAGACGAATTCATATCAAAATATCAACAATGACACAGAAAATGAAACGCGCCACGCTCTGCGTACAGGCAGGCTGGCAACCCAAGAATGGTGAATCGCGCGTGCTCCCCATTATCCAAAGCACCACGTTCAAGTACGACAACACTGAGGAGATGGCCGACCTCTTCGATCTGAAGAAAGAGGGCTACTTCTACACACGTCTGGCCAATCCCACCAATGATGCTGTGGCCCAGAAGATTGCAGCCCTCGAAGGTGGTGTTGGTGCTATGCTAACCTCATCTGGTCAGGCTGCCAACTTCTACGCCCTGTTCAACATCTGCCAAGCAGGCGACCATTTCGTCACCTCTAACGAGATCTATGGTGGAACCTACAATCTCTTTGGAGTCACGCTGAAGAAGTTGGGCATCGAATGCACTTTTATATCGCAGGAAGCCAGCGAGGAGGAAATCGACAAGGCTTTCCGTCCTAACACAAAGGCACTGTTTGGCGAGACAATCTCGAATCCTGGCTGCCAGATTCTGGACATCGAGAAGTTCGCACGTATCGCCCACAAGCACGGCGTACCTCTCATCATTGACAACACCTTCCCAACACCTATCAATTGTCGTCCTTTTGAATGGGGTGCCGACATTGTCACACACTCTACGACAAAGTATATGGATGGTCATGCTACGCAAGTTGGTGGTGTCGTTGTAGATAGCGGCAATTTCGACTGGGAAACCTGCACCCACAAAGGCGCCACCACTCCCGACGGGTCACCATCGGGCAAAGACAAGTTCCCCGGCCTCTGCACACCCGATGAGTCCTACCACGGACTGACCTACACCAAAGCCTTTGGCAAGATGGCATATATGACCAAGCTCGTGGCACAGTTGATGCGCGATCTGGGAAGCATTCCTGCACCTCAGAACTCATTCCTGCTAAACCTCGGACTGGAAACCCTCCATCTGCGGGTGCCCCGTCATTGCGAGAATGCCCAGCGCGTGGCTGAATTCCTAGAGAAAGACGAGCGCGTGGCTTGGGTACACTACAGTGGACTGCCTTCTGACAAAAACTACCAGTTGGCACAAAAATATCTCCCCAATGGTTCTTGTGGCGTCATCGCCTTCGGACTGAAGGGAGACCGTCAGACAGCCATCCAGTTTATGGATTCGCTGAAGATGATTGCCATTGTCACCCACGTGGCCGATGCCCGCACCTGCGTGCTCCATCCAGCTTCTCACACTCATCGTCAACTCTCTGACGAGCAGCTTCGTGAAGCAGGTGTTGCCCCTGACCTCATCCGTCTCAGCGTAGGTATTGAGGACTGCGATGACATTCTTGCTGACATCCGTCAGGCTCTCGACAAAATCTAAAGTGTCCAGCGGCTTTTGCCGCTGGAATCTATCGATGAATATTCTTCTGATGATGCTCCGTGCTCCGCGCCCCAGTCGTACTGACGACATGAAGGCCATAGCGAATCCCCGCTGGATCAAGAAAGGGTACGACGGGCTAACCTTCTTTGGATATATCATCACACACACCCAACAGGAAGCCGAAGCGTTTCAACGCTCCGGCTCCTTTAAAAACCATGAAATAATACATCTCTACCAAGCTCGTGCCTGCCACGATTCCTGGTTTTTGTTCTATCTGCGCTACGGCTGGTATTGGCTCTTGGCTTCACGCTACCATAAACACCTGAAGAATGCAGGCTATCTACTTAATCCATTCGAGCTGGAAGCCTACACCAACATGTTCGACATCCACTACCTCGACGAAAAGAAAAGCGGCACCAACGAGTGGCGCCGCTATGCCCGAATGTCGCTCAAAGAGCGATTAAATATCTATAGGAATACTAGAATGTCTTAATAAAAATGAGCAATGTCATTTTGCTTTAAAGCGTTCTGCCTGACTACGAATCAATTCCTCGTCATCGAAGTAGTTAATCTGCATGGCCTTGCGAACCTCATCCATTGTCTGGGCAGCCGTTTCACGTGCACGTTCCGTACCTTTCTTTAATATATTATAAATCTCAGGAATATCCTGCTCAAATTCATGACGACGCTGACGCATGGGCTCCAGGAACTCATTCAGAATCTGATTCAGGAACTTCTTGCACTTCATATCACCTAGACCACCACGACGGTAGTGATCCTTCAGCTCATCCAAGTTCTGATACTCAGGCCAGTACTGTGCAAAGTGCTCTGGCTTTGAGAAAGCGTCAAGATATGTGAAGACAGCATTACCTTCCACATGACCTGGGTCGTTCAGATTTATATGCTCAGGGTCAGTATACATAGAGCGTACCTTCTGCCATACTGTATCGGCATCGTCAGAAAGATAGATACAGTTACCCAACGACTTTGACATTTTCTCCTTTCCATCTGTACCAGGCAGACGACGAGCAGTAGCATTCTCGGGCAACATGATGTTTGGCTCAACTAATACTGGCGCATATACTTGATTAAAGCGACGTACCAGTTCGCGAGTTACCTCCAGCATTGGCTCTTGGTCTTCGCCAGCGGGAACAGTAGTAGACTTGAACAATGTGATGTCAGCTGCCTGACTGACAGGATAGCAGAAAAAGCCCAAAGGAATACTCTCACCCTCGAAGCCACGCATCTTTACTTCTGTCTTTACCGTTGGATTACGCTGTACACGGCTTACACTGACAAGATTCATCAGATAAGTCGTTAACTCAGCCAGTTCTGTAATCTGGCTTTGGATAAACAGTGTGCACTTCTCAGGGTCCAATCCTGCTGCTAGATAGTCAAGAGCCACCTCAATGATATTCTGGCGAATCTTCTCAGGATTGTCGGCATTATCCGTCAGTGCCTGAACGTCGGCCATAAACACAAACATCTTGTCATAGTCGCCAGCATTCTGAAGTTCTACGCGACGACGCAGCGAACCAATGTAATGTCCAAGATGCAATTTGCCTGTTGGACGGTCGCCAGTAAGTATAATCTTTCCCATTTTTAACTCTTTTATTCAAATTTGGATGCAAAGGTACAAATAAGTGAGAGAAAAACCAAAAATATTTTTGCTTTTTCCGAATGAAAGTACTTTCGACGTAGTCAAAGGTAAGAAAAATATTGCAAAATACATCATAATTTCTTTGCAAAAGTGCGCAAAATGCACTTTGCACACTTTTGCAAACACTTTTTCTTGGCAGAAAAGCAAATAATTCGTATCTTTGCATCAACAAAAATCAAAAAGCAATGACAATGATATTAACGAATCGCGAACTGTTTCTGCTCATCATCTGCACAATCATCTATATTACCTTATTTATATTAGTAATACAGAGCAACCGGCGCAAGATACAACTGCTGCAAAGCCGACTGGACAACATCCACGCCATGCAGAAACTGGCAGTCATTGAGCCACGACAGGATGTGAGCATGGTATTTGCATCTCCTGTATACCAGCGCACCAAGCAGTATCTAGCCGAGGGCCGAAGCATGGCCGAGGGTGACTGGGCAGAACTGTCAGAAGCCGTGAACAGCGTTTATACGGGATTCTCGGAGAAGCTGTACAGCCTGTATAACATGAGCGACCAAGACTATCGCGTCAGCCTGCTGATCAAGGTGCGCATACAACCCAAGGACATTGCCACACTGACGGCGCACTCAAAAGAGAGCATCGCCTCCACACGGAGCCGCCTATATCAGAAAGTGTTTGGCAAAAAGGGCTCGACCAAGGATTGGGACGACTTCATTCTATCAATCTAATCGAAATGCCGTAATAACGTAATTCCGTAATAACATAATTTCGTAATAACGCAATAACGAAAAAAAAAGAATATTGTAATAACGTCTAAATAATTAAGAACTATGATTGAGTACTTCCTTTCAAACATGTGGCAGGTATGGGCCGTCGTTGCCGTCATCTGCTTGATTTTGGAGCTTTCGTCGGGTGACTTCTTCATCATCTGCTTCTCCATTGGTGCCGTGTTTGCCATCATTTCGGCAGTTCTCGGCTTGAGCATCTACTGGCAGATATTCATCTTCGCCATCTTCTCGCTTCTCAGCGTCATATTCGTCCGTCCAGTAGCCCTGCGCTGGCTGCATAAGAACGAACCTAACAAGCCAACAAATGCCGATGCGCTAATAGGTCGTACCGGTCGCGTGACAGAGGCCATAACCAAGGGTGGTAACGGGTATGTACAGATTGACGGTGACCTGTGGAAAGCCGTCAGCCAGACTGACATCCACGTAGGCACTACCGTCCGCGTCATCGGTCGTGAGAGCACGATTATCACGGTGGAAACACTATGATAAACAAGGAAAAAAGTAGAAAAGTAAATTATAAACACTAAAAACAAAATCATTATGGACATTATGACTTATGTACTGATTGCCATCGTTGTTCTGGTGGTCATCATCGCCAAGAAGGCACTTGTGATTATTCCTCAGTCGGAAACCAAGATTGTTGAGCGTCTGGGCCGTTACTACGCCACGCTGAATCCTGGCATCAACCTCATCATTCCGTTCATTGACCGCGCCAAGGAGATTGTGGTGCTGACCCGTGGCCGCTATGCCTACTCGAACAACATCGACCTGCGCGAACAGGTGTACGACTTCCCCTCGCAGAATGTGATTACCAAGGATAACATCCAAATGGAAATCAACGCCCTGCTGTACTTCCAGATTGTCGATCCGTTCAAGGCCGTTTATGAAATCTCGAACCTGCCAAATGCCATCGAGAAGCTGACGCAGACAACGTTACGTAACATTATCGGTGAACTGGAGTTGGACGAAACGCTGACCTCGCGCGACACCATCAATACCAAGCTGCGCGCCGTACTGGATGACGCTACCGACAAGTGGGGTGTCAAGGTGAACCGCGTAGAACTGCAGGACATCATTCCACCTGCAACCGTTCTGAACGCAATGGAGAAGCAGATGCAAGCTGAACGTAACAAGCGTGCACAGATTCTGACCTCTGAGGGTGAGAAGGCCGCCGAAATCCTGGCTTCTGAGGGTGAAAAGACCGCCATCATCAACCGTGCCGACGCCCAAAAGCAGCAGGCCATTCTGCACGCAGAAGGTGAAGCTCAGGCCCGTATCCGCAAGGCTGAAGCCGAGGCCAAGGCTATTGAATTGATTACCGAAGCAGTGGGTAAGTCGACCAATCCCGCCAACTATCTGTTGGCTCAGAAATATATCCAGATGCTGCAGGAGTTGGCCACTGGCGACAAGACCAAGACCGTCTATCTGCCTTACGAAGCTACCAACCTTATGGGCTCTATCGGTGGCATCAAGGAGCTCTTCAAAACCACAAATTAGAATAATGAAAACATTTAGAATTGACGGTCAACGTGCCGTAGTTACCGGTGGAGGTAGTGGATTAGGTTTTGGCATTGCTAAAGTTTTTTTGGAGGCAGGTGCAGAAGTGGTTATCATCGGACGCGACGAGGAAAAGTTGCGCTTAGCCCAACAACAGTTAGGAGAACGATGTTCCTATCGTGCTTTCGACGTCACACAGTTAGACCAGATTCCTGCCCTTGTTCAGGAAATAGGAGCTGTTGACATTCTTGTCAACTGTGCAGGAACGCATCTCAAGAAATGGGCATTAGAGGTTTCTAATGCCGAGTTTCTTGAGGTCATGAACGTCCATGTGACGAGCGTCTTTGCCTTGAGTCGTGAGTTTGCCAAACTGATGGTCGAACGTGGCAGAGGATCTATCATCCTTATCAGTTCAATGGCAGCACTCATGGGATTGGAGCAAATTGTGGCCTATACCACCGCCAAGACTGCCATTCTAGGCCTGCAACGCAGTCTTGTGGCAGAGTTGTCGCCAAAAGGCATTCGTATCAACACCATTGCTCCAGGCTGGATTGATACGCCAATGTTTCACAAAGCTACCGACAATGACCCACAGCGCAAGGCCAACATACTGCGTCGCATACCCATGAAGACTTTCGGACTACCTGAGGACATCGGTTATGCCGCCCTCTATCTCTCGTCTCCTGCCGGCCATTACGTCAATGGTGTCTTCTTACCTGTTGATGCAGGAGCATCGGAAGCTTTTTAATATGTCGGTGCAGTAGTGATGTCAATAATAGACGCTATGATAAGTGAATGATCTCGTCGCACAATTCAGCAACAAGTGTGCGATGTGTGATGAGCAGGAAGGTGCGGTCAGGATAGGCAGCAAACAGTCGTTCGAATAGGTCGCGCTCGGTGGATTCATCGAGCGCGCTACTTATTTCATCCAGTAGCAGGATGGTGCCCGGACGCAATAGTCCGCGGGCAATGGCAATACGCTGCGACTGGCCCTCGCTCAGTCCGCTGCCACGCTCGCCCAGTTCCGTGTCAAGACCTGCGGGCAGTTCGTTGACGAAATCGGCACATGCAGTATGCAACACGTCCTTCAGTTCCTGATCGGTGGCTTCAGGTTTGGCCAGTTGCAGATTATAGCGTATGGTGCCACTCATCAGCGTGTTGCCCTGTGGCACGAAGCAGAACGCCGCATTTCGGTCCACATGTCCGCTAGTAGGTTCAATAAAGCCAAGTAACAGGCGGAACAGCGTTGTCTTGCCGATACCGGTCTCACCCATAATAGCAGTCTTGGAACCAGGCTTAAACTCATGAGTAAAGTGTTCCATAACCATGTGGTCGCCCTTGGCATAGCGGAACGACACGTCACTAAAGCGGATAGGACCAGCGGTTGTTTCATTACTGGTTTTGCCTGTGACCGAAGAGCTCTCAACGTTATCCGTACTCTCCAGTTCCTTCAGTCGATCAATGCTGGCAGTGCAATGAATAATGCTTGGCACCATATTCAGCAATTGCAGAATAGGATGCTGAATCATGCCAACCAGTTGCAGGAACGACGTCATGACACCAAACGAGATGGTGCCGTTGCGCAAACCGATACCGCCCCACACAAAGGCCAGCAGATAACCCAGACTGAAGGCACAACCGATAATGATACGCGTTACAACCGTAAAGCGCAGACGTCGCATCACATTGCCACGCAGACGCTGTTGCATAAAGTCAAGCCGATCAGTGACCCACTGTTCTGAACCCAACGAACGCAGCACGGCATTATACTCCATTCCCTCCTGCACTTGCATTTGTATGCGACTCTCGTCCTGACGGATGTCGAGCGTCATCTTGCGCAGTTTGCGGGCAATGAGTTTGCCGAATACCAAGGCCATAGGCGTCAGCAACAGCAGCGCCCATGCCAGTCGCTCGTCGAACCAGCGCATCAGCAGGAAGGCACCACACAACTGTATGATGGTAATGGCCATCTGAGGTAACGTATCGGTAGTGATGGTACTGACAGTCTCGATATCCTTCGACATACGCGAGGTAACATCGCCCGAATGCAGTTCTTCTTCCGTATATAACTGGCGGCGGAACAGGCAACTGAAAATGCGCAGACGCATGGCATTAACCTGACGGATATTGGCTGTCGTGGTCAGCCAGAAACCTTGCTGACGCAACAGCACACCGCTCATCACCATGATGACGAGCAGCACAATCATGTGGATGATATCGTCAGCAGTTCCCGTGCGTATCGTCTCGTCAATGAAACGGCGACTGAGCCATACCATCGTCAGACCGAAACCAACTTGCAGGATTCCCGTCACGATGCGCACCACTGAATTCCAGCGAATGCCACGCGACTGTTGCCATAGCCACCAGACGTACTTCATGCTATTCTACAACCGCTACCTTCACCCATTCATTGACGATATTCGACACGTCACTTCGAGCCACATCCACTGTCACGTCATACTCATCCAACAACTTGACTACGAGGCTATCGATGGTAAAGTCGCCCATCTCGGCAGCCTGCTGCCATAGCCATGCAGCCGTCTCGTTCAGCGACAGCAACTTACCGAAATTAATGGCCTCGAGGCCCTCACCAACAATTACATTCTCACCACACACTTGGCGCAACACAAATCCTTTTTTTATCTTCATTTTATTCTTCTATAAATTCCTAATATATATCTTCTCAGCGGATGGAGGAAGTTCCAAAGACAAACGCCTCTCATGCGCCACTTACTATACAAATCATGTTTGCAACCCTTGCTGTCTACAACATGTGTTGCCAACGCACGGACATCACTAAGTTGACAATGCTCTGTGCCCACTAGATTGCCATCGCCCATCAGCGTAATAGCGGTACCATCAATCTGCGTGATGCGATGCACCACGAAGTGATTACCATCAGCCCACGCCAACACCACATGGCCTACTTGAAGGTCTATGGGTTTCTGAAGAATGACACTCTCTTTACCACCTATGATAAAAGGTAGCATGCTCTGACCATTGACGGGCAGTGTGACACAAACGCCCTCACTCACCAGACGGCAGGCTTCTTCAATTATCACGCGATCGTTCATAGGGCAATGGTTTTATGACAGAGTTGGGCTGCAGCCTCGTCAGGCAAACACTCCAAATGCCAAATAGGCACATTCATGGCCAACGCATTTTCTGTCTGGTGCAGGCCGTCGGCAATACACTTGTCCCAACGTTTGCCACTGATGCTAGGCACCAAGGCAACGTAGGCTTGGATGCCTGACAAGCGATGTATCTTGTTGTAGGGTGCCTGACTCAACAAGACAATACCACCTAAAGGATAACTCAGATTACGATAACATGGCGTCTTACCACTCCAAGGCGAACCATAAACGGTGACATTGCCATCGTTCAAGACCTTTACCACAGGATTATCGTCGTTTAGCAGTTCAGTACCATTGATGTATTTCAGCCACAGACTAGAGTGTGTACTCTTGCCCGTACCACTGACACCCAGAAACATATAAGCCTTATCGGCAAAAGATACCGTTGAAGCATGGAAGAGTGCTATTCCCTGCCCTGCCGTCGAAAGGGCAAAAAGTATCATCAACGCATTGTCAATGGCCAACTTACGATAACAGCCTGTTACTATCAGTTCGGCACTGCGATAGTCGCTTTGACTCCGAAGCCAGCCTGCCGTTTCATGAGCCCATATAAACTCGAATACAGGACATCCGTCAGCGTCCTTACCACAGATAATCTCCTGACCTTCATCGTCTTGGTGCAATTCTTCCGTAAAAGTAACAGTTTCTCCCTCACTGACTATGAGCTGGAAAACGCAAGAACTCGCAATACCATTAAAAACGGTAAACGGTACGTAGTTCTTCATCATTTCAAAGTCATCGTCATTGGCCGTTACAGAGAACAGCACTTCGGCTACCTTATAATATTTTGTCTTCATTTGACTGCAAAGGTACGAATAAGTAAGCAAAAAGCCAAATTTATTTTAGTTTTTCGTTGTAGGATTAAAAATAAAGTTGTACCTTTGCAGACATAAATTAATATTATTAATAATTTAAAGTATGAAGATTTCTCACATTGAGCATCTGGGCATTGCCGTCCAGAGCATTGAAGAGAGCCTGCCGTTCTTTACTGACGTTTTAGGCTTGGAGTGTTATGCAACTGAAGTGGTAGAGGACCAGAAGGTAAAGACTGCCTTCCTGAAATGCGGTGAGGTAAAGTTGGAATTGCTAGAACCCACATCACCTGAGAGCACCATTCAGAAGTGGCTCGATAAGGGCAACAAAGGTGTTCACCACGTAGCTTTCTGCATTGAGGATGGTGTAGCGAATGCATTAGCAGAGGTAAGCGAGAAGGGTGTCCGACTGATTGACCAGGCTCCTCGCAAGGGCGCTGAGAGTTTGAACATCGCTTTCCTGCATCCGAAATCAACTGCAGGTGTATTAACCGAACTTTGTGAACATTAATTATAGGAAAAGAATAATATTATGTCAAAGCAATTAGAAAAAATCAAGCAACTCATCGAGAAGCGCGAACAGGCTCGTCTCGGTGGTGGTGAAAAAGCCATACAAAAACAGCATGACAAAGGCAAATATACTGCCCGTGAGCGTATTGAAATGCTGTTGGACAAGGGTTCATTTGAAGAATACGACATGTTCAAGGAGCATCGCTGCCATAACTTCGGTATGGAGAAGAAGCAGTTCCTGGGTGACGGCGTCGTAGCTGGTAGCGGTACCATTGACGGTCGTCTGGTATTCATCTTTGCACAGGACTTCACGGTACATGCCGGTTCTCTGTCTGAGACCATGAGCCAGAAGATTTGCAAGGTGATGGATATGGCTATGAAGATGGGCGCACCTGTGATTGGCATCAACGACTCGGGTGGTGCACGTATTCAGGAAGGTATCAACGCTTTGGCTGGTTATGCAGAGATTTTCGAGCGTAACATTCTGGCATCAGGTGTGATTCCTCAGATTTCTGGTATCTTCGGTCCTTGTGCTGGTGGTGCCGTATATAGCCCTGCCCTTACCGACTTCACCCTGATGATGGAAGGTACATCATATATGTTCCTAACAGGTCCGAAGGTGGTGAAGACCGTTACTGGTGAGGATATCGACCAGGAGCATCTGGGTGGTGCATCAGTACATGCTTCGAAGTCGGGTGTAACCCACTTCACCGCTAAGACTGAGGAAGAGGCTGCAGAGATGCTGAAGACCCTGCTGAGCTACATTCCTTCCAACAACATGGAGCTAGCTCCTCGCAAGAAGTGCGATGACCCCATCGACCGTTTGGAGGACTCACTGAACGAGATTATTCCTGAGAACCCCAACGAGGCTTACGATATGTACAAGGTTATCAGCGCTATCACTGACGACCACGAGTTCTTCGAGGTACAGCCCAAGTTCGCCAAGAACATCATCGTTGGTTTCGCACGCTTCAATGGTCAGAGCGTAGGTATCGTTGCCAACCAGCCTTCTTGCTACGCTGGTGTGCTCGATGTGAATGCCAGCCGTAAGGGTGCTCGCTTCGTCCGTTTCTGCGACGCCTTCAATATTCCTATCGTATCACTCGTAGACGTTCCTGGATTCCTGCCTGGTACTGGTCAGGAGTACAACGCTGTCATTCTGCACGGTGCTCAGCTGCTC
>Ga0247608_10006292_pt1 | contig 12549 bp, 9 predicted proteins | sample 176DNAGHGlowgp2_FD_193490 | JGI IMG/M metagenome (GOLD analysis project Ga0247608, IMG submission 193490) | Sheep rumen microbial communities from Palmerston North, Manawatu-Wanganui, New Zealand - 1766 DNA GHGlow gp2 | ecosystem: Host-associated > Mammals > Digestive system > Stomach > Rumen ... | reverse complement strand
AGTCCCTTGATAAGACGTATCTCGTTCTCTATTCTGACTGCTTCAATAAAGCGTCTTGTGAGCTCATCATCGCTTACTCCACAGGTTGAATCCAGTTCATTTAATTCTTCCATATAGGCTTACCTCCGTGTTTTTCACATATTATATCATATCAGACTTCATAAATCAATTCTATTACAATAAAATAATAGCATGTTTTTTATTTACAGAGAGATCAATATGTCTGATCACGGACAGCCGTTTAATAACAGTACCATCACTATGATCGATTTGCGTTCCAAACTTTGAGCTTTTCCGCCAATACTAAGAAACACTTAGATTAAATTCCAAAAATATATTTCTATTGACTTGTAGAGTCAAATATGGTATAATAAATTCAGTACAACATGGGAGGTGCTGAATATGCTGTATGATTATCTTCTTGAAACGTTTGGTAAGAATGAACCGATATTCCTTTCGGATATTCGTTATAAGGATTACTCTGATATCTGGCTCAAAAAAGAGCTTGCCAAGCTCTGTGACAGCGGCCAGATCATTCGCTACGAAAGAGGTATCTACTATATCCCTATCAAAACACCGTTTGGAAACAGTATTCTGAATCCAAACAGGATCATTGAGCGAAAGTATTTATCCGAAAAAGGAAAGCGAATCGGGTTTTACACCGGAATCACTGCATTGCAACAGGCAGGTCTTTCTACGCAGATGTCGAATATCCCCGAAATTCAAACGAATAATGAAAACTCTAAGCTCCGCAGAGTTAAAATTGGAAATCAGGAAGTTATTTTACGAAAGGCAAGAGTTACAATAGATAATGACAATATATTTGTTTTGCAGTTCCTTGAAATGATGAACAGCACCTCATCAGGATATTTTGACGATGAAAGAAAAGCTGTCATCAAAAACTGGATCAGAAAATGTAATATTTCTCAGGAACTTGTTACAAAATATGCGCCGTTTTTTCCTGACAAGGCTTTGCGAAATCTCATAGAAAGCGGAGTGATCTATTATGTTGCATAACAAAAAGGATACCTTTGAGCAGCTTGTCCTGCGAACCTCTGAATATCTTGGAGTCAAGGCAGAGATAGTTGAGAAGGACTATTTTGTAACGCTTTTTCTGAAAAGAATCGCCACTGTTATGCCGGATATTGTTTTCAAAGGCGGCACGTCATTGTCAAAGTGCTATCATATTATAAAGCGTTTTTCCGAGGATATTGACCTTAATTTACAGTCCGAAATAAAACCGCCTGAACGAAAAAGAAGGCAGCTCAAAGCAAATATAATCCAAATAATCAATGATTTAGAGTTTGAGCTTACCAACCCTGATGCAGTCAAAAGCCGACGTGACTATAACCGTTATATTATCGACTATCCCTCGTTATGTCAGGCGATGCTGACAGCGGTACATCTTCCTTCACGATGAACGGCGGATCTCTCACCAGCAAGAACGGTCATGTATTCCATGTAACTAATACTAATTCTATAATCAACCTCAACGGTGTGAAGATCGTGAATAACGATTCCGACAATATCCTACTTTCCGTATGTGCAGACGGCTGGAGCGGTGCAGGAAATATCGCTACTCTGAACGCTGACGGACAGGAATTAAGCGGTATTATCAAGGTCGGTGACGACTCTGAGCTCACACTGAACCTCACAAACGGTTCAACATTCAAAGGCTCTATCGACGGAGCGATCATTAATGCAAAGGGTACGACAATCTCCACAGAGGTCGGCACAGTCAATGTCAAGCTCGACAGCACAAGCACATGGACTCTGACCGCAGATACATACATCACTTCCTTTGACGGCGATGCTTCCAATATCAGTTCCAACGGATATACGCTCTATGTGAATGGTACTGCTCTTACAGGTACTAAGTAAAAACAAGAAGATAATTCAACAACCCTCTCAAATAAAGAAACCGCAGATGTCAGTGCAACATCTGCGGTTTTTATTATAGGCTTTTTCTGCTTTTGCTTCACTTTTCAATAATAACAGACGTTCCTGATTTGAACAGGAACTCGACGAAAACATTGCATACCTTCACGTTTTTCAGCAGCTTCCTCACCAGCGTCTCATCATAACAAAGGATGATGTACGTTTTTAGGTTATCCTTATTCTATAATTAGTCAGTTTTTGAACTGTACGCCAAGCTGAACATCCTATACAAGAACATATCTCCACTTCCGATGCTGTTACGATTGAATCGCCGACAGTCACCCAAGCAGGAGATTCCAACGACGGTGACAACTGCAACTTCTACGGCCTGAATGCAGCGATTCTTATGACCCTGCGGTAAGAATCTCATCGGCGTTCCTGAAAAAGATAGCTTCTCGTTCGTTTTCTGTGAGCGGGAGTCTGTTTATCATAGCTATCTCGTGAGCAGGATCGTCCCACGGACAATCGCTTCCGAACAGTATCCTGTCCGTGCCGTGCTTCCTTATTATACGTAACAATTGCTCGTCACTGATGTATCTGGCAACTACTCCGGTGTCGAACCAGATATTCCTGTACCTTCCAGCAAGCAGCTCTTCGACTTTGTCCCATAAATATATACCGCCCATATGAGCTGCAACTATCCTAAGCCCTGGGAATTTTTCTGCTACGACAGCGAAGCTTTCGGGTACGGCAAGAGTATCGCCCCTTGCATATGGATCCCAACCGGCATGAAAGATTGCGAACAATCCCTTTTCAACCATTTTTTCATATATCGGAAACATTTTTTCTTCATGAGGCGCAAAGAACTGATACTCCGAATGGAATTTTACTCCACAGAGTCCAAGAGAGCATATTCGCTCTATTTCATTAACAGCATCTTCCGCATCTGGGTGTACCGTACCGCAGCAGAATAAGCCGCCTCTCATTATCTCAGACGCCCAGTTATTGATAGTATGCTGCTGAGAAGGTTTGGTAGCAATAGGCAGCAGCATTGCGCGGTCTATACCGTTCTCTTCCATTATGTCCCTGAGTCCTTTTAAAGTGCCATCAGTGGCAGGAATTATGCCACTGGTATCAGCAACTCCGGAAATAGCACGTTTAGCAATCTGATCTGTGAATGCGTGGGTGTGAAAATCAAAGTATCTCATTTTTGTTCATTATACGCTCCTTTTATGGATAGAATATCGATTTTGATGCAACTCTCTCAATTATTATTATTTCTATTAGTCTCTATCTACTGGCTCACAAGGACTGCTGCAAACAGGCGAGAATGTTCATACGCCTTTGTCAACATTCGCCATAAACTGCATATCATCTTCCGGAATATCTTTACAAGACTGATATGCTAACTGATTTTGAAAAAGATGTTTTTTATGCAGTAACAATACTGTCAGCCTTGTGGAGTTTCAGCTTTTCTACCGCCTGTTCTCTCATCTTGTACTTGAGTATCTTTCCTGCTGCATTCATGGGGAATCCGTCAACAAAGTCAACATATCTCGGACACTTGTGCTTAGCCATTCTTGCAAGGCAGAAGTCCTTTATCTCCTGCTCGGTAGCTGTCTCGCCGTCCTGCAGTACGATACAAGCCATTATCTCCTCGCCGTAATCCTCATCAGGTACGCCGATAACCTGTACATCCTTTACCTTGGGATATGTGTAGAGGAAGTCCTCTATCTCCTTGGGGTAGATGTTCTCACCGCCGCGGATTATCATATCCTTGATACGGCCTGTTATCTTGAAGTATCCGTCCTCGGAGCGGCGTCTTGCAAGGTCACCTGTGTGGAGCCAGCCCTCGCTGTCGATAGCAGCGGCTGTAGCCTCGGGCATCTTGTAGTAGCCCTTCATTATATTGTAGCCTCTTGCAACGAACTCACCGTCAACATCATCAGGGAGGACTTCGTTTGTCTCAGGATCAACGATACGGCACTCAACGCCGAAGATAGGTCCGCCGACTGTATTTACGCGCTGTTCCAGTGAGTCGGTAGTCTTGCTCATAGTTGTTGCGGGAGAAGCCTCGGTCTGTCCGTAAGTGATGCATATCTCGCTCATGTGCATCTTCTCGACAACTTCCTCCATTGTCTTGATAGGACAGGGTGAACCTGCCATGATACCTGTTCTCATGTGTGAGAAATCAGTCTTTTCAAAGTCCTCATGTCCCAGCATAGCGATGAACATAGTTGGTACACCGTGGAAACAGGTTATCTTCTCCTTGTTGATGCAAGCAAGTCCCTTTCTCGGTGAGAAACGTGTTATAGGAGACATAGTTGTACCATGAGTCATGGAAGCTGTCATAGCAAGAACCATGCCGAAACAGTGGAACATAGGAACCTGAATCATCATGCGGTCAGCTGTGGAGAGATCCATGCAGTCTCCGATAGCCTTACCGTTGTTGACTACGTTATAGTGAGTGAGCATAACGCCCTTCGGGAAGCCTGTTGTTCCGGAAGTGTACTGCATATTGCATACATCGTGTATATCTATTGTCTTTCTTACGCGCTCAACCTCGCTGTATGGAACTTTCTTTGAAAGCTCCACAGCCTCCTCCCAGGTGTAGCAGCCCTTGTTTTTGGAATCAACAGTTATAACGTTTTTCAGGTAAGGAAGCTTTGCTGAATTCAGCTTACCCGGTTCACAGGTCTCAAGCTCGGGACAGAGCTCTTTGATGATATCTACATAGTTTATGTTCTTGATACCATCTATCATAACGAGAGTCATGGTATCGGACTGTCTCAGAAGATACTCAGCCTCGTGGATACGGTATTCTGTATTCATTGTTACAAGAACAGCACCGATCTTTGTGGTAGCCCAGAAAGTGATATACCACTGAGGTACATTTGTAGCCCAGATAGCAACATGGTCGCCCTTCTTTACACCCATTGCAAGGAGTGAACGTGCGAAGGTATCAACGTCGTCGCGGAACTCGGGATATGTTCTTGTATAATCAAGCTCAGTATAACGGAATGCATACTGATTGGGGAACTGCTCGCAGATACGGTCGAGAATATCAGGGAATGTATAGTTGAGGATACGCTCCTTTGGCCATGGATACTGACCGTCACCTCTCATGCTTGTCTGGAGAGGGTGCTTGTGCTTCTTTTTGTAAGGAGCCATGTACTCTGCGAACTGAGGTATAACGATACCTGCGTCGCTGAGGTCACGCGCCCAGCGCTTTACCCATTCAAGTGAGATATAGCCGTTGTAGTTGATAGTGTCAAGGGCTTCTATCATAGCCTTTACAGGAATATCGCCAGTGCCCATGATACGGTACTCAACAGTGCCGTCTTCGCGCATAACGCTGTCCTTGACCTGTATGTATTTGATGTACTCGCCGAGATTTGCAACTGTAGTCTCGGGAGCTTCATTGTTATAACGATAGGGGTGATGCATATCCCAGAGAGCAGCCACCTTGCGGCTCTTTACGCTGTCAAGCACCTTTGCAAGTCTTGCAGTATCGGAATATACGCCGTTTGTCTCAACGAGGAGAGTTACATTGTACTCCTCAGCTATAGGAACGAGCTTCTTCAGCGTCTCTATGATATAATCGTCGTCAACATCGCCGCAGGGAGCAGGTTCAAGGTCGCCCAGTATTCTTATATAAGAAGCGCCGAGCTTGCTTGCAAGCTGAGCATAAGCCTTTATCTCGTCCTCTGCCTCCTGATACTTGTCCTTGAATTTAAGGCAGGCACCTGATGATAGACAAGGAATTTCAAGTCCCAGCGACTGTAGCTTGGCAATGGTATTAGGTAGCTGTGCCTCTGTAAAGGGCTGAGCCTTGACGGAGAATATCTCGTTGCCGAGACCTCTTATCTCGATACCGTCAAATTTGAAATCCTTTGCCATTGAATAAATGTCTGTCCACGACCATTCAGGACAAGCAAGTGTTGAAAATCCTATTTTCACATTTATCATTCCTTTTTAAGTATAAATATATATGCATAAAGGTGTACACATAAAATGAACAAAACAATTCTGACAAGAAAAACGGGTTAAAGTATCGTCTCCATACAGATTTTCTGCGGCTTCAAGCCGAGACTTTCATAAAATTTCATTGCACCCGGATTGCAAGTCCATACATTCAGTGTGATGTTGTAAAAGTCGTTTTTCTTCGCATATTCCAGAACGTGTTCATAGAGCAGCTTACCTATATGCTTACCTCTGTTATTTTCATCCACGCAGATATCATCAATGTACAGCGTTTTTATATCTGTCAGGACGGAATTGCCAACTACTTGTTTGTGAATACAGAAAGCGTGTCCTAAAACTTTCTCCTTGTCAACACAAACAAATACAGGCGTCATGGAATCTTCAATGATTTTCAGTAATTCCTCTGCGTTATATTTTGTAGCCGGTCCTTTGAAAAGATCAGGTCTGCCGTTGTGGTGAACCATATCGACCTGAAGCAGAAGATTCAGAATCCCGGGAATATCTGTACTTATAGCTTTTCTTATCAGCATTAGTCTATCCTTCCGTTTAATCACAAAATATCAGCAGTGCGAAGCAACATATCCTCTGTCTTTTCCCAACCAAGGCATGGATCAGTGATAGACTTTCCGAATACTCCGTCATTAATGCCCTGTGAACCGTCCTCCAGATAGCTTTCGACCATGAACCCCTTTATCATACGGCGAATGTCTTTATTGTGACGGCAGCAGTGCATAACTTCAGAAAGTATACGAGGCTGTTCAAGATACTGCTTACCTGAATTAGCGTGGTTTGTATCAATGATAGCAGAAGGATTTACAAGACCTTTTTCTGTATAAAGGCGATATGTGAGAAGAAGATCCTCGTAATGATAATTCGGCAGCGACTCGCCGTGCTTATTTACAAATCCACGGAGAATAGCATGAGCGAGAGGATTTCCATCCGTGTGAACCTCCCAGCCTCGATACAGGAAGGTATGTGATGATTGTGCTGCATAAATCGAATTGAACATTACAGAAAGATCACCACTGGTAGGATTCTTCATTCCTGCCGGTATATCCATTCCGGAAACTGTAAGACGATGCTGCTGATCTTCAACTGAACGAGCACCGACCGCTACATAAGACAGAAGATCGGAAAGATAGCGATAGTTTTCAGGATAAAGCATTTCGTCAGCGCATACGAAACCAGTGTCTTCAATAGCGCGTCGGTGTAGCTTGCGTATTGAAATTAGTCCTTCAAGCATATCTTCACCCTTCGTAGGATCTGGCTGATGAACCATTCCCTTATATCCCGTACCGTTTGTACGAGGCTTATTTGTGTAAATACGTGGTATTATAAAAATCTTGTCCTTGATCTGCTCCTGCACACGGGCAAGACGATAGATATACTCCATTACAGCGTCCTCTCTGTCAGCAGAGCATGGACCTATTATCATAATGAGTTTGTCGCTCTCACCTCTGAATATCTGTGCGATCTCTTCGTCACGCTTGTTTTTAAGGAGCTCGCTTTCAGAAGAAAGCGGATATTCTTTTTTGATGTCCTGTGGTATTGGTAGCTTACGCATAAAATTCATTGACATAATATTTCCTCCGTATCATAAAATGTTGATTTGTTTGAATATCAGATGATTTAATACTATCTGAAATCGAAAGATATCTTTTTTCACCTTCCCTTGCTTTGGAGGGAAAAACAAAACCCGTCCCAAAGCTTATAATTGCTTTGAGACGGGTATTATACAATACTCGCGGTACCACTCAAATTGCGGATACAAAGCCCCGCCACCTCTTTGAAGTCTATCAACTTCTATGCACTAACGCAGCATGCACGGGAAACGCCTACTAGGTGTTTAAACCTTTGGGGATTCCAGCTCAGAAGGGAGAAGTACAAGTTCCAGGCATTACTGATTCGCACCAACCATCAGCTCTCTGATATGCTTTTGACTTTACTATTCTTCGTCACAGCTTTTGTGTTATGTTTTGCATTATATCACAAGTTTTATTTCTTGTCAAGAGAAAATCTACTTCAAAATGTAAATAAGCTATTTCTAAATTATAAATATTCTATTAAAGCAAAACTAAATATAGGTGTATAAAGTTTAATTATATGACAATAATTCGAGCGATAATGCAGTCTTTTTCAAATGATAAATACTAAAGTTCCCTGCAAATATGATATTATAACCGAGCAAATATTTAACTGTCATGATACGAATTTATGGTTGATTAAACACCAATATTTGACAATTCTTTAAACTATAATCCTCGCCAATTCAGAAAATTTTAAAAAAAGGTCTTGACAAATGCATTACCCTGTGATATAATCCAAACATAAGCTGTGAGGAAGACAAGCAGAGCATCGCCAATGTCTACAGAGAGCCGGCGGTAGGTGTGAGCCGGTGATAAGCAATGCTGTGTATCCCTTCTGAGCCGAAGTGCTGAAAATCTCAGTAAGCGCTTCCGTGATTCTGCGTCAATGAATAGGACTTGCTGGAGTCTGAAGTGGTGTTACGCAATAGCGGCACAATTTGAGTGGTACCGCGGGTAATCAGATTATGATGCTCGTCTCAAAGATTATTCTTTGAGACGAGTTTTTTGTTTTTCGCGGCAAAGACAGCGGCAGTATTCCTCTGAACCCGTTTCATTTTCCAGTAATAAAAAATTTTAAAAGGAGAAATTATTATGAGCGAAAAGACAAATCTGCAGAATGCAGAAGTAAAGATCAAAGAGGTTGCTGAGAGAATTGTAAATCTACGTGAGGACCTCGGGATTACTGTTGAAGAAATGGCTGCCAACACAGGCTATTCTGTAGAAGATTACAAAAAATATGAATTAGGTGAAAATGACTTTAGTTTTACATTTATCTACAAATGTGCCAACACCTTTAATGTTGACATTACTGATCTTATGGAGGGTTCAAGTCCTGAGCTCAGCGGATACACAGTTACACGCAAGGGCGAGGGCGTACCCATCGTCCGCAGAAAGGGCTTTGCCTACAATCGTCTCGCATCTAAATTCAAAAACAAAATAGTTGAGCCTTTCCATGTTGTTATCCCTTATTCTGAAGAGGCACTTTCACAGCCTCTGCATATGTCAAGCCATGCAGGTCAGGAAATGGATATCGTTCTCAAAGGAACACTGCGTATAACAGTGGGCTCACATACTGAGATACTTCACGAAGGTGATTCCATTTACTATGACAGCTCAATGCCCCACGACGAAGTAGCACTTGGTGGTGAGGATTGCGAGATATATGCTTTTGTTACTGCTCCTCGCGGTACAACAGGAATGGCTGAATATAAAGAGCATATCGCCGAGCATCATCTTACAAATGTTGATAAGGCTGGACTTTTACATCCGGTTTCTGAGAAGTTCGTCAAGTGTGAAACTAATGATGAGGGAGTTCTTAGTGCTGTTAATTTTGAAAATCAGGATAAGTTCAACTTTGCATATGATATCGTTGACGCAATGGCTGAAAAGTGTCCTGATAAGACAGCTATGATATATGTTGATGTTGACCACAACGAGCGCCGTTTCACTTTCAAGGATATCAAAAAATATTCCTGTCAGACAGCAAACTACTTCAAGTCTCTGGGTATCAAGAAGGGTGACAGAGTAATGCTCATCCTCAAACGTCACTATCAGTTCTGGTTCTCGATCATAGCTCTCCACCGTATAGGAGCTCTTGTTATTCCTGCTTCTAATATGCTCAAGGAACACGATTTAGAGTACAGATTCAATTCTGCAAACGTATCTGCTGTCGTATGTACTGTTGACGGTGAGTCGGCAGATGAAGTTGACAAGGCTTGCGCTGTAACAAATACAGTCAGAACAAAGATTATCGTAAACGGTCAGCGTGAAGGCTGGCACGACTTCAACGAGGAACTTCCTGCATACAGCACACACTTTGAGCGTACTGCTGAAACTCCCTGCGGTACAGATCCTATGCTTATCTTCTTCAGCTCAGGTACATCAGGCAATCCTAAGCTTGTACTCCACAGTTATCAGTATCCGCTCGGTCACTATGTTACCGCGCGTTACTGGCAGAATGCCGATCCTAACGGCCTGCACTTCACAATTTCTGACACCGGTTGGGGCAAGGCTCTCTGGGGTAAGCTCTACGGTCAGTGGATGAATGAAGCAGCAGTATTCGTTTATGACTTCGACCGCTTCCACGCAGATGATATTCTTCCGATGTTCAAGAAGTACAACATAACTTCATTCTGCGCTCCTCCGACAATGTATCGTTTCTTCATCAAGGAAGACCTTTCAAAGTATGACCTTTCATCACTGAAATATGCCTGCATCGCAGGTGAAGCACTGAACCCCGAGGTATTCCATCAGTTCTATAAAGCAACCGGTATTAAGCTCATGGAAGGTTTCGGTCAGACTGAAACAACTCTTACTATCGCAAACGTCGTTGGCATGGAGCCTAAGCCAGGAAGTATGGGCAAGCCCAATCCTCAGTATGATGTTCAGGTACTTCTTCCTGACGGAACTCCCGCAGGTGTCGGTGAGACCGGTGAGATCTGTGTAAAGCTCAAAGACAGCACTGCTCCCGGATACGGCGTTCCCGGACTTGCACTCTGCTACTACGGCGATGAGGAGAACACAGCCGAAACATGGCGTGACGGTTACTACCACACAGGCGATACTGCATGGGTAGATGAGGACGGCTATTTCTGGTATGTCGGAAGAGTGGACGATGTTATCAAATCCTCAGGCTATCGTATCGGACCGTTCGAGATAGAAAGCGTGCTCATGGAGCTGCCCTACGTGCTTGAATGCGCTGTTACAGGCGTTCCCGACGAGATACGCGGACAGGTAGTAAAGGCTACTATCGTCCTCACAAAGGATAAGACAGGCTCAGAGGAGCTGGTAAGAGAGATAAAGGACTACGTCAAGGAACGTACTGCACCTTACAAGTACCCGAGAGTAGTCGAGTTCGTTCCCGAGCTCCCCAAGACCGTGGGCAGCGGAAAGATCCGCCGTGCAGCTATCCGCGAGATGGATAAGGCAAAGTACCAGAAATAAGAATGAACAAGACATTTGTAACTAAAATGCCGAATCATATCGGTGCATTTCTGAAAGCAAGCAAATGCTTTGCCTCACTCGGCATAAATATCACGAGAGTAAGCTATAACAAGGCTGTGGATTCCCATATGCTGTTCATTGATGCAGAGGGAACTCCGCAGCAGCTTGAAAAAGCTGCCGATGAGCTGACAGCTATCGGATATTTGCAATGTGCCGACGATAACCGAAGTATTGTACTGCTTGAGTTCAAATTGAAAGACGAACCCGGAAGCGTTACGGCAATACTTAAGCTTATAAGCGCACATAATTTCAATATTTCATACATAAGTTCACAGGAAAGCGGTACAGAATATCAGCTTTTCAAAATGGGACTTATAGTCGATAATTCAGATACAATAAATGGTTTCATAGAAGAAGCGAAAAAGCTTTGCAGTGTCAGGGTTATCGAATATAATCACGCTGAGAAGATATTTGACAACAGTTTCTTTTACAGCACATTCGTTAATGAACTCTCGGCTGCGATGGAAATATCCTCCGAAGCCAAAAAAGAACTCATAGTCAATACAAACCTTGCTATGCAGATACTGGACGATACAGGTGTATCCCCTTATCGCACCTTTGACAGCATAAGCCATTTTGCAGAGTTACTTGCGACTTCAAGGGGCAGGAATTTCTCACCAAGGATAACTTATCATAATATTACTGAGAATACAGTAATAACACTTATTGAGCCTCCTTGCGGAAGCAATACCGCAATTATAAAAAGCGACGGCGAGTACCTGTTTGTGGATACAGGGTATGCCTGCTATAAAGACGAAATGCTGTCGGTCATCAGGAGTATTGTTCCTGAATTTGACCATATTGAAAAGAAGTGCTTTGTTACCCATGCAGACGTTGACCACTGCGGACTTCTTCCACTTTTCGACACTGTGTATGCAAGCGCTAAAACAGCGGAGTGTCTCCGGCTTGAAAGCAGAAGCGAGAACGGCTTCCGCGAGCGAAATCCGCTGCATAAGCCATATGTACGAATTTGCAAAGTCCTTACTTCATATACTGCTGTGTCAGCTGAAAGACTGAGCGTTGTAGGAGATGAAAAAGAAATAAGTCAGCTTATAGAACGGACCGGTTTCATTGATTTCGGAGAACTGCATTTTGAGCTGTTTGAGGGTAAAGGCGGACATCTTGCCGGAGAATCTGTTCTTATTGACTACGATCACCATCTCGCTTTTACAGGTGATATTTTCGTAAATATGAAAGAAATGACCGCTCATCAGGCGCAGTACAACCGCTATGCGCCAATACTTATGACCTCTGTCGATACTGACAGAGAACTGTGCGCTGCTGAGAGAGAGGCTTTTTTTCAACGTCTGGGTGTAGGAGACTGGCAGATATTCGGCGGACATGGCGGAAAAAAGTCATATATAGTGAGTAATGAGCAAATGTGAAATAGACTGATGCCCAGACAAAATGAAATGCTTTTCTATTTTTAGAAACTAATACGCTCAAGGCAAGCTGAATAGTATAACGCTTTATCTACCTGAAATGCTATAACGAAGCAGATGAACGCTGGCGTATCTATCGTGTTGACCGTATGAGAAGTATCGTGGGCGGTGATATTTCACACACTCGGCTGCCAAAAGAGAAAAAGCCCGAAGGC
>Ga0247608_10006290_pt1 | contig 12551 bp, 10 predicted proteins | sample 176DNAGHGlowgp2_FD_193490 | JGI IMG/M metagenome (GOLD analysis project Ga0247608, IMG submission 193490) | Sheep rumen microbial communities from Palmerston North, Manawatu-Wanganui, New Zealand - 1766 DNA GHGlow gp2 | ecosystem: Host-associated > Mammals > Digestive system > Stomach > Rumen ... | reverse complement strand
TTGCTGTAAAGATACTATATACTCATTATCAATAGGCTCTCCGTATGAGATAACTATATCGTCACGTCGTGGCAGTACAAGATATTTTGCATCATCAGGCGGAATAAGATATGCAGAGTCTCCAGCCATTACATAGTTCTTCTTCTTACAGCTTGAACAGAAAGGTATATCACTAAGAGTAGACGTATTGACAGCAGGAGCTTCATCGGCAAACCATGCGTAGAATATATTAGTATTAGGTTGTATTCTGTATATTCTATGAGTTACAGGAATTACGAATGAACTGGTGGAATCCCACTGTGGCTTGAGTGTAGGATTAAAGCCTTTTGCGTTTTTATATTTTAAAATATCTGTATATCTAATGTCGGCAGGCACAAGAGTATCAGATGTATATATGGATACCACCAAGTCTATGGTATTTGTAGTACTATTATTACCATAGAGATTAAATATGGCATACTTAGCTCCTAATGGAATATCTATATCGTCACTTGTAGTATTGGCATCAACAGCTATGGAATTTTTGGAGATTCCATTTATAATTACAGGAACAGCAGTTGCTGTAGCCCCGTCCTCAAGCTGAGAAGGAAAATCACTTGTTAATCTAACGGTGCCTTTGTAAGAAGATGTACTTTGAGCGGCAATATTCTGAATCCTAATCTTCTTTGCGTTACCAATAGGAATGACATATTCCCTCCACATATCCTTACTTGCGAAAGACGTGCCGTTATAAGCAAGATTGACATAAGGTTTATAATTCTCCAAGTCAATAGTCTTCCAGCCAAGTTCGGCAGATGGCAGGACATTTGGGTTAACTTTACCGTTATTATCTAGCCCTGCATAGCCGTTAGCAGCATTTCTGCCACCAATGCCTGTATATGACTTGTAAATATATAGATTAGGAATACCATAATTGCCCGTAAGTTTTGCCTCTGTGAAATCTTCCGTTATCGTAAATGTGTCTGACTTTTGAGTATTAGTAGTAGCAGACACAGTCTTAACCGATGTTTCTCCCTCATAGAATGATACATTGACGGTGTATGCAGAAGTGTTGTTAATATCTATATTGATTGTATCACCGACATGTACTTGTGAAGCTGTAAGGACAGTAGTATTCTTTATTGCTTCTCCATTCCAATATACCTTATTGCCGCTATTTAACTGTAACTTAACATCTTCAATCTCATTCTCATTTGTTGCCGTTCTCTGAGACAGAGAAGTTATATCGGCTGTATTCCCGGCAATATTATCAGCTATGCCATCAACATGTTTAACAATAGACAGGGAAGGCATATCTCTATAAGAATTACTGATTACCATTTTGGTAAAGTCAGCAGCAACGATATATGTTTCATGCTTTGTGGTTCCTGTAGTTACTCTCCAACTATCTGCAATATCATTGTCTTCGTAAATATCAAGCTGCGTACTATATGCGCTGGTGTTGTTAATATCAATAGTAAGCACATCACCGACATTCACCCTGTCGGCAGTAAGTACTATAGTGTTCTTTGCTGCTGGACCGTCCCAATAAACCTTGTTGCCCCCGTCAACATGAAGACCGAGATCTTCGATTCCATCAACCACACTTGTTAAATCTCCAGTGTGAGTAACTAATGAAATCCATTGTGTATTTATACTGTCGTAGATATATTCAGTCCAAGTGTTATTGCTACTGTCAGGAACACAATATACCTTATTAGTATCTATATCCTCAGTAGGCAATGACTGTACGGCTACAGATGTAAAACTACTTTCTTTTAAAGATGCGAGAAATTCATTAACTGTAGCATTAGGTTTGTTATTTACGTCTTTCCATATATCAAAAGCTGACGCTCCATTAGTTCCATTAGTTCCGTTTGTGCCATTAATTCCATTAATTCCGTCAGCACCTTTAAGACTTGCCAACCAATCTTGCAAAGTGCCTACGTTTGGATTTTCCTGTTTTGCAAGTTCATAGGCACTCTTTCCGTCTTGCCCATTTTCACCATCTTCAGGAACAGGAAGATTAGCTTGACTTATTACAGTAGATATTCCATCTTTTACATTTTTAAGATACAGTACACCGTTTTCAATGGCAAGAGTATTAGGAAGGTCTGCAATATCAACAGAACCGCCACCGCCAAGTGCCTTCCATTTCTGACCATTCCATGTTAGTATCTTATCATGTTCAAGGTCAACAACAATCAACCCTTTGGTTGAATTGTTGGGATTTGAAGTTGAGTCAGCTTCTGGAGCATTTTCTTCCACTACCTGAATGTTGGTAATGGGAATTAACATCATTGTGGCATAGTCGTAGGCATATATAGCCTTATTACTTCTATTATAAAACAGCTTATTCTCCCTTGATTCATTATACCACACACTACTGCTTATAACTCTAAGGTCAGTAGAAGAGTCAGAAGAAGTTCCTGTAGATATAACCCAAGTAGTATAGTATGTATCTCCTACTTTTAAGTAAAATCTTTGATTGCCATTAAGGGAAAGGAATGATACAATAGCATATTGTACTGGCTGAGGAGAATCTCCTATATATAAACTATACGGCTGCTCACTTATAGCATCCTCAAAAATAGGATAAGAATCAAACCCATCAAAAGGAAGAATGTTATGACCTCCACTATTACTATCAATAGAAGCTATCGCTGCTTCTATTTCTTCAATTTTTTCTGTAATAACTTTTTGAGAAATAGCTACTTCAGGGTCACCACCAAATTCTTGAACTAAATTTACAACAGTAGTTGAATCAGCTCCACCAATATTGAAAGAAAGCCAATAATCTCTATTTGTTATTTCTATTCCAGCAGGAACTGGTTTTCTACTTATGTAGATAACTCCTGTACTTTGTCGCTTAACCATAACTAGTCTATCATAATCTTTAGTTATAGCCCAGTAATTTTTATCTACAGTTATAGCGACTTTGCCTAACTTAACTATTTGTTGTTTCATATATTAAATCTTTACTATCTATTTTAGTAATTCCGTTATATTTTACAACCACTTTAAAATTATGAGTTCCATGATATACATCAGTTACATCATCAAATCTAGTAACATGAACATCATCAAAATAGTAATCATAAGATACTTCGGATAAATCTATTAGTTTATTATCAAATGTAACAAATAAATCTGCACAAGGATGAACAATTCCGTTTTCTACTTCATAACTTGGAATTAAAGTAACTTCTAAACTATCTTCGTTTATAACTTGAGGTTCTTGTTCTATTTCATCAGAACTATCTTCTATTTCTAATCTGAAATGTTCGTCAAAGCCATTGTTAAACTTATGTTCATAAAGAGCCATATCATCATCTTTAATTTCAAATACAGGTCTTTCTCCACAAGATACAATAGCTTTAATTTCTCCATTTTCATCAACAGGAAATACAAAAGATGTTGAGTTATCAGCATTTTTGTATATTTGATTTATTTTAGCTTTAATATATTTAATAAGAGTTTCAGCAAGTTTTGTTTTACCTAACTTTCTTGAAGCGACAGCAGCATTAAACATATTAAAGCATTCGATAACTCCAGAGTTTCTTTCAGTACAACTAGCTTTACAATTTTTGAGCATATCTTCTCCATAATCTGCAAGCATTGCTAGAATACGATGATATACACAAATATATTCAGCAGGTATTGTAACATATACATACTCTGGTTCTATTCTTCTAAGTTGTACACTCATAGCTTCAATACTTTATTGTATATTACATCTAGATTGTCTTGTTGTTCTTTTGTAAAAACATCAATATTTTCATATGCTGCAAACAGAATACTAGACCAATCTACAATAGTGATTTTATTTTTATTTGGAATATATCCTTGAGCATATAACATTTGTATACAATCAGCAATGCTTGACATCCTATTTTCTAGGACATCAAGCATTGCTTGTTTTAAGGTCGGTTCATACAGCATAAACGTTATGTGTTGAATGTTTTATTGTTAATGTAAGTAGAATACTCACCAACAGAATAATTTAGTCTACTATTAATGTGAGTTATTCTAGATATAGCATCTTGTCCATCATAGACAATAGCTATTATGCTATCTGTAACGTCTTTTATCCATTCATCTTTGAGTTTACTAGCTACGTTTACTTCGTTTATTTCATATGCAGAAAGAACAGAATAGAGTTTATAATATTCAGTACTAACAAGTTTAGCTATATTCCCAGTAATTAACTCTTTGTTTTTATCAATGTTATTGTGTGCTATTATAGAAGTTACTTCTTGACTTATTTTTAAAGCAAAAGCATTAAATGACATTCTTATAGCATCTTCGCATTGACGAGCATTTCTTCTTTCAGCATCTTGTAAAGTTTTATCTAAAACGCTATTTAGTTTAACTATATTTGCAGTATTCTCTTTTAAAGCAGCAGCCATCTCCATAAGAGGCTTTGTTTTACTTTTACTTTTGAAATATCCAATAAGTTGAACAATTAAAGTATAAAATATAAAAACACAACTTGAAATAGCTACTGTTTGATAAGAAGAATTTCGGACACTTTCATTAACAATATCATTTATTGTTTGAAAGTCATTCATATCTATCTTATTATCAAAGAGGAAGGTTAATAACTCTCTTTTACGGGGGAGCTATTAACCTATCCTTTCTTTAACTTAAGAACCGCTACCTCCACTAGCTGCAGCGGCAGCCAAAGACGTTTCACTAAATACTCCTTCTGGAAGAATAGTTCCGATAGCACTAAATGAAGAATTAGTAACAGGTACAGCAATATGTACATACTGCCAAACTCTCTCATCTACTTGCTTACCAGACTTTCTACCAGTAGCAAAATGCAAACTAAAGATTGCATAACCTGCAGTAGATGCACCACCTTGTCCACTAGTATTAGGAACTAAATCTTCAACAGTTTCTGGATAGCCAGGATAAATATCAAGACTTTCACTATCTGTAAGAGTATAGCCCTTATCACCAGCACAACGTCTAGCAAGGTCTGCAATATAAGCTTTATCACCAATAGCAGGCTTAGCGTGAGTCAAAGATGAAGTAGTTACACCAGACAGACTATCTGCAAACTTAATCTCATAATCAGTATTGTCGAGACCAGCAATTGTTACAGCAGCTCCTGAATTACTAGCAGAAACTGCAAATAAATCATTTGCCTTATTGTTAACATACTTAATAAGCTCACCAGCTTCTGTTGCAGCAGTAGTAGTCTTTGCTACAATACTACATGTAAACAGATTACGTTCATGGCTTACTACACCTTTCTTAACAAGAATAATAGTATATTCTTTTCCAACTACAGGAGTAGGAAATGTGAAAGTAGCACTAAATTTAGCACCAACAGCAGGAAGAGCTTTTACAATTTCCAATGTAGAAATATCTACTTCAGGAATAATAAAAGCAGGAATATTAGTACCACGACCTAATGCAATACCAAAGTTTGTCTTAGGAGCAGCATTAGTCAATACAGAACTAGCACCAAGTTCAAAGAATGAAATGGCACCTGCTGCAAGATTGCTAAAGTCATAAGGTGTTACATTTGCTCCACCAGCAACAGCTTTAGCATTAAGAGCCTTCTGACTATTTACAATTAAAAGTTGTTTCATTTCTTATAAATTTAATTAATTTTGATAACCATCATTATCGGGACGAACATTATTTCTTACATTTTCACGTTGTTGATTCTGATTTTGTTGTTGAGCAGTAAACAGAGAACCTTGAACAGAAACTCTATAAAGGTCAACAGCGTGTTTAAGCATAGGAATTTGCAGTTGTACTGGCAAATCAGAATCAACGTTTGCACCACTAACATCAGCTAAATATCTAACTTCATTAGGTTTCTTAATGTAAGACATTCTAATGCTTTTTACAGTAAGGACGTTTGCTAGAGGTGCAAGTTCAGCACTATCGTTTTCTCCTAAATAAATCTCAAACGTACTGTTTTGTATATTATTATTGTTGGCATATACAACCATAACAGGAGTTCTCATTCTAGGAGATAGTACCCAATCATTAAGAACGTCAGCAAGATAAGCATCATCTATAATGCGAATAGGAAACCATCTAGTATCATTTCCGTTATTATCATATTTTATAGCAAAATCAACAAAATATAATGCCGATTCGTTAGTTAAAATATCATTGGAATTTAATGTAAGAGGATTTGTTCTAAAACTATTTATCGTATCGCTCCCTTCAAAGTTATAAACTTTTACTTTATAAAGAGTACGAAGAGCATTGATACTTGCCAACTTAGCGTTATCTGTAATTATTCTATCATTTGTAGTCCCGACGTTGTTATTGACAAGCTCATCAACAACATCAATAGTAGATGTGTTGATGAGATTATCAATTTGTTCTGGAAGAATTGCACGAGTATTTTGCATACCCATTTGTTGGGCATACTGTCTAAACCATATGTGCATCTCCGCGGCGTTCATACTTTATATACTTTAGAGTAATTTGAACTTGTTCTTCATAACCTCAAGTAGTGCAGCATTATTAGGATTATTAAAATAAGCTACAGCTTCATTGATATTTCTACCAATAAATGTACCATCGGCAGTAGAAATTTGTTGATTAAATTCTGGACGAACTAGCTCGCCTCTAGCAATAAGTGCCTCAATAAATGCTTTCATTTCAACATTCTTATCGTCATATAAGTCATTAAACTTATCAGGACTTTCATTAAGATATGCCATCAATGCAGCAGTCTTTTGGTCTTTAGTCTTAACAATAGCTTCTCCTACGTTACCTCCAGTAGAAACAATCATTTGTAAATAAACAGCGTCAGTCTTTTTATCACTAGCTTCCAAAGCCAAGAAGTTACGCATAGCTTTCTTACGTTCTTCGAGGAGTTTCTTAGCACGTTCTGCTTCTTTACCTTCATCTCTAATATAGAACCTAAGACTAGCATCAGAATTAATCAAAGCTGTATCTTTAGCAACGTCATGATACAAAAGACAATGACGATACATAAGATAATCTTCAATTTGTTCAGGACGACCATATTGATATTTTTTACCTTCAAGGTCGTTCATATCTTTAACCCAAATTCTGACAGCTTCTTTAATAGCAGCTACATTATTACGAGGAACAGCTTCACGTCTAGCGTTAATTTTATCTTCTTCTGCTTTAATGTTCAAATAATCTTTCTTTTTGTTATAGTAGAATGAGATATTTAAAGTAGAACCTTGCTCTACAACATTAAAAGAAATATTGTTAAGATATGCTTTTACACGAGTAGTAAAGTCTGGATTAGACGGAGAAAGACCGATAAGCTCAGGGAAATAAGCTTCAACTTCACCTTTATTTGAAGAAAGAACACGACTAGAATTAATAGAACTACCAATTACAGTCTTACGCGGACCAATACTAGCTTTATTAGCATTACGATAAGCTGAGAAAACTTGTACAGGCGCAATAATTACACTTCTTTTATCAACATAAGGTTGATTTAATTCTTCTTGTTTTGCAGCTGCATCCTGAGCAGCAGTTGTTCCTCCACTAACTTTCGCAGAAACACCTTCTTTATTGAGATTAGTTGGTTCCATTGTTATGCCTTTTATTTAATCATTATTAATTACAATACACACTTCAAGTGCATCATCTTAGTTGCGTTGTTTACTTGCAAACCATAGCTGTTCTTAATTTCATAAGAACTCTTATCTACTGTTGTAGAAATGCTATTGTTAGGAACAGCACCCCATGATGCAGGAATCGGAGTAAGACCTTTCAGCACACCTTGATGATAAATCTGACCTTTTTGACGAACTTTACGTACATTACGAATTCCATCATAAGTAGACATATCAATAATAAAGGCTTGGTGAGAACACATTGGACGACCTGTACGAGGATGAATATTACCATTAGCTCGGTCTGTGTCGGCAATACTACCACGATTCAAGAATGATAATGGCTTGACAGTAATGATATGACCATCAGATGTCTTATAACTACGGAAGTACTTACCATAAGAAAGATAACCACCCTTTTCTTCAATCATCTTGTCACCGAGAGGAGTAGCAAAACCGTTACCATTTGCATCGTTACGAATAGCCATATCGAAATCATCGATAAAACCAGTACCTGCAAAAATAGTAATTTCCATAGAACCTGTATCAGAAGTTCTGTCAAGCAAATCACCAATACTACGATTAATCTTATTAAGTGTCAGATATTCACCATAAGTATCATAATTAGATTCACGACAAATCTGCTGCATACCTGCTGTATGAGGAATAGGATTACCATTATCGGGGTCAATCAATGGAATACTACCATCTTCAAGACGGTTATACTCAGCAAACCAAAGACGTTCTTCATCCATTACACGAATTTGCAGGTCATGCTGACGCATCTCTTCGTTAATCCAAAGATTAGTAGTTCCTCCACCTTTTGTTCTAAATTCATAAGTAACAACAGTGTTAGAAAGATTACCAGCAATTTCCTTAGAATAACGATGGAACTCAAGCTGAGATGTCATCTTACCAGGACCCATAACATTACTACGATTACCTTTAGAGTAACTCTCAGGAATAGTAGGAGCAGTAAGTGTCCAATATTTACCAACAGCAAGATTTTCTGAGTCAATGTAAGCATTAGGATTTGGATTAGTAATCTTAAGGCGATATAGGAAACCACCATGAGCACCAGGACCAAGGTCTTTCATAATACGAACTTGACTAACACCATCGGGAGCAATCAAACCATACTGTTCAATAAACCAATGAGTAGCAAACTCTACATCAAACATAGCACCACCTTTACCAGGAGTAGTATTAGCTGTGTTAAAGTAAAGAACACGGTCATTGAATTTAGTACGTCCCATAGTCTTCCAAGTCCACTGAACTGTATCAATATCTACAACTCCAATAGAACCTTGACCTTCAGTCATAAATGTAAGCGGGAACCTATCGTCATCATACCCATAAGTATAGGTAAGAATGTTATTGATTTCCGCAGCTTTAGTGATAGCAAGATTAGCAATGGTTTCCTCATTTGAGTAACCACGGTCATCAAAATTACCACGAGATACTTCTCTAAGTTTGTACATAATTTTAATTATTTGTTAAACAATTAATAGAGGTTAACTAAAAACAATATCATTTTTATCAACTTTACCTTGTGGTTTTATTAATTTAACTGTTTTAGATTTGGTACTTTCTTTAGCCTTAAGTTTCAAGACACGAACTTGTTCTTCTTTAACAGCCATGTCAATTAAATCTTTATATGTACCACCAGTATACATCAACCACGCATTAAGAAGTTCACGACTAAGTAAGTCGTCATCAGTTTCATTGTTTAAGTCTCTCTGATATGCAGTAATTCTATTACCATCAGCATCAACCTCAGTTTGCCTTGACAGATAATTATAGAAGTCATTTGGTGTAAGAGTTTGTTTTTGACCATTTACTTCTTTTACAAAACTTTCAGGAAGTTTATATCCAGCGATTAGTCGGCTTTTGATAACATCATTAACTTTATTCCAATAAGTATTAAGTTCTTCAAGTTCTTGCTGTCTAGCAGCTTCTGCTCTACTAGCAATATCATTACGAAGGTTTTCATCTTTTTCTTGAAGAGATTTAAGTTGAGCAACAGCCTCATCGTATAATCCACCTGTATCTTTAAGATACTTAATGTAATTATCATTCAAAGACTTATTACCAAACTCTTTAGCAGCCATTCTTACAATAGCTTCTTGCTGAGCAACATTATCTTTTTCTATTTCAATACCTGAACGGTCAGGAAGTTCTCCAAAACCAGCAGGTGAACCATTCAATGTAACATAATCTTGAAATTGCTTAAGAAGAGGATTTTCTGCATATAGCTTATTGATAGCACCTTGTTGCAGTTCATTAGACTTTAAATCTATAACAGCATTAACATAAGCTTGAACTCCAGCAGCATCATTAGTAAACTCTACAGGATTTCCTTGTTCATCTACAATTTCAGTACCTAATGCTTGTTGAATAGAAGCAATAGAAAAAGTATCATCAGGTTCTTGTTCTAAAGATTTAATCCAATCTTTTACCTCAGACGCTTGTTTAAATACTTTACCGTCTTTATCTACTAAGTCACCGTTTTCTGCAACAGTATATGTAGCATTTTCGTACTCAACTTGTGTGCCTGCTTCTAGCTCCCCCGTAGAAGAATTGTCAGCATCGTTTCCACCTTCTCCGTTTCCGCTATTATCAGGTTCTGTAGTACCTTCATTAGCAGGAGTAGTTTTCTTACTTAAATCATCTACATCTCCTCCATTTAAAGGCGTTACATCTTCGGTAGTTTTAGTTGCTCCACCTTCAGTAGTTTGATTACCATTACCAGCTTGACCTTGACCGTCATTACCGCCAGTTCCCTCAAAATCTATGTTTATATCAGCCATAACTTTAATATTAAGTTAATTAATAGGATAACTTTGTTAAAACATCACAAATATAATACTTTTGTCGTAAAGTCCAAAGTTTGTATTAGTATTTTAACTATTATTTAACACTTTAGCAACAGCATATCTTAAAAGATAAGTATGAAATTAATGAGTCCAATATATTTACTTATAGTTTAAGCACTAATAATATCATCTTTCGTTGTCTATTATAACCGATTTATTGCATATAAAATTCTCTATTTAGTGTTTTATTTTGTGTATATTACAAGTCATAATAGTTTATGATTAATTGATAAGCTATTATATGTGATTCACGCAAATCAAAGTTTAAAATCTACAAAATAATTAAGTGTCCTGACTAGTACATTTAATACTAACAGGACACCGAGTAACTTGGGATTGCACCAAAGTATTTGTTTTAATTTCCTAAAAAGTTTGTTTAGGAATTGAATCTTCTATTCTTTTAACGTATGCTTCATACAATAAGTCATTTGTTTCTTTACTTATAGTATTTTCACTTTCTGCCCCCATAACTCTTTGTCCAAGAGCTATAAAGTCTTCGCATTGCTTTTCTAGAGATTTAGAAGAATTAAGAGTACCAGTATAAACTGTTGTTAGTACTCCTACAATTAATTGTTTTTCTCTATCTGTCATATTTATTTCTTTTTATATCAATATCTTGACCTTTTTCTTCATGCGTTCCGTAATAAGGAATAACAGCGTGATTATTATTATGTAATATATTTTTCATAAAATTAATGTTTCCATTTACTTGCATTTCTTGCAAAATTAGCTTTCTTGACCATAGCAGGAGAATAATTCTCTTTATTAGCAAGAACTCTATTAGCAAATTCTTAAACTCCCATACCATGTTTAGATGCAGCAGCAGTAAAAGTACCTTTCTTAGAAGGAGCTATATGAATTGTGCCACCATAAGATTTCTTTTTACGTTTAGCTTCTACTGTAATTTCAGGAAGATATTTAGCATGAGTAGGTTCTTTCACACCATATATATCATCTAAATAATATCTATCATATATATCAAAAGGTTTTCCTTTTATACTACTGCCAACATTATCTCCTGGAGTAGCAAATAAATCTGTATTATAATCCCATGTATCAAATATACTTACATATTCTCCTTTTTTGTCATATCCTTTAGACATTGTAGCATTACTTAAAAATGGGAGAGTTACAACGGCATTACCTTTTGGAGTTATTGTGTGAACATTAGAAACATTTTTAGGAAATGAGATAACTTCTCCTAATAGTTTTTTACCTTCTTTATTAACTTTTCTTGTTTGATAATTATTATATGTAGGAATTATCACATCTTCTATAAAAGACGGTTCCCGCATATATGTAACATACATTCCATTATTAAGAACACCTTGTGTTGGAAAATACTCTGCTGGTTTTAAAGTACCTGTTCTTTGAGGCATACCTAAGTACACATCTTTTGCATCCTCATGCTGTAAAACAGTGAGAGCATCTGCTTTATCTTGAAGTTTTTCTAAATATTTTCGTTTTCTTTCAGGCAGTTTATTAATTCTTGAACGAACTTTTCTTATTTCTTCTGAAACTTTATTTCCAGCTTCATCTGCTTCCCTATAAGTAATATTTTTATATGGAGTATATCTAGCCAATCTTTTTTCAACATAATCGTCATCATTGAACAAATAATTTTTTACTCCGCCTATAGCATCTGCTGTTCCATCGTTATATAACCTGTTTTCATTAATAAAATTATACCAAGAATCTCCGGGAACTCTATTATATACTTTTTTGGGATTAAATTTTATGCCATTTATTAAATTATTAGGAATATACCCAGCACCTCCTGTAGTTATAGGTTTCTTTCCTCCACCTCTAAATTGAAGTCTGCCTCCATTTTCAAATTTAAGTTTACTAGTAGATTGATATTTAGGTGGAATATAAATATCGTTTAACCACATACCTCCAGTAAAACCATTAGGATTAAAATTAGAATCTACTTTTCCACTATATTTGCTTTCATTACTAAAAGTAGGATGATATACAGTTTTGAATTCATCTGTCCAATGGTCTATTGCGTTTCCTTTTCCTTTAGGATACTTATCATAGTAACCTCTATAATTATACGTTTTATCATTTAAAGCATACAATAGAGCTTCATCAGGATTATTAAAATACCAATATGTATAAT